>JAABUK010006866.1_pt1 | contig 16736 bp, 14 predicted proteins | sample 5559141 | NCBI WGS metagenome assembly JAABUK01 (sample SAMN10711869, study PRJNA513367) | rock metagenome | isolation source: Antarctica rocks | place: Antarctica: Victoria Land, Pudding Butte nord | collected 2016-01-03
TTGGTGGAGAGGATTGAGGTTGTCAAGGGGTTGATTGTGGGAGAGGGAGATTATTAGACAACAAGAATGGTAGCCTCGCGTGGTGGTGCTCTGCCCACCAGACCGCCTGCGAGGCTCAATGCTTTATTTGAGCTATACAGCTCGAACTGATCTATATGTGCAAGCAGCTCAACTCCAACGGACATGCAATGGCACGGTCATGCCTCTCAGATGTACTTCCTCTCCGGATCCAGTGTGTCCAGCCCCTCCATCGTCTTTTCGTACCTGTAGAAGAGAAAGAGTCCAGGTTAGCAACCATCAACCGCCACACCATATAAACAACCTGTGCTCAGCAGGAAAAGAAGTAAGCAAACTCACATTGTAAACACAATTCCCCCACTCAACACCAACCTCACCAACCTCGGCACCGCTCCGCTCCAAAAAATCCTAACCCCCTCCTCCTTGAACATCCTGCTCGCACAAACAAACGTATTCCTATACTCCCTCCTCGCCTCAATACTCTGCATGCGCGTCTTAATCGTATCCAGCGGCTGCGTCACATACACCGTGATCAGCCCAGCCACACCACCCAGAGCGAAGGTTGATAGCATCCCCAGCTTCTCTCCAGGGGCGACGTACGACTCGGCGAATTGTTTGAGCGTAGTGTAGGAACCGAAGCGGGTGGCCGAGTTTGCGGCTTGACGTGCGGTTGTTGGGACGAAGCCTTGGAAGAAGCCGCGGATGCCACGCTCGCGGGCAATGAGTGCGGAGCCGTGGAGGAAGCCGCGCATGCGGGGGCTGGGGGATTTGCGGTCGTCGATTCTAAGGTAGAGGGAGGAAGAGAGTCAGTGGGTTGTGCTTGTGAGAGAGCGGGGTGGCTCGGTCACAAGGGGTGGTGGATCTTGCGCACAATTGAGTCTTGATACTTTCAAACGGCGTGACTGCCAGGAATGATTCTGTGATACCGGCTCCGAATCCAGCGATAACGGTTCTCGGGCCGGAGATCTTGCCATCCGAGTCTTCGAGGAGGGATTTGTAGGCGTTGAATGCGACAAAGCCTGTATTCATGTTGCTTAGTCCCGTGTTCTCCTTCTGTACCCGTCTCTCTCCGTGAAGCTGCGGAAGTCCAAGACGTACGTATACCAGCCTTGAGCGAGTTCCCAATGATTAAGGTTGTACATCCTGCATACCATTGTTTGCCAAAGGGCGGCCATGGGAGCTTTTGCGAGTTGGGTAAACGTCGGTTGAGCTGCGATCTTGTCTTAGCGACTAGGAGGACGATGGGTCAGTCAGATATCGGCGTTGTTGAAGCAGCGGGCTCTTTCTCGCACATTCAGCAGGGTATGTGATGGCTACAGAGAGGAATCAGCAATTAATCGCCAAATGACATGGCATTCGTTTGGAGGCGTGCTCCTGGTGCTGACGAACCTATTTCAACGGCGCCAGCTGTGGAGCCAGCAATGATAGATCGTAATGCGCTCGGCTTCTGAATGGGAGATCAGCCAATCCAGCTACCAATAAGTGCATGTCACTATCTACCTTCCGTCTGGTGTCGACGTCCTTGGTGTCCATTGAGAGACCTCGGGCATGGAGAGCGCAACGAAGTTGCTACAACCCGCATCGGTCTGCGTGAGGGATTCTGTCAACGTGTCTGTTCTACTTCAAGAAAGATCATGGTGTTTTGGAGGAGCCGGCCTGCAATTGGCATATCCAGGCGATTGCCCAAAATCTACAGAATCGGAGCTCTCTACTTGCCAAGGAAAAGCCTCAGGCTGGCGTCATTTTGAACACAATCAGAAAAGGGAGAAGGAATTTCGGAGAGGTAGATATTTGATTGACAAATCGATAGCTACATTTGTTTCAAGATCGGCACATGTGCAGCACAGATTTCGGCCTCTTCTACTTTCTTTTCTTGTTTTTTTCTCTCTTCCCTCTGCTGGCAGTTCATTGCAATATTCCTGTGAGCTGGACAAGGGGCACCTGCTAATATGAACCGACAGAGGACTTGTAGATGTTGGACGCAGTCGTGCTTCGAAAAGTGCAGGACAAAACTTTGATATCTTGTACAGACTTATGGCGTGTCTGAACGAGGGATTGAGGGACCGGGAATTGTTGCTGATTCTGGAGGGACAAGGGAGAAAGCGTGTTGAAGTAGTGTTGTGTCGAGGACTCTGGGAGAAAATAAATTGCCGACCTGTACGCCGAGACACCGTTCCGGGCCAGACTCTGGGTCAACCATCTACCTCGCCCCATCGAGAAAAAAAAGCGCCATCCAGACAATGCTCTGGAAGTCGGTCTCATGCGAAGAAGATAAGAAGAAAAGTTGGTGCGCCGGACCTCAGGCATGGCTCATAGCAATGTAGATATCGACGCAAGACTGTTGTACAGATCCAGAGCACAATCATGGTGTCCGCTCCCAACGTCCTGGTCGCCATATGTCGCATTAGAGTATCGAGATAGGGTGAAAGTTTCGTGGTAGTGATCTGGGTAAGAGGGGAAGTGTGTGTGTTAGAGAAGGAGGCCAAAAAGCAAATCAATCCAGAGCAAAAGGACAGAGCTGGAACACGCAAGCATCATGCTTGTGTCAGCGGAGCTTGTCCATGCGACCAAGCGTTGTCGGGCGGCGGTCCTCGACGCTGACCTTGTCCTCGTCCTCGATATCCTCCTCGCTGCTGCTGCTGTCCGTAACCGCCTCGAGAGCCATACTGCTGTCCATTGCCTTGACATCCTTGCGATCGACGACTGCTCTGTCCATTGGTGGTGGCTTTATCCTGACTCGACGCATTGGATTGTGGTGCGTTGGAGGGCGGACGAGGGATATTTTCGGGTGCATCGTATACATAAAGAGCTTTGTCTATTGAACGGGGGATAGCTTGTATTTCAGTGCCCAACTCTTTCTCGATCTTGTACAGGTTGAAGCGATCATCCCAATTAATCAGATTAATTGCAAGACCAAGATGCCCAAAACGACCTGAACGACCAATGCGATGGAGATACGTCTCAGCATTCTTTGGGAAATCAAAATTGATGACAACGTTCACAGCTTGAATGTCAATTCCGCGAGTGAGGAGATCCGAACATACAAGGTTTCGAGAAACACCATTTCGAAAGTCGTGAAAAACCTTATTTCGATTTTGCTGAGCCATCTTTGCGTGAGAGTAGTAGCAAGAGAAGCCAAGTTCGGTGATTTTCTTGGCGAGTAATTCAACTCGATTGGTAGAGTTGCAGAAGATGATCGACTGATTAATTTGAAGCTTTTGAAAGAGGGTGTTGAGACAATGGACCTTTTGCTTCTCCTCCACGAAAGCATAGTACTGGGTGATTCCTCGTAAGGTAAGTTCGTCCATGAGATTTATCTCATAAGGATTCTGCATGTTCTTATCTTTGAACTCTTTGACAATCATGGGGAAAGTAGCGCTAAAAAGCATGACTTGGCGATCTTTGGGGTGGAAGGCGAGAATCTGCTCAATGACAATGGTAAACTCGGGCGACAAAAGCTTGTCAGCTTCGTCCATCACAAAAATCGAACATTCTGAAAGGTCAGCAACACCTTTGCTGGCCAAGTCGAGCACTCTGCCAGGTGTGCCGACGATGATGTGAACCGCATCTCCTAAGCGGATAATGTCATCTTTGAGCCCAGTGCCACCTGTCGTGACCATGACATTGATGCCCAGATGCTTGCCTAGGTTTCTGCAGACTTGCGACGTTTGAAGCGCGAGCTCTCGTGTTGGCACGAGGATGAGAGCTTGTGTTTTGGAGTTTTTGGGGTTGATTCGTTCTAGTGTGGGGATGACAAAAGCCGCAGTCTTGCCAGTACCATTCTTCGCCCGAGCAAGTATATCCCTGCCAGTGAGTGCGACAGGAATAGTCTCTTCTTGGATCGGGGACGGTTTCTCAAAGCCAGCCTCAAAAATGCCCATCATAAGTTCCCGTTTTATGTAGAAATCTTCGAAGTCAAGGCCTTTTGTCGCTGTGACATCCTGCAACGTGTCAGCGAGATGTGTCTCTAATCTTGGAACCCAAGCTCACTTCAGTCTGCACTCTCGAATCTTTGGCTGGTGCCTGGAGTTTGCTTTTCCAGTCGCCATCTGTGGTCTCTTCTCTGCACAACAGATCAGTCAAGGTACGGGGAAATGGTCAAGACCAATCATTACTTGAGTGTTGCCTTGCGTAGCTGGTCGGCCAAGCTGTCGCTCATGTTTTGTTAGAGGTAAATTTATCGGACAAGCAGGACAATGTGGTAGATCCGTTATGGTGTCTCTCTCAGTGATACTTGTTGGCAGAGCGGGGAAAGTGTTTCGGCAGGTGGGATATCTGTTGACCTCTCTGTAAGATCAATCAGATACCGAGAGTGAGTCGACTTGTGCAACAGCTCGTATGATAGTGCGCTCCTAGTGACGCGGTCGTCAACGAGCACTCAGACTTTGCAAGCGTGCTGGCAAGGAGGAAGGGTCGGAGAAGAGATCACTGAATCAGGCTGAGGTGAAGTAATGGCGAGTGAGGAGTGCTTTTCTCGTGGTACCAGCTAAGTCTCTGATGGACGATACTGCGGAGTGAGGTGATTTGTTTGCACGTTTTGGATTATTGTTGGAGGGACTGGGAAGTGTAGTTATGGAGATTGGGATATGTTGTCTGTGGTTCAACCTTGAAGTTGTGTCTGCATGGTGCGCTCCAATCAGATTATCTTGGCGCTTGACAGGGTTTAGGTCTTGGCATTCGAAAGTGGGCTTATGCTTCTACTTGTAGTATTCTTCTCGCATTGTTGATCAGGCAAAAGCCTGTGCAGACAGTCAAAGGATCTCTCATATTCACTCGCCAACACTTGTACATGGCATGACTTCCTTCAGCTTCTTCTGCAGCATCAGCATGTTTGCAGATGATACATAGCCAAATCCAGCAGTGGTCCTCCAACGCCTTGCCAATGAAGCCACATAGTAGTATTACACCCTCTCGAAAGAAAGAGTTGCTTGACCTCTCTCTGGAGGGGCAAGCCTGGAACACTGTCAGCCTGGCTACGTGAACATGCTCGGGCATGATTGTAGGACTTACTCCTTGGCATGAATATCCGATTCCAGTTTGATTTCCGATTTCGATCCCGGCGTAATGAGGATGAATTGACGACCTTTGCTCTGACGTGCTGCGGAGATCAGCAAGTCAATGCTCATCTTGCGGTTGACCGAGTCCATGTAGACGTCAAACTCGTCCAAGCATCGGATGGGCGATCCCATAGCTTCCCATATCGATAACAACAGGCATATCTGCGAAAAGGACTTTTCACCACCTGAAAGTGTCTTCGCGCCTCGACCAGATCCGTCTCTTTTAGTAATGTCAGGCTCAACCTGAATGTCAAGGAGTTTTTGCTTGTGGTCGGCATAGAGCTTGCCCCGAAAGCTTCTTTCGCTAAGCAAGTAGGTGAATTGTGCTTTTGCACGCGCAGAGATAAAGCTCCGAAACTTTGCCCAGCGGTCACGGCGTGTTATAAGCGCGTTCTTCAATGCTTGCCCAAGCTTCTCAAGATCCTGCATCTGCTTCAGACCGTTTCTGTAGGCCTCTTCGGTCTGAGCGGCATCTAGGGCAATCTCCTCTCTAGTTGCTCTTAATTGGGTTTCGTATCTTCCCAAATCTCTGTTCAGCTTTTCGTACTTCAAGTTAAGGCTCTTGGTTGTCTCGCCCTCGTCTATGTTCACCCGTGGCGATACTGTTGTGGCACGCTCAATGTAGTTGGCAATCCTGGTCTGAAGGTTTTCAAGCTCCCGCTGAAACCTTGCTCGGTCCTGCCGGGCGTCTTCGATGCGGGCAATGGCGCCATTCTTAGCTCCAAGGAGTGTCGCTCGCTTTTTGGACAGCTTCTGGGCTTCTGCTTCCTTTTTCTTACTGTCCGCCTGCAAAGTTGCTATTTCCTGGTCTGATCGGGTCAACTCGGCTTTCGCTGCACTCAACTGCCTCTTCTTTTCATCAAGAGCCACCACAGCGTCCTGGAAAGAGCCCTCATCCAGATTCTTGGCTTCCTCAGCCTCGGTGACGGCTTGTCTGAGCACCTCCAGCTTTCCGCCTTCAACGTTGTCTTGGTTTATAGCATCCTGAAGCCCCTCAACTTCGTCGTCCGCCTGCTGATAAGCTACCTTCAATTCTGCTTCCCTCCTCTTTTGTCTGGTGATTGCCTGCTTGGCTTTCTCTAGAACATCTCGCGCAGCTCGTAACGCATTCTCGAACTGGTTCAACTGGTGTTTGGACTGTTGAAGCGCCTCCTGGCGAAGCCGAATTTGGGCCTCGATGTCAGTTCGCATTCGAGGCGGACCGTTCCATTCAGCAATGGGGTCTTGACTAGCCTCACCGCTGCGAGTATACGTCAAGTGTAGACCTCTCCTTTTCGAGTTTGGATCAAAGCTGTAGCATCTTTTGACATTACGTGGGCGATCCCTCCCGTAAAGTACTTCCGATGCTTCTTCCATGTTGGCGATTAGGATCGTCTGCTCAATGCCATGCTGTATGACAAGCTGTTTTCGGACGAGATCATCGTCGATTGCAAGAATGCGGAGGACAGTCTCGAATTTTTGGTCAGGCTCATTTGGGGTGGTATCAAGGGGATAGTTGTTGCCGATGATGATAGGACAGGTATATTTCACTCGAGCCATAATTCCATTCAGAATACTCATGTCATTCTTACTGGTAACGATGAAGCTGTTCAGTGTTTGCCCAAAAGACTTCTCCATGATGGAAGACCATTCGGGTTTGAGAAGGCGAACGTATTTCCCCACAGGCCCAATAGGCCGCTGAGCGAATGACTGTTCGTTCTGAATAGCCCTCATCAAGGCTGGCATTTTCGCATGAAACGCGTTGTCCTGCTGGCTGCGGTCGCGCGAGAGATTTTGAATGTCCCTCTCGCGCTGTTCTATCTCGTCTCTCCGTTGTCGAATTGGCTGATCTCGTTCTCTGCATTCCTGCTGTGCTTCACGAATCTTCCCTTCTAGATCATCTCGATGGGCTTGATGCTCCTCGAAAGTTCGGTGGGCTGCAGAAGCGCTTTCTTCTGCCTCTTCAAGCTTCGCATGTCGAGCAGCAGCTCCACCGCCATCGAGCTCCGCTAATCGCTGCTTTTCTTCCTCGATCTCCCTCAGTCTAGCCTTGATAACAGCTTCGTTGTTCTTTAGAGAATCTCGTAGCTGTCTCTGATCAGCCTGAGCATCTCTCACGCCTTTCATGATTTCGTCTTGCACGGCTTTTGCCTCTTTCTTCTCGTCCTCCATCTTCTGCACCTCCCCCTCTGCACGCCGATGCACTTCTGTAGCCTCCGTCGATGCTTGATCGGCTGCTTGATAGGCTTCGTCAAGCTTTCCGGATTCCTCTACCGCCTCTGCGATTTTTCCATCTGCATCCCGGATCTCGACCTCAAACTCTTCCCTAATTCGTTCTTGCTCCGCTACCTGTGACCAAGCAATCTGCCGACGAAGGTTTCGTAGCTTGTCTCGGATGCCCTCGTGTTTGTCAGACATCCCAAGTCGTTGCTTAGCCTTCTCCATTTTATTTTCGAGAATCTTGGCATCATCCAGTTTCTGCCCCAATTTGTTCTCGGTGTTGTCGAGGTTCTCTTCCACAATTCTGTAATCTTGGTCAAGCTGTTCCAGTTGGACTCCCTTGACAAAGAACTTGTACTTATCGGCTGGACTTGAGCTTCCAATAAATTGGCGGGCAGAATCCTGGGAGAGGACATTCATTGGATTGTCGATTTGCAAAGCAAAATGATCGCAGATCTCGTCCAGGTCAGCTCTTTTGCTGGAAACGATGTGCCCTCTCTCGTTCTTGAGTTTGAATCCGCTGGTCCCTGATCGACTGAAATTTCGCTCGACAAGAATGGTATCACCGTAATCAGCAGGCAAATATGCTCCGTCACCCTTATTCCGAATCCTGACAGTGATACTGGCATTCTCTTTGCCTTCTTTGATGAAGCTCTTGAGGCTTTGGCCACGATTAGTGGATGAAGCTCTGCCTCCGAGACACAGGGTAATGGCTGTAAGGATAGCACTCTTTCCACTCCCATTCTTGCCGCAAATGAAGTTAATCAGAGGCCCCAAGTCAAACATATAATTCTCGTGGCACATGAAATTTATAACGTGGACGCTCTCAAGGATGCCACAATCCATGGGCGCGTTCTCCACCTCCTCTCGGTGTTTTTCTTGCATGGCTTGCGTAGCGTTCTGCTCATACGCAGCCTCATCCTCCGAGTCCGGCGTGGCATCGTGAAAACGCGACTCATTGTGCTCATCTTCGCCGCTCTGACTATCTTCACGAATATGGGGACTTCCAGTCGTGCGTCTGCGCTTATTCTGTAACTGATCAGAAGGGCAAGTCAATCGTTTAGGGTTGGGCGATTACCGAATACGTTTGAGACTGGCTTGACGCTTCGGACTCGACATCGCTTGAGTCGTCAGGCAACACGGTCATAGGCCGCTTGATGGGTGCCATCACACAGGCGAATGTGCTGTGACAGCAGAGGCCCGAATTTCTTTATCTGAACAAATGCTGTAAAGTCTGGCGCAAAGTACTGGGCGAAGGCGCGTGTCGCGTCTGGTTGTCGCGCTAGCTAACTAGGCCAGGATTACCAGTTGCATGCATATTATCCAATCTATCGGAAACAGCCAAGTCTCCCTTGTGTACTCCGTAGGAGCTACAACCATGGTGTGGTGACGATATGAGGCAACTAATCACCAAGGCAAACACGCGGAAAAAACACTCGCGGAAGGCTTTCTTTCAGCCGAGGATCTTCTACTCGTAGTAGCTTGAATATGTATCGCTTCCACAAACTCAAGCTCTCTTGCGGACCATGAACTTGTGTTCTATATGCGAAGAACCCAGCGCTTATAATGCCCATCTGACTCAAAGATCCTTGCTGTATCATGTCCTATGCTCTGGCAAAGACCGCTCCGCCGCCATGATCTGTACGCCTCGTGAAATGCTCTGATACCACCAAACACTAACCAGGAAATTCAAAAGGAAAGCCACCACCACCCGGTCCCTGCTGGAATTTGAATTGTCGTTGACCACCACCAGGAAATCCACCCTGCTGGAAAAAAAATTGTTGTCCACCACCGAAGGGACTTCCCTGGAACGGATGACCCCCTTGCTGGGCCATTGGGTCGTTCGGATCCTCGCCCTTATCGAATTTCGCCTTCAATTCCGCATCGTTGAGCACTTCATAAGCTTCGTTAATTTGAGCCATCTTCTTTTCCGCCTGCTCCTTTGTCATGCCACGTCCGACCGCCTTGTCTGGATGATGTACCTTGACGAGGTTGCGATATGCGCGTTTGATGGTCCTCTCGTCTGCTTCACGATCAATTCCTAAGACTTTGTAATAGTCCTTTTGTTTTGAGCGTTTCAGCAGAACTTGGGCTTCCTGCAGCTTTTGCTGGGCAGTTTGTGAGCTAGGATGATTCTCCTTAGCGGTGTTCAAAGTCGCCATGGCTGCGTCGAATTCTTCCGCATCCAGCTGTTTTTGTGCTTGATAAAGAAGACCGTGAAGAGAAGTCGGATTATCTGTTAATGCTTCGGCGCAAAATGGTGCGGCTCTTTTAGGTGAATTCATCTCACGAAAGCATTCGCAGGCACGTTCGACATACGCCGCATAGAGTCCATTCGGCGATTTGGGATGTATGAAGGATGATTGTGTGAATTGCGCCACATCCTCTTTGATCTCAGCAAGGGCGCCGACATCCTCGCGGACACCAGCCAGGAGCTTAGAAGCGCTGTTGAATTGTCGAGAGTCCATCAGGCTTCTGATTTTCTCCAGAGTCTTGGACAGCTGCTTCTCCCTTCTCCGAAGCTTCTTACAAGGCTCGTAGTCGGCGTCAGATCGGAGGCACTCATTAACCTTTTCAACCCCTTTGTCCATGTCGCCGAGGCTGTAGAAGAGCATGCTCGACATTCGAGGATAGGGTTCCAGCGATCCTGGGCGAATCTGAAGTACATGGTTCAGATCATTTACACCTTCTTGCACCTCGCCTTTCTCGAACCGACACCTGGCACGCAGCTGCCGTAGTAACAGAGAAGTGCTGGCTGTCATGATCGCCACACTTGCCTGGGTGACGCAGCCTTCCCAGTCATGCTTCTTCTCGGCCTCCTCAGCCAGTAAAGCTGCTCCTCGTGCTTCTTCAAGGTCGATCATCTCCTGGCTTGAACCCTTCCCAGCTTTTAGATAGTCATCCTTTGCGGCCGCCCAATCTCCGGTCTTGGCTTTTATCTTGGCTCTTTGTAAAAGAGCACCCTCAAAATCGGGCTTGATCTTCAGGACTTTGTCAAAATCCACACTTGCTTGCGCATTTCGACCGATAGAAAGGTATGTTGCGCCACGCTGGAAGATCGTCAAATAATTGGAGGGATCCCGGACGATGGCGGCATCGAAATATGTCAGAGCGTCGCTATGTGCTCCTTTGGCAAGGAATGACTTCGCTGAAGCGATTATGGAAGACACAGGAGTGTCAGATGAAATTGCGGCAACATTTGCAACGCAAAGGTTGCTGAGAGGAAGGGCGAGAAGGGCCGCAAGGAGCGCGAGGGACTGAAGTCGAAGAATCATTTTGATGGACCATCCAAAGCAGGCCTGGAGACAGGAAAGTCGATCACAGCATCCTCAATCTAAGAACTTCACAAATTGTCCCACAGGCATGAACAAAAAGTGGTTCTGTGCTGAGGAATCACGTATCTGTCTAGATCTGGGAATTCGCCAGGGTGTCACTTGCCAAGATTCTCCTTTCCGTACCGCGATGGGCTATCCGAACACCTGGAGGCTTTTGCCGGTAGAACTATGAGTATGCCACTGTCGAGTTGGGAAGACAAGGTAGGCGAATTCGATCTTCTCTTACTGATTCTTCTAGATCCGTATGATACAAATTGTTGATTCGGTTCGAAAATAGGATACTAGCCTTGCAATGCGACTATTGTATTGAACGTTCGAGACACAGACCTTTCTGCAAAATCCACGGTAACAAAGTACCTGTACTCGGTCTTCTATCAACAAACTGCAAACATCGGCCAGGAAGGACGCTCCCCTGAAGCCCGCAAGTAAAAGAAGAATCAGCTGTAGTATGTTCAGAGGCATAACGGTTGGTATGTCATGACTGAAGACCAAATCCTGCAAAGCGCCTCCCAGCCGATAGCATCAACGTAGAACTGTCTAGGTAACTGCTAGACCTAGCATGAGTCTCAAATCAAAAACATCAGCCTAGATAATCTAGAATCACTTGAAAGGCCGGTCCACAAACGTTCCATCGTCGTTACCCACTGCACTCAATGGTTGACTCCATACTCCGCTCAAATCTCCGCTTCCAGTCTTCCTCAGCGCCTGCCTCATAGTCTCGATGTTCAGATCCCCACCTCCACCTAGCGGTGGGCTCTGCGTCGATAGCGGGATCGAGCCTCCCGAGCCTCCCTGGCCCCTTGCAGGCGAAGTCTCTAAGCCTTTGAAAGAAGGGGATACGCTGCTTGGCGGCGATGTGCCACGTCCTGGCGAAGAAAGTGGGGAGTGGATTGGCGATGGAGACCTAGGAGGGGCAGCTAGGCTTGGGATAGTGCCGGAAAGGTTGCCGAAATGGACGGAATTGCGGCCAGCGTGGTGATCACCGCTGCCGGGCTCGGGATGTTCGGCATGCTCAGCATGCTCAGCATGCTCAGCGTGGACGACATCGGCAAAGGAGATGAAGCTGAGACGGTGGACGTCGGCGTTGTCCAATGCTCCGTAGTTCGAAGCGCTATCATCACCAGCGGCCTCGGGGCGATGGGTGACATAGTCTTCATGGAGGGATGTTGTAGACGCCTCGAGAGATGCGGCCGCAGGGACCGCCGCAGGTTGATGCATTGCGTGGGTGACGATCTCAACGGAGTCAGCATCAAGTCGCTCGTTTGTGATGGCAGCGGATGATGCGTCTAAGGCTGGTGGAATGTGATTCTCCGTGATGATGTGTGACGGGATCTGCGGAGAGGCCTGAGGTGGCATAACATCTTCTTGCACATTCCTTTCGAAGATCTGGGACGAGGCAGGCGAATGTAGTCTTGGAGATGACGAATAGACGCCTTGTGCAGGAGAGCCAGGCGAGCCGTATGGTTGGCCACGTTGTGATGACACTGACCCACGACCTGGCTCTGGATAGTGCATTGGTGATGCAGGCCTTAAAGCCGCGCCTAGAGCGATGTGTGGTGGTGGTGCTGATTTTGACAGACTAGGGGTCTTCCCTTTGTCCTTGGTCTTCTCCTCATCTGTTTTCTTGCCCAGCTTCCAGAAGGGTCGTTTTGAAGCTTTCCCACTGCCAGTTGTGGCGTCGGCCGTTGACTCTGTGGTTTCCGTGGTGTCTGGGTCGTTGGTAGAGGACTTGAAAGACTCCATGGGTTGCAGGAATGAGCCTGGTAGGAGTGGAGCCATAGAGCCCCGAGATTCTGTGTCGTTAGGCTGCGCAGCCATTTCGCTTCGAGCCATGGACATGGCGGTTGCTCGGTGCCCTTTTGTTGATGACTGGATTCAAGCCAGAAGGTGAATTATCTGCGTGGCAGCATTGGCAAACAAAGAGCCGGCTTGCCTATCCGTTGGGAAAGTCGATCAACCAAGCTTTGCGATTTCGACGCGATCTCCTGTACAGTGCACCGCTGCAAAGCACCACTGACAGTGGATGGAGCGAGGCTGCAAGACTGCCCTGACCTGGTGAAGCGCACCTCGGCAGGATACTTGGTGGGTACTCAAGGAACAGAAATCACCACAAATGTGTGCGAGACGCTGTAGAAGCCGACAGAATAGACAGAAGACGCGGAGATGGAGTAGATGCAAGGATTGAGAGAGTGGTCGACACAAGGGGAACACAGCGGGATCCGGCCATGACAGCTGACCACAAACGCCTGCCAAGAGTTCAGAAATCTGGATCGAGCTCATCCTCCTCTCGGCCAAGGGGCAAATCACTGCGCTACATGACCGGAGATTCAAAAGGTGGCTTCGGCTTGTCTTCATTCTCCATATGATCGGAGACTCGAACGTGTCAATATAGCTATGCATATACATCAAACGTTCAGCAGACGGAAAATCATATTGTTAGAAATGACGGGGTTCTTTAAAGCATCAAGAAGAAGAATATATGCCTCTGCTGAGTAAGCCGCCAAGGAGGACCTACAACACTCAGGCACTTCGAGCCCTCGCTGGCTTCGACCTCAACGAAATCCCAAATTCATGGTGATGTTATCCGCGTGCTGGTCACCTTGTGCTACGTTCTCTGCGTTGACCAGACCGGAATATGTCGCCAATCTTTGAATTCGACCCTGACGGACATTTTCGATCTTCGGAGTAGCTAGAGGTGTCATCTCATGTTCCTTCACCTCCCAGTCTTCGATCAAGTCCAGGAGAGCGTCTTTGATCCGTTGGTATCCTATTTCATCGGACGTTTGAAATTTGACCATCATTTTATGATTCGCGGGGATGCCTTGAGAGGCTTCATGAGGGAAGCCGATGATGGTAGAGTCTCTATCGACGATCTTACTGTTTGTGCCGGGGAAGTTGTGATCTTCGGAGAAAGTGTATACAGGCAGATTGGAGAGTATCCGAGCGAAGTCGCTCTGCAGCCTCTCAAGTGTCTCTGATCCTCTTTTCAGAGCCTCGATGAGCTTGTCGTTAAGAGTCCTTCAGAACCAATTTAGCCATGAGCGTCGCACAAGACGCCCATTGAGCTTTACCGGCTCCGCGATGAGGTGTGCCAGCAAATATAACACCGATAGTTGCCGTCTTAATCGCAGCGAGCCGTGCCCGGTGAACGATTTGTTGTATCCCCTCGGAGTGCGATTGGTGAAGCGCGTCTTTCACAACGAGCCCGCCAGGACTGTGCGCAACGAAAATCAACGGACGAGTCCTGGCCTCCCTTCTTTTTGAGGACAGATTGGACAACAGCTGTATAGCATGACCCAAAATGCTTGTCTGGCCCGCCGTGTCGAAGAAATTCATGACGTTAGCATCGTATCCCCACTATTGATTTACACTATGGCTCAATAGGCAATTTTACAAGACAAGCAGGACAGGGATGAATTTACCCACAGTCATTATCCTCGCATTTTTGACGTCCTGAGGCAGTAAACCTCTCAGCCAAAACGTTGTCCACTCTTTTTTCTCTTCCAAGTCTTTCGCCTCCCTCCCCGAAGGCCATGGACAAAAACAATGTCCACGTCAATCTTGTTCAGATTCTGCGTGTCCTCGAAGGGCCAGAGTACTTCAATACGAATGTCAGCCATTTCACTCACTTCTTGGTTCGCTTCGTCCCCTTCGAATCCGAGCTCTCATAAAGATTGGAGAGGTCCGGAATGTCACGTCTCTATTGGCTCTCGGCACCTTAATTTGCTATCTAGGCGTAGCGGGTCTCGGGATAGGAGTTCACATTCAGCCAACATGATCACTTTCAACTCCTATCAGCCATGCTATGTCTTCTGACTTGCTCATAGCGACTATGACTGACTTCCGATACATTTTCTAGGAAATTCATTCAAAAAGATATATATTCTGTCTCCGGCTCCATGTCCACCGCCTGTCCAACTCACGAAGCCGGCAACACCAGCACCTGTTCTGGAAATGTCACCGCGGCAGGCTCTGTTGTTCAAGGCCATCAGATTGCTGGACGTGACATCAACATAAGTGTGTTCACTTTCACTGATCCGTATCCAGTCGCAAGCTCGGGTTTTTGGCAGTCCGAAATCGATTTTGTTGTCTCATCGACTGGGATGCCTTTCTGTCTCTGACTTGCGGCCTAATCCACAGCGGATTAGCGCCCAGCCCAGCTAATTATGCCCAGAAGATTGACTGGCGTGACTGGACTCGAAGAATAACTGGAGACAACGGTCGATTTGATGATAGCGCCAGGGGCTACATCTAATTTTATGTTGACAATCTTACGAGAAGCTCTGCTGACCATCAGATCAGCTTTAAGTACTGTCATACCATATGCACAGTCTATATATGCGTCCTGTCAGGTCTCTGTCCAGATATTCCGGAGCATCGGCTTCGAGCTCGCACTTCTCCTCCCTCGTCTCCAGCTGCTCGAAGAGTTGCTAAGATACGAAGGCATGAAGTCAAATCACAAGACTCAACTGTCGATTGTTCTGAATCACTTTGAGACCTCCGTGAGGGACCTGCAAAATACGAGGGAGGCATTCGATGATCGCCTTACTTAATTCGCCTTCGGAGATACAGAACAGAATAACTGCAGATATTTTGAATCTGAAGGATGAATTTCGGCAACATGGCTCCCAGATCCAGAATTTGTTAACGATCCTGTAAGTGGAATGCTTGCCATGAGGGCTGATTCAACCGCCCTTACAGCCTGAGCTACAGCTAATCTGTAGCAGCACCGTGGAAAGTCAGCACAAAGATCTGCGCAATGTTTGCGAAGCTGTGAACAGAAATCTACCGAGTGGAGACGATGCAACCTCTATCCAATCTTTCTGGACTGCACAATCTACCACCATCCAAGAACGAGAATTCTGGCGCAACGTGTGGAAAGATCTTGAAACCAAGTGCAGATTCACGCCGGAGTTCTTCGAAAAGAATCGTGAGCGGATTTTTCTGATCCTTCGTGGCTATGCCTTGGAGAATGGTCTAAGTGAGGAGCACATCTTGCCTCAGTCAGGGCCTGCCTGCTCAATAGAGGCGGCAGAATCTGTGCTTCAGCAAGACATCGTCATGTATAGCTTTGCCACACTATTCGGTCTTTCTGCTCGAAGTGAAGAGTTGCACCACTTCGACTATGGGTTTATTACTGAACGAGAAAATTTCACGCGTGAGCCGGGTCCCCCAAATTCATCTTCACTAATCGTCAGCAATGTTGGGCCGCATCCCGTGCCTGAAGTCGCAGATGACGAAGTCAACGCATCTTCAGGTCAGCCTGCAGAAGAACCCGGTAGAGCTGCCGTGAGGCAAAGATCAGACGGTGGGACGACATGGACTCTGGATGGAGAAAATCTGAATAATGGCGACTCCCAAGCGGCAAGAACGGTGGAGGACAACGGAAAGACGTCAACACGACCAGGTAGCACGTCTCGTCCGGATGCAGAGCAGTGGAAGGACACGAATGCTTCATCACCACAAGACTCACTTGTTTCCACTGAAAAAGACCCGCCACCATCGGATGCATCAAGTCTTACCCGTCTTCCAAGCACCGACTCAATACGTCCTGCTGTGGAGACTACACTTGCTAGCAGGCCTATTCCGAGGATTTTGGCTTCGAAGAAAAGGCAAATCACGCTTTTTGATGTGCTCCACCGGAGGACGCTACCACCGTACGACCTGTTCAGCTTTTACATTTTCAAGAGAGACAGCTTGAAGGCTGTCGATTACCTTGACTTCTGGTGAGTTCAAGAATTACGATTCTATAATAGTGCCTTCGACGTCTAACCAAGATTCAGGCTTGATGTTTCGCAACACATGAGCTTATGCCGGCTTTATGTCAGGGAGCTGAGGGAAGGCATGCTTACAGAAAAGCCCGATCTGCTCCAGACCACAGACCCGATTGCAGGTCCTGCTGCACCCGGTCGCACTGTGATTCGCTCGGACATACGGGCCAGCGCTGTGAGGATCTTGTACCTTTATTTTTTGCCGGGGAGTGAGCAGCAGATCCTTCTGCCCGAAAATATTCAGATCAGAATCATACATCAAATTAAGGAAGAAGGACGTGACGATCCCGAAGTGTTCGACGACGCCAAAGACTACGTTTCTCTGGCTATGGCGCGCGATGCCTTTCCTCGATTTT
>JAABUK010006867.1_pt1 | contig 16735 bp, 24 predicted proteins | sample 5559141 | NCBI WGS metagenome assembly JAABUK01 (sample SAMN10711869, study PRJNA513367) | rock metagenome | isolation source: Antarctica rocks | place: Antarctica: Victoria Land, Pudding Butte nord | collected 2016-01-03
CAGCATCACTTGATTCTGCTTGTGGGCAAGTGCATATCTTGAGCCAAGTGCTTGTCAACCGGACTCTGATATGTACGTTGCGTTGATTGTCTCTGAGGAGTTATAATCCTCGGCCTGACCACATCTGCTGTATTGCAAGCATTCATCTACAATCTCTGGCTCTACTTCATTGATCGGTGGCCGCATCAGGTGTGCTGTTGTGACAGACTGGTATGCCATTGCCAAGGCTAACACCTGCAGGTACACCAGGCTTTTCGGTCATTGCTTGAGGGTATGGGTTGAACCTTTAGGGTCTCAAACCCTTATCGGTATGACATAGACACAGTTGATTAGAAGTGCATGGGAGCAGACTCAGATTGTGCAAAAGCACGTGTCACAACATCAGAAAGCAAGAGAGAAGGGTATGGGAAGAAGTCGTGTTCATTTCTATTGCAGTTGTGTCAGCAGCTGATTGCTGTAAAAGCAAAACAGTCAGCCCAGATACATCACACTCCTGGCAGAGCAAACTGGCTGAGAGACAAAGGCAAACAAGTAAGCAAGGCCGTACCTTGCTGTCTTGGTTTGGCAAAGCATAGATGCCAACAGTCACAGGTTGCTGTCTGGCACTTCCAAGTGCCACAGGTTCAAAGTCCACGGGGATGACCATCTGGGGCAGGCCCACCACATTTCCCATAGACGTCTCATTTGTGGAAGGCCCAATGAAAGCATCCAATCCATTACCAGCAAAGAATGCATCAATCTGTTGTATGAGAGCTGTTCGAGCTCTGTTTGCCTGCAAGAACAGCGCAGACAGGCTCCTCAATGATTTGAAACAATCCAGTACATGGATAAACAGCATCACAAGCCCAAAATACATTGACATGAGCAGTCAGGTGAATGAAGATGTGCATTGTATGGCTCAGGGAGCAATACATGCAGTCGTGTAAATTAAATGTGATTGTGCAGCAACATGATTGCAGTCGTCAATGGTGCATACTTGCAGATCGTGCATAGTCAAAATGATAGTGATATAGATGTGCATGACAGTCTGTCAGCAGAATGCCAGAACAGTGTTCTTCAAGCATCAGCTTGGTTGCTATCGGGCCTAGGCATAACAGCACATCAGCACAACTTCATTTGCAAGTCAGCAGTGAATCCTGTACTTCCAGAAGACTTGTCCTGCACGTACCTACCCCATCATGAGCTGGAAAGCAGTTCAATGATTACAACTGTTATCAGTGACTCCTGGGCAGCAGGGGCATTGGCTGCACTGACCTGAATATACTCAACAGCAGGGATCACACGTGCATTACGTAATGCTTCCGGCCACAGGTCCTGGCGTACATTCAGGTCATCCAGCTGTGCACGCTGCCAATGGTCAAAGTGTGCTGCTGCTTCCACATCTGCATCAACATCACAGCCTTGTGAGTGAATGAGCACAGGGACGCATCTGCAGCACAGGGACGCATCTGCAGCACCAGTCTCCAAGAGTCAAGTTGACATGCACAGCTGGGACCTCAGACGTTGCACTTGCAGCTGAAGACCCTTGCAAAGCGCTTGGAAGATTCAAAGAGCTTGTCAAGTCTTTAGCTTGGGCTCAGTCTTCTTGCAGCTGACATCAGGAAGTCTTGAAAACTACAGCATGCAGCAGGTGTATCAGCCTGAGGATACAACAAGCTCAAAGCACAAGACCGCAAGAATTCACTTTTCCAATGAGACTGGTGCGTGGTGCTGGGCAAGCAAGGGCGTGGGCTTACTGAGTACAATGTTGTAGATGGCTTCAGCAGGCGCCGTGTAGTTCATGGAGACTGACACCAGATTGATGCCAAGGCCCATGAATGTCTCAAGAGCCTGCAAGCAACACAGAGTAAGGTTCAAACATTCGAACGCAGCATGAGCAGGCAGACATGAGTTGCGGTCATGCAGGTACCCACAGCTCGTAACATGTCAGGCACATCAGCACACTCTAGCAACAGGCAACAGTTCAACACCGCACGCTGTGTTGTGCAGCTCATAGAGACAGGGGTGCTCGGCAGGTAGCCAAAAGCTAGGAGCATGATTCAAGGTGCATGCTGTCTGGTATAGCTTACGACGGCAGGGGGGTGTGGCAGGTAGCTCACTCGGTGTGTCACCAGCATGTAGCATACCCCATACAATGCCCAGGGTGTTTGGCAGGTAGCCAACAGCTTAGGAAATAGCAGTCAATGCATGCTTTGCAGTATAGCTTACAACGCTAGGGCTGTCAACGGGTGGTTAGGTTGGTTAACATTCAGGAACAGATGTTGGCAATGTATGCTTGGCACTGTAGCTTACAATGGGCTCACGCACTTACCTAGCTCATCATGAGCTGGAAAGCGTTATTGTTGTTGTTGTTATTATTATTATTATTATTATTATTATTATTATTATTATTATTATTATTATTATTATTATTATTATTATTATTATATTATGCTTGGCAGTATAGCTTACAATGGGAGGGGTGTTGGGCAGGTAGCCCACAGTCAGGTCCAGCACATCTATCCCAAAGGGGTCATCCAGGTGGGTGTCAAAGGAGGAGGGGTCACCCGGGTCCCGCCCCCTGATGACATCCAATACCACTGCTGCGTCGGCAGCGCTGCGTGCAAAAGGCCCCACCTTGTCCTGTAACATCACAGGTTGAGTCATTCAAAACAACATGGCAGTCTGAAGTGCACGCAGTGAGCAGCTCCATATGCTTGTGTGTGTGAGCACAATGAAGAAGGTAAGGCATCAGCTCTGCTGGGACTGAAGAGCTTTTTGTGCAGATCACATGCCATTACATGCAAGCCATTCTGAGATTGCCCATCAGCAGCATCGCTGGCAGTAGCAACAGTAGCATCAAGATCATTAGGAGCAGCAGCAGAAACAGCAGCCACAGCAGAGCCAGTGACTAGCCTGAGCAAAAGAGCAGCTCAGGTGCAGATTTGCACCATGACAACAACAGCAGCAGTGAATGCAGCAGCAGTACAAGCAGCAGTAGCAGCAGCAGCGGCTGGGGACAAAGGAGGTAAAGTAGGATGGCACACCAAGGATTCTGAAAGAGACATGATGTTACTTCTGCCCACCAGGCCAAATGAGGTTCGGTGGGCAGTGACCCCACAGGTGTTGGCGGGGTAGATGATGGACCCCCCTGTCTCTGTGCCCAGGGCAAAGGGCACCAGCCCTGCTGAGGTTGCAGCAGCTGGACCTGCAGTCCCATACTTCACTTGCTTCACTCACTTCCAGACTGGCTGATTCTGAGCATCACAAATGTAGTGCTCCAGTTGATGCATGCATGCCTGAGCAGAGCTGAGAAAACTACAAGGCAAGCAGAAAGAAAAAGAGAAGAAAAGACCATGCCTTTTGGCGTCAATATAATGAGAAGCCAAGTATTATACCGGGCTGCCCAGGCACAAGGCAAGCCTGTTACCACAGCCATACCTGCTGAAGAGCCCAAAGGCATGCAGGGCCAAGCCAAGAGCCTTGTTTTGGCAGAAAACAAATGCCTGAAACAGTAAAGTTTGCATGTTTCACATTGCAAGAAGAGTAAGCAGTCACACCTGCTGAAGAGCCAGAGGAGCCTTCTGCAATGTTCCATGGGTTTTTGGTGAACCCATCAAACCATACGTCATCATAGGCCATCTCGCCTGTGGCTAGTTTGGCCACAAGCACAGCACCTGCTGCTTGCAACCTGCATGCAATAAGGCATCCAAGGTGGGCCATTTGAGGCAGGCAGCACACTCACAATAGTAACAGAACTGATCATGTTGATGTACAATAAAGCATGCATGCAAGAATTGGCACTAACACTGACACCAACACTGGCACCAACACTAGCTAAAACTGCATGACAATTCAATGTAGAACAGTACGCAGCATGCTTTGGTGATCTCAAGCATATTGCTGGTAGGATACAACATTCAAAGTACCTACTAGCTTGTACCTTCTATGTATCGTCAAACTTATGTCACGCAACCCTCACATAGCAATTCAGCTTATCGATCTACATTTGACAAGCAGGTTGATGTACGTTTGGCAAGGGCAGCTTGGAAGGAAGGCATCTCTCGCTTATTGTACACCTGAGCAAGTTCACTCAGGCACTGAGTCTTGAAAGGAAGGCATTACTCACTTGGTGTACACCTGGGCAGGTTGACTCAGGTACTGAGTCTTGAAGGAGCCAGCACCCCATGTGGTTAAGTACCCCGGCACCGCCATCAAGTCCTTCAGACCATACGGGATGCCATGCAGAGGCCCTAAGTAGGTGCCTTTTGCTAGGAGGGCATCGGCTGCTGCTGCTTGTTGCTGTGCCAGGTCATCTGTGAATGTGATGACACATTCCAGTGTCGGATCATACCTGCATAGCATGCAAAGCATGGTATGGAGGGCTTGTAGTTGGTTCCTCACTTGTTTTGGCAGACAACGTGGCAATGCTACTGTCTTGCCTTGTGAGGGACAACTGATCTGGAGTACTCCTAGCTTTTAAGCAACACCTGATATGTGCAAGACGTGAAAGTGATGACCCACTAGGCATGCTCTGCTTGATGCATGACATTGTCTATTTGCTGCACCATGTAGCTTGGCAATGGCAACAGTTCAAACCTGAGGTACTGTTCAACAAGCACACTCGGCGGCGACAAGCAAGTCCAATTCTGTGTCACTCAAGACAGAATAAAGGATTCCTGAACTCTGAAAGTCCCTCTACAGCTTGACCCTAGCCTTAATCATAGAGTGTGATGCAACTGCCAGATTGACTGTGACCAGTTTCAGAATCAGGACACTCACATTTTAAGCCTCTGTTGGAATACAGAAGTCAGCTCTACAGAAGTAATCTGCTTGGTTCTGATCAGTGCACCCAACTGCAGTACCTGAAAAAAAGCCAGGCATGTCAACATGTGCATTTCATGCACCATGTCCATCATCAACAATAGACACTTTATGCATCATTTCCAATGAACAACGCTAGACTTTTCAAGCATCACTGGCCATGAGGACCACTAGACACTTCAAGCACCATTCAGTATGAGTGCTGCCACACATTTCATGCACTCTCCAATGCGATTGCACCATTAGATGTTTCAAGCATCATTGGCAATGATTCACTGCCGTGATCATTGTGAAACAGCTGCTGTTGTGGCTATTTGGCCTGCCTGGACCTATGCTCTACAGCAGCAGACACGTTCCGCATGCGCAACAAGCAGAAGAGCAGCTACCGTCATGTACGCTAAATCTGTGTCATTGCTAGGCCGTGTGACATCGCTCAGCAGGGGATATGAAAAATTGCCGCGTGTGGAGTTGATTGGTTTTTGACCAAGGGTGGGGTCAAACAGCAGGGGCATGGGGTTGGCAAGGCCCCCATCAGGGAGCCCTGCCACCGCTCGGGTCTGTTGATAGAATGGGATGAGCACTGAAGTGATGTTGGACACCATCACTTGCCTCTGCAATCAGCATGAGTGCCTCAGCCAAAAGGAGGTTTGCAAAGGGTCTGCAATTGCTCTGCAGTGGTGAATCAGCACATAATGCATTGCCTGACTAGCACGCCACAGGTATGTGATTTTGGTAGAGACTTCCAGCAAAAGCTGAGATTCCTTGCAAGGCAAACTGACCGCAGAAGCGATGATTATGTCAGTAGTGACGCATGTTTCAATGGCAGCATTACCAAAATTTTAAGCTTGCAGCCATACATGCTTGCCGGCTGCTTGCAAATTGCAGCTGTTGCAATGACCTTATCTCTGACTCAACAAGCAAAAAGCTAAAGTACAGCCACTGAACAGCATCACTAACAAACTTCAGCAGCGACACCAACCATGTAGTCAAGATCAAAGGCTATCAAGCGTGCAGCCATGACAAGCGTGCAGCCATGACAAGCGCACCTGAGTGTCATTGAATGGCCCAAAGTCTCCGGCCATCTCCAGAGAGGCAATCATGCTGGTGTTGAAGGCAGCATTGTGCAAGGGGAAGGAGTCTATGAGATGCAGCACGCCGTTTGTGGCCTGTACATTCTGCTGAAGAATGGTGGAGTTGCCTACTTGCAGGCTTAATGCAGTCTTGACAACCTGCAATGGCCAATAGGACGGCTACAGCTTTGCACTATAGCAGTCTTGACGCTGATGCGTTGTGCTTTGGCGAGCAGCTGTGATGGGAAAGTAAAGCCTAAAGCCTGCAGCACTTTTCAGGAGCAATGATGCAGTGTGAAGTTTTGATGCTCATCGCAACAGAAATCTTTGGGAGACTTGAGTGCAGGCTTTGTGATGACATCCACTCTCTGTTTCAGACAATTTGTAGGTTCAAAGCTGCTGAGCACCATCACACCCAGCATGGCCGTTTCTTGTTGCCGAACACTAGTGCATCATGACTGGCAGATGGCATGCGTCTCTATAATCTTTGACAGGTACAACTCTGACAAGCATCAGTACAGTGTGAAGCAGGAGATTCTGTGCAGGTGAGACATCTGCAAGCTGACTTAGCAGTCGCATACTGCAGGCAAGCTCAACCTTGCAAGTGTGGATGACAGGCAGGCATTAGTCAGCAGCGCTGTACTGTGACTGCACAGACCGTAACTTTACTGTAATCGTAACTGTACTGACCTGTACTACGGCACCACCAAGCGTCTGTAGCGACATGCCATTTGTGAGGTTTGCAGAACCCCACTGACCCTGCACAACTGCAAGACAGACCAGAGTCACGTCACATGCAGGCAGCGAAGCCTGATGGCAACGTGAGCAGGTTTTAATGGCAGTGTTGGACGGTGCATGCTCAATATAGATTCAGCTTCCAATGTGGTGTAAAGCTTGTATGACTTACTGTTGTTCAGAACCAGCTGGGGTAAACTGGTTGAATTGAAAAGGGCCTGGAGCGATGTGCATAGCTGATCCAGATAGTCTTCAGCCTGACACATGATCAGATCATTTTCGACGGCAACTTGAATGGCAGAATTGACTGGGGCAAATACAGTGAAGCGGTTGCCGCTGTTTTGCAGCATCTGTGTCACATTTGCTGCCTGCACCATGGCACCCCATGACACCTGTGCAACAGCATGTGAGGTGATTCAGCAGACGTGAGGGACAATTGACAGAAGAGCTGACACTGTCCTACAGCATCACAGCTTGCTTACCAGATCAGACTGCGAAGTCAGCACTGCAGCAAGCGATTCGGTTGAGGTGTTCGATGACAAGCTCTGCGTAATTGCAGCTTCAGATGGTGAGGGTGCGATGGGAATGCTGATGGCTACTGCCAACAGGAGCGTTGGCAGCACAAGCCACGCCATGTTTTGTCCAAGTCTTTGGAGCTTGAAGTTCGCTGCTTTGCGGATGTCTTGATCTCGACATCCAGTGGGTGTCGGCTGCACCCCAAGTCGACTGCCTATCTTGCTCGAGGTGACATTCGACGTTCAGCGATTCAGGGCCTGACACCGTATGCGAGGCAAAACGCGCGCGTAGTACTTCTTCCAAAGGTGCCGATCGGTCTGTCGTATACCTGAATGTGCGACGGCTGTGCACGTCTCTCTGTAATGCACAGCTGCGTGTAAGGTTAATCCAGCGCAAAGGCAAGGCGCAAGTAGCAGGTTCAACAGATTATTACTTCGACGAGGAAAAGCAGACGGAAAGTTGCCGAGGGCAATGTCAAGCAGAGATCGTAAAAACGAGTTTCTGTGCACAACAGCGCAGACGGGTTGCGAATGCACGACGAGACCTTCTCAGAGGTCTGCACTCGTGGGCGCCATGACTAACTACCAGACGAGGGAGATTATTAGTCATCAAGACATTTTCAGAAAGTCTATGTTCAAAAAGCCAGCTACAGGCTATAATATGATGCCACAGGCTGGGTTCATGCACGTAGCAGGGTGATGAACTAGCAGATGCGTAAAGAGCAATGTGGGCTTGCAGCAATCATCCAAATTAGGCCAACTTTTGCAAAGCAAAACTAAGGTATCATGCAGCAACAGCAGACGTAACTCCAGGAAGGTCATATGTTGTATTGCCATAGTTTTCCGCAACCCATGCTGGGTCAAAAGGCCCAAAGTCATAATTGCACTGCTGACTACACTGAGCAAGCTCAGCAGGCGGAGTCCCAATCTGGTTCAAACCCTCAGCAAACATCAAACCCTGTCCAATTAGCTGATGCCAGATGATGTGGCAGTGGTAGAACCATAGCCCAGGGTTGTCAGCCTGCAACATCACAAAGGCTATGCATGTCAGCCATTGACCATATCTGACATGCCTTGTAGCAGTCATCTACAAGTGACAGCAGCAGATTGCGGAGTATGTACAATGGACAACCTCGTATAAGTCAGCAGCATTGACAAAAACGGATAAACACTCCTGGTTGCAGGCCGCTTTCCAGTCATGCACATGCTGTCTGCATACACCACGTGACAGTCATTCAGGTCACTGATTGCAAACCTAGCAATTTTGAACAATCCAGGACAAAGCTATGAATGAACATGTCCCAGATGCCACTGGGACTTATGTCAGGGTACAAGCAGGGCAGGGCAGGGCAGGCCAGGGCAGGGTAGGCCAGGGCAGGGCAGGGCAGGGCAGGGCAGGGCAGGGCAGGGCAGGGCAGGGCAGTTGTATGCATCAGAAACCAGCTTCTGTTTTTAAGCGAGCAAACTGTGCTGACACATGTGTGCAAAATTGATGGCTCGGTCAGCTGTCAGCTTACCACAAAGCGGATAACAGTCCAGCCGCCTTCAGGCAGGATCTGGGTGTCACGGTACATAGGATTCACCAAGTTTAGCGTGGCCTCTACAGAACTATTGTAGGGCCCAGCGCCGCTGCCAAGAACCCAGAAATGGTGACCGTGTAAGTGGAAAGGGTGCTGCTCTGTGGTGTTCCGAGCAGCTGGACCTCCAGGCATACCAGCAGCCCTGTAACAGCACACCTCATGAGTGATCACTGTGTTTCTCCAAGAAAAGCTGAGAATAGAAATTTCTGTGCTGGTAAGCAAACATGTCGGGAGCGTCCGATTGTCGGCCGAAGCTTCAGCTGTAGCGGCAGCCCAGACTCAAGCGTCACCAACAAGTCATTAATGAGGCATCCTTAGTAAGGCACTTTATCATTTTCAAGGCAGTTTTCCAGCAGACCAAGGCAGGGCGGTGATGCATATGCAGCACTTTCTGCAAGAAAGTTTGGGCGATGAACATTGGCAGTCAGCAACCCTGCACAAGCAGCTTTGCGTGCATGTGCATACACTGTGCGTTAAGCAGATGACTTGTTAGCATCGTGCACATTGACTAAGCAGCTGGGACAACTATTGCAGGCAAATGGTGACAGACTGTTGAGCACGGACGTCTCCACCTGCATGCATATGACATGCATGTAACCGTAGACTGATTCACGATGAGTTAGTAGCACAGCCCCTTACTAACGCAATGCAGAATGCAGAAGCAGAATGTGAATGCAGAATGCAAATACGAAATGCAGAATGTGTTATCATCTCCGATGACATCATGTTCAACTTTCAAAACTGACTGCCAGGCTAATGGCGCAAAAATTGGAGCCACCACAAGCATGAAAGTGAGGCTTCGTGAGAATTTCCAACTGCATCAGTGACACAAGCTGAATCTTACGTAAGGTCACCATTGAAGCTGTCCCCTGGCTCATTGATCATGATGACGTCAACCACATCCCCAATGTCCAGATTGATGATGTGCTGGCCGGTGCTGGGGTAGACAGGTGGGCTACTGCCATCATCCAGGAACACCGTCAGTGGGCTGCTGTTATTGACACTCTGCAAGCAGCATATGTCACTTGGATGTTGAGCACAGCAGTAGAAAAGAAGAGAAGACGCCGCCAGGCTTCCGATATAGAGATGCTTGAGATGATCCCAAAGTGGGCCCAAGCTTTTCTTGGCCTTACAAAACAGCAGGATAAGTGATCTTGTGAGTGCACTGTCCTGTCTTGTGTAGGCTCTGCAGACCAATTGGCAAGTGCACAGCTACTGTAACCTGCAGTGCATTGACTGCAATGTGTTGTGTATCTCACTGGCAAGAGCTGATGGTGTAGATCCTGCTGATCTCCATTCAGACAGTTGATGCATGCAATGAGAACCTCTTCACGCAGCTTCTGCAGCGCAAACATGGCAACGCTACTCATACAAATTGTGAGATGAAATAGCTGTGGACAGAGACAATGATGGGTGGAGGGGCAGTGTGGGGGGAAGGGGGGGGGGGGGCAATGCGTCCCGTCAGGTGTTATGGGCAAAATGTGACTGCTGCAGGTAGGCTGCAGATTAGTATGCTGTACAGTGTAACACATATGCTGTACAGTGTAACATGTATGCTGTACAGTGTAACACGTATATACATATTCTGTACAGGATACCTGGTATGCTGTACAATGTAACACGTATGCTGAACAATGTAACCACATATGCTTTACAGAGCAACACGTTTGCTTCACCTGTAGGTTCTCATCTACTGTACCAGATGTGCCACTTGCAGCAGCCATGTTTGTAAGGTAATTGTTATCGCTGTACACCAAGCTTAGTGGAGCTTCGCACGGCGGCGTGTTCTGCAATCATCAGAACATTTTCAGATCTCTACATTTCTCTCAAGGTCTGATTACATCAGCAACCTCTGGCGTCAATACAAGCTCTTGGAAATTCTCAGAGTACAGGACGCATCTGAAAAGATTGGCATCAACATACCAGCTACATAAGTACTGATCACCACTTTACTGCCATTGCTCCCACCCATTGAATCATCTGCACAACCTCAACAGGGGGGGAGAGCGCATACGCACAGCTGCAGTCCAGCTCTTGCAACTGTACATTTGCATTCATCAATGCATTCATCAAACATATGTCTTGCCTTCCTTGCATTCACACTTGTCATGCTCAGGGCTCAAATGCAATGCAAACATGCATGTGTAACGGCAGGCATGGCTTACACTGTTGGCTATATTGTTCATGGCCCATCGCAGTTGGCCAGTGCTGTTTAGGATAGGCTGAGTCACCACTTGAGTGATTGTGCGAGTTGCTGTTTGGGGGACCTACAGACAGCAGGACGCTCAGACAGACAGTGCATCAAACATACACCACAACGAGACAAGCACAAACTGACAAGTTACCATGATGCTGGAAAGGCATTGCCTGTTCATGCTGCTGCTGTGAATGCTGTTGTGAACACCATGTACTAACAACATGAAGCATTCCCGCTGGGCCAGCTGCTGTAAAGAATACCCAGTGAATTTCTGTCATGTGCATGTAGCAGTACTTGAACTATGTAAGAGCTGTGCTTGCATTTCATTGCCTAAATACAGCTGGCAAAAAGATGTACAGCTGCTACAGTAGCACTTACCTAAGATGTGGCAGAGCCTTCAAAGCACCTATACAATGAGGTACACACGGTTTCCTCACAGTGTTACATGGTGTTTACCTCCCTGGGCAGCCCAGTATAATACTGGGCTTCTCAATAAATTGACGCCGAAAGGTCTTTTCTTTTTCTGTTCTTTTCTGGTGTTTACCTGTAAGGTGGTGGCGTTCAGGGGGGCAGCAAGTGCAAGGGCTGCAGCTGTGACAACTGGTTCCAGCCCTGAAGCATTGCTGCTTGAGCTTAGGTTCACAAGACTCGCAGCTGTGACCACCTACACATAACATTTCAAGGTTTGCAGTTTCTGCCAGGCAAAGGGATATGACCTCTTTGCAGGTGCTGTTGACAGCCTGCAGGTTTTGCAAAAGGACATCAGTGTTGGTCAGGGATGTGACAGCTGAACAAAAAGAGAAGCAGTGGCATGGCAGTTTTGAGAGACCCAAGACGCGCCTCAATGACAGCTGAACAAGGACTCCTTTCCTTTTGCCGGGTGCACTCATATGCATGAGGAGGAAAAAGTGGCCAGGCTCAATGACTGAACAGGCTGAGTGACTACATCCACTGCAGCAAAAGCAGCACCCCCTCTATGGCTCACCATAGCAGCTTGGGGTTCAGTCCAGGGCTCCACAGCCCCTGGCTGGGGGGTTGGGGTAGCAGGCAGACCTAGGGTCTCATTTGCCCCTTCGTACTGCAGCACTGCAAACCCATTGGGGGAGCCCATTCTGTATTGGGGTTGAGCCGTGACCCAGTAGTTGCCCACTGTTGCATTTGCAGTCAGCAACACATCATACCTGGAGCAACAGCCTCCCAATCAGCATACACAGAGATTTTTCATATTCAACAGACAGTCAGTCCTGCACCACAAGGTAATAACTGATCAGGCTTATAGATAGTCATGACAGCTGTTGTGCATGCATACAGCTACAGCCTCCACACTGGGCATGATTGAAAGTTCACGGTTCAGGGCTAAGAGTTTTGCTTCTGAGTGATGCCAATCACTCATATTGGTGCTGCAGCATGAGCCAATTCAACATCTATTCAGTGTAAGAAGTGGCACATGCAACCAGGAGCAGATCTGAGCCTGGTCTGAAGCCTAGGCAAATTATATGTCAGCTTTGACAGCATGATTCACCCATATGTTACCAGTATATTCTGGATACAACTCATTATTTTGTAGCACTTATACAGTATATGTAGTCATCTTTCACATGTACATATGTACAACTCACAGCCCATTTGCATAATGCACAGAGCCTGTTCAACCTTTGACAGAGGTCACCAAGATTAGATGGTCCCAGCATAGGTCTAGCAGGAGCAGAAATCTCTAAAATTCGAGATCAAAGAGAGGTGAGGGACCCTTGAGCACAGGTCCTAGAGTACAGATCACCAAAGTACAGATCACCAAAGTACGGATACCCAAAGTTCAGTCCCCAAAGCAAAAGATTCCCAAGTAGACTAGGGGTCCCCTAGTCCATCACTGGTCCCCAGGATAGTGTCTTGCCCCTGAATTGACATCATTGCATCCAGAAGTTTCAGATTGCTCAAAGGTCTCACCATGAAACTCTGGGTTGACGATTTGCTCAGGGGACTCTGGTCACATAACTCAAACAGAGCAGCATCCGCAGCTTGCAGAGCACATGCAAAAAGTTTGAAGCAATGCAGTGTTGCACCTTTGACCTGAGTTGACGGAACACATGAAAAAAGTTGAAAGCAAAGCAGTGTTGCACCTTTGACCCGAGTTGATGTCAACGCACGGCCCAAAGCTGATGGGGTCAGTAGGGGTGGCATCCCCAGCAATGATGGTCACATTGTGACCTTCAAAGCAGACTGTCTGGTACAACAGGGACCCTCCGTTGATGATCCTGACTCTGTAAGTCTTGCCTGCTGTGAATGTGATGTTCTCATGGCTGCAGCCGGGATTGCCTGGGGAAGCCCAGGGCTGTTGGACTGATTTGCCTGCAACCAGGGGCATGTTTGGGCACAGGGAAGAAGAAAACGTGAAGCATAGACATATGAGCACAGATGTCTTTAGCATGGCATAGCCATCAGCGATGCCTTGCGCCACTTTTGTTTTTGCTTGGTGCTTCTGAAGGCTGCTGCAGCTGAAGAAGAACAGCGATTTTTGATACTCTAAGATGGTACAGATTCATAGAAACAGGGAAAATGTGCTTCCGAGCTTTTGCTAGGTTGGAGGTGGGGCAAGCAACGCTTCGAGCTTGAGCTTGGAGCTGACAATGAGATTGCTCTTGGATTGAAGAACGGCAATGCTCCCTGGGATGCAGGTTGAGCTATACAGTGCTGACCATATAGAGACTGTTGCTGTGAGTTTCCATCAATGACATCTATGTCTAGATGACAGCGTTGACAGATTTCTACTACCTGACTCTCTGACAATCCTCTTTTGCCTGCCCTCTTGCTAATTTTGTCAAGTTGCTTCAGTTTGCTTTGATTGCAGAGCACTAATTAAGAAAGTTCATATACAAATGGGTCGGCTTGTGAATAATCATGTTAGTTTGTAGGCGACTTGGATTGCACAGGCTGTAGAATGCCACAGCATTGGCACATCCACAGGGCTTTTGAAGCTATTGCCTAGTTCTAGACTACAGCACCATCAGAGACGAACATTCTGGACCGTTTGCCTGCTTGCCACTACAAAGTCATTGCATCCACGACAATTCAGCTGCAAACCTGAATCACAGCTGCTGAATTGTGGAGCCAAACTTGGGTGCTCCTACCTGGCTCGATGACTGCTGTTGTCACATTGCAAGGGGGGTCGGCCTCAGCCACCCCAGCCCCCACACTCAAGCCCCCAATTAGATCGCAGTCCCCATAGAAGCCTTTGCCATTGATCAGGATGGCTTGGGGTAGACCCACCCAGTTCCACTGGCCTGTGGCTGGGGTCTGACTGGCAGGTACAAAAGGGCGGTTCAAGGCAAACAGAAGGGCGTTGGCTTCACCTGTGATCACCACAGATGTTGTGCAACAATGGTCCTGATGATGATGGTGTATGTCATGGGTCTTGTCAGCATTCAATTTGAAGCGCTCATGGCAGATTTGAGTTCAGTGCTCAGGTATGACATGGGGCAAGGGCAGGGCAGGGCAGGGCAGGGCAGGGCAGGGCAGGGCAGGGCAGGGCAGGGCAGGGCAGGGTCTGCAGCAGTAGGCCTGACCGTGAAACCAGTCTGTCAAAAACAGTGTGCGTTCCTCATCATATGTCCAGGGCTCAGGGCCCTTGGCATGCACTATGAGGGCCCCTTGCAGCCCATCAGCTTTGTTGCTGCCAGAGTGATCATGCCACAGGTAGCTGCCTGCCGCCTCGTTCACCTGCCATGCTCAAGCCTTAGCAAGAATGCTTTAAACAATTATATGGACTGATTAAGAAGTTTTATTGCCAAAGCTCACCAAGCCCTGATTCATGATTGCTGCATCATATTGACATGTGACATCACATGTGTGCTGTACCTGGAGGATGCAATTGGCTGGCACAAAGGGCCCATGCTAACCTTGGTAAGCAGGATCCCATATTGTGCTCAAAAATTGCAATAGATATGGTGCTCAGCTGGTGCAAGAGACTTTGACATGATGATCAGGACTGATCATGATCAGCTTTGCGTGGGCAGGACTTGCTGCAACACGCAGAACTGTTGAACCCTAGGCCAACACGTTGGCAATTGCCTTGTCAAAACTGGCACCTACTACAGCATTTGCCACAGCTTGACATACACAAGTCAACTATATGGCTTACCTGGAAGTAGTATGTGAAGTTGGCCCCTGGCAGGATGGGGCACTGTGCAATATGACCAGTGCCGTCATACCACTCATTGCCTCGCATTGAGAACCCATGCCAGTGAATAGAGATGCCATCTGCAGCACTTGGGAAGTCTGCAGGAATGTCGTTGATCACGTTCACCTGCATGTGAGACATGCCATCTTGACACAGCAGAACCCTTAAGCAGGTGCTGCCATTGTCCAATCAACACGCTGTCTGATGTGATGGCTAAGTGACACTTGTGTGGGGTCTGCATGTAGCAGGGCAGTTGCACCCATTGCTGGCGGCCCTGGTGACAAATGCACTGTGATGCATGCAAGTCAAGGCACAAAATGTGTTTTGACCACTCCTCCTGTAAGTATGGCTCATATGTGGGTGGCACTAGGGCGCTGATTGAGACTAGTCAGTGCTGGGCGGGTGAGAGTGGCAAGACCAGCTGAGGCACTAGCAGGGTACACATACCAATATGACAAGCAGGTGTCTGGTGCCACCTCTGACAACTTGCAACATACCTGCAAAAAGTCCCCTTGCACAACTTCCAAGGTGGGTTGAAAACTGCCATTGACCAGAATTACATTGCGTTGGAAGCAGTCTGGGGCCTGACTACTGAGTGTGACATGCCAGGTGTACTCTGTGACCGACGCCACTTCAGCTGCAGGGGCGGAAGCGCCCTGTAGTATTGTTCGTCTTGCAAGTGTCGTTCTGAGCAGAGTTGCTAGAACGTAAACAGCGGCAAAGCGCAGTGCTGCCCATGTTCCAGCCATCTCAAACGCGTTGCTGCAGCTGTGCTTCTGGTTAGAACAAGACAGGTCAGCTGTGGTAGTGGCTGCGAGTACAAACTCAGGGCTTATGTCGCTGAAGCAGATCAAGATGAGTTACTGTGCACATGCGCGTCCTGGGACCCACAGCTGTAGATCCTATGTTCTCGCAAGAACCACATGTGCAGAGCCCTCGAGATCGAGCGGTGTTGCGCGTGTCACTGCCATGAGCGGAAAAGGAAGGGTATACCATTCCAAGTGACTTTTGCAATTACCTGTGCTTGCAACGGGGGGTCGAAGAGACTCGCGAAGGTTGAGGCCCTCAACCTCGGACCGTCGGTCGGAATACAAGCTGCAGCTGCAGACGAGCAAGCATTTCTCGCGATTTTACTTTCACACCGCGTTTGTCACAGCACGGTCAAGACGTCGTCATGCATCAGGTCACGCATGATCAGCCTAAAGCTGACCGCCTCTGGATTCTGCCCTACCGCAGGCTTTGTCAACTGCGTTTGCAGATTCAGCTTCTCACCGTTTCCTCAAGTTTTCCGGATTACATCGGATTACGCATGGGATTACGCCCAAATGCCTGCGATTTTCAGATGCCCTCAAATTGCGCTTCTTGGGACTTCGTACGGAACTTCAGAGATGCTGACACATGATCGGCACAGTCCAGCAGCGACGCCGACGATACAGCCGTCGAGCCTGTGCCAATTTGGTTTGACGCCCTGCATTATGACTTCTGCACGACCTTTGCTGCTGCTAGCAATTGCCCTGCTCGCAGTGCTCCATCCGGCGACTGCGGCCACGGACGTCTTGCAGGGCGACATATACCTGATGGACTCGGTTCACCAAATTGATAACTATACCGACTTGAAAGCGGGCCAGTCGTACGTAGCAAATTTTCAAGTCAACGATCAA
>JAABUK010006868.1_pt1 | contig 16731 bp, 17 predicted proteins | sample 5559141 | NCBI WGS metagenome assembly JAABUK01 (sample SAMN10711869, study PRJNA513367) | rock metagenome | isolation source: Antarctica rocks | place: Antarctica: Victoria Land, Pudding Butte nord | collected 2016-01-03
CATCCACCTCATTTCAGAACCTGACTCGTGTCTGCACCCAGCCAAGCATACACCTTCAGACGCAGTCCTACAACCCATCTCCTACCTACATCAACGCCCAGCATCTGACCCCTAGTCCCCCCACTGTCATCCACAGCAGCATCACCCCCTTCACCACTTATGGGTACCCCTCTGGCTACACATCTGGCAGTCTGTCACCTGCCACCACCTATGTTGTTGTCGGTGGGAACAGCCCCAAGCGTTCAGCAGGGCCCTCTGACAAGTATGTGGCAGCAGTGGTGCAAGATGCGCAAGGCAACAGTCAGCATGTCACAGTCGCTGCTTCTGCGATTTCCACTGGCGGCCCTAGCTATGTGCTGCCTACAACACTGGCTGTTCCATTCACCCCCCTCAACCCTATGGCCAATCCCATGGCTCATTCTCTGGCTGCCACACAGCAGACAATAGCATTTGGGGGGGGTGCACAGCATATTCTCACTCCTGGGGTGGCGTATGCACACTCAATGGCTGGCCTGGGTCCAATGGGATTGGGGTCAGCTGGGGGTTTGTCGGCTATGGGATTGGGCTTGTCAAGCAATTTTGGTATGACCCAGGCTGGGTATAATATTCTTCCACGTGTGCCACTCACTATGGCCCCAAGCATGGTTCCCAGCATGCAAGTCAACCCCCAGGATAAGGCACAGTGTCTTGCCTCCTCAACAAATGTCCACATCTACTAATGTCATGTGTCTGTATGCACTCAATAGATACCCCTTAATGACTGACGTTGCTAGCTCCTGAAGTGAGTGAGACTTTGATAGAGTAGCATCAAACAGATTACCCAATAACTGTCATATGAACTAAAGCTTTGCAGGTCAAGCCGGGTACGAATTTCACATGCAGGCTGTTTTGGTTGTTTGCTGACATTCATATACTGACTTGATCCATCGGTACACTGAGTCATAGTGTTAGGTAGGTTCTGCAGCAGGCTTTTTGGGTGTTGGCAGTTGGGGTGGCTCAAGTTTTTTTTCCAACTTGCTGTATAGTATAACCAAGCGCCCCCCTATCACTGTTTTTCAGCTTGTTCATCCCTTGAAACTTGTACAAAGCATTTAATCTGTTAGCTGTGCTGGCATGAATGTGCATCTTAACATGATGCTGAGATATAGGCTTGTCCCAAATCTTCGAGACCAGACTTTTTGAGACACAAAGACTGAATTGCTTGCTGCGGTGCATGTACAAATGGTCTGTTGTATATGCCTGGATGAAATTCACGTTGAACATGAATGTGATGTATACATAGGCTTGCAGATGATCTTTGTGATGTATTGCAAGCTGCCTAGGAATGGCTGCTGATTTTTGCATCCCTCATGGGTTGTCAAACATCATCTCCATGTAACAATCTCAACCTGCAATTACGCTTTGTCCTCATTGATAGCTCGAGTGACAAATTGCCCACTTGACTCAGCCAAGCACGCCATTCGACTTTTTGCCCCTTGCCTGCTGGGATATACCACAGTTACACTGTAGATCGTATGATGATGTCTCACTGCACAAGGTCTCTCTGACCAAATATGACAAGATAAAGGTCGGCGCTAGCGCCGGCTAAATTTAAATGAAATTGAATGTGGAATGTGGTTTGGCCAATTTGTTTGGGTTTTGATGTTCGAGGATCTGTTGAATGAAATGACGAAAACTGGGATTTGGATTGGAATTTGAGCAAATGGATGAAGGGGATTTGGTCTTTGAAATCGTTTTTATGATTAATCGATTGAGCAGCAGTGACATGATGATGGCAACCATGATAGTCAAAAGTAAAGGATAGGTGTACCGTGAAGCAACTGGAATGTAAATGTCAGGCAACATATTGTGCTTATTTGTTTAAGCCAACTGACTTGCCTGTTGGATTGCACACTACAATAAAAGTTCCTGATTCTCGCTGTCAATATTCATCCCCTGCTGGACATGATGTCACTGTCTTGAGTCAAGTCAGGCTGGCTGATGCTGCCGTTGTAGACCTCATGCTCAGTATCACACAGCTGCAGATAACCAAGTTTCTCATTTGGTCATTGCTCAGCTAAGCCAATGTAGTGATGGATGTCACCAGTGACCAGGAAAGCAGCTGGACTGCCAATTGTCTGCCGTCTACATTCAGATCTTTAACACCTGTAATTTACAACCCATGTGATGCGAGAGTGACAAAGTCTGACTGGATGCAAATGTACAAAGAACACTCAGCTAAGGAATGTTGCACCACAAAGCTTTTGTGACAACTGGATGTTCTGTCGATGCACACCTGAGGATGCCATCTGAAAAGCTGCATCATATGACAGAATGTGCCTGAGGAGGTGGCTGTATTGTGGTCTGCGCTTAGCCAAGCAATCATTCAACACAATGGGAGTCGGCTTGTGAGCATGCTGTTTGACCTCCCTTTGTGTGCAAAACTGTCCAAAGTGTGATGTGTTGATGAAGAGGTCAGGGTGCCTTCCATGTCGCACAACGGCGCATGGCATCCATGTAGCTTGCATGCATCTGTTTCTCCAGCAGGATAACATGCAGCCCATTTCCTGATACTGATGTGATTGGGATTTTCAGGACCACCCTCTGAGTGCTATTCTTCATCTTCTTCATCAGCTCCATGATCTGCTACAACCCCAGCTGGGCCCCTACAGTATTGAGACCCATTTAGATAGCTATAGCATCAAACATGCATACAGCATACCTCAGAAACAGAAGAAATGTGCACGTGAGGAATATGAACTGATTAACAATTTTTGGTCCAAAAGAGTAAGCAAGGAAAGGAGAAGGCAATTGCCAAGGTCTTTTGTCAAGTTTTTTTGCTTTGCAAAGACAACGTAAAGGAACACATGATTTAGGGTTTACAGGCAACCAAAGGCAACCTGAAACAGGAGCTCTGACTCGATACAGACAACAGTCTTCACATAAAAACTCCATACCAAAACCAGCACCAAGAAAAAAAAGCAAACTTGCTTGCAAATGTTTGGCCTCCGACCTGGGGGCCGCTAGGAAAAGCCACAACAAAATGCAATGGAGCATGCAGCACGTGGCGGTCATCAATGTGTCCTGGTCCATTGTGATTTGGGGGGGGAGGGGCGGTTGTGGTTCTCACATTGGTGTGAAGCTTTTGGAATTGCAATTTATATAATGAACAACATACTTCATACACAGTCCAACTCATTGATCTCGATACACAGATGCATATGCAGCGGTGAGATAATGTTAGCAACCATCACAGCCAAAAATAAAGGATGGTACCATTAAGCAGCTGGAATGTAAATGTCAGGCAACATGTTCAGCTGGGTTTTCTAGCCAAATGACTTGCCAGTTGGACCGCACAGCACAATGTGAGTGTCCTGATTCTCACCGTCACTATCCATCCCCTTAAACATGCGCACATGAGGATTGCAAGCATGCAACTCCTCTTGCAAGGCCTCAATGATGTCCGTGTCCAGAGTTCATTCAGGCTGGCTGATGCTACGGTTGTAGACCTCATGCTCACAATCAAAATCCACAGCTGGAGATGGTCACCATTGACCAGGAAAACAGCTGGACTGCCAATTCTCTGCCGTCTGCATTCAGAATTTTAACACCTGTAGTCCATATGATGCGAGAGTGAACAATTCTGACTGGATACAAATGTACAAACAAAACACTGCTGAGGAGAGCATTGCACCACAAAGCTTTTGTGACAAATGATTGTTCTCGTGATGCACAACTGATGATGCCATCTGAAACGCTGCATTGCATGACCAAATGTTCTTGAGAAGGTGGCCGTATTCCAGTCTGCGCTTAGTCAGAAAATCATCAAGATAGGGGGAGTTGGCTTGAGAGCAGGCAGTTTGGCCTTCCCATATCTGCAACACTGTCCAAAGCGTGCTATGCCAGCTGATCATCGGCCTGGGTCTCAGCATTGCAACAGAAACACATGTGAATGTTGTTGGAGCGCCATTAGGCCTGAGAAACACAGTGCGTTCCTCCCCAACCTCTACATTGCCAGTGTCAGCTTCAGTTGGGGACCTACTGCAGAGGGCCTGCATTTGTGGAATTACAACTGTAAGAGGAGCATACCAAGCAACTGGCATGCAGATGGATTCAGCTGAAATTGATACCCACCAAACAACATTTTCAGCTAACCCACTGAGTAGGACATCATGACGGCTGAACAGCTGGCCATGAGCGACTGCATGTTGTTGTGATAGCTGAAGATTGGCATGCGAAGGCGCTACTGGCCTCAATCTGTGGTGCAAGTTGCTCACCACATCTTGTATCCTGCAATAGCAAAGGACATGGCCACCACAATCATGTATTCTGCTAATCACTGCTCAGATTGCAGCGTTACCTCAATCGCGTGAGAAAGTGGTTTGATGGAGGTTCTACAATTCGACACATAATTATAAGCACTGCCTGCTTGAGCAGAGGAAGGAAAAGCAGTCGCACACAACCATGTCTGTGTAACACATATCAAAGTATGAGAACAAATACCGCTGACGACGTATTGCGGATGCGAACAGCTGACCTGAGCCTTGCAACGCGCTCCTCGAATGTCACACTGGGGTCGAAGCTCGGTGTCTTGCTCAAACCGAGGACCGGCAATCTCAAGAAAGGCAGTGTCAACCCTGGTAAGCTTGAAATGCATGCCTACACAACCTTTGCTCAACAGAGACGTCTCCGAGCACCTTTCCAAGCAGAACTGCCGCCTTGATCGATCAGAAATCGGCCGACCTCAGACTGCGGAGAAAGCCCACTGTGACATCGAAATCACGACACCTGCCACTTTAACGAACCGTGTTTATGTCGTGAACGAACAAACAGAGCCGAGGTGAGAACGGCGAGCACGAACTGTCAGAGCAATCGAGCAATCCGTCAGAGCAATCGAGCAGTCGATGACAAATTTCGGGCATCCGACGCCGTAAAGTACGGTTCCATACCGGCGAAATACAGATACGTACCGGAACAAAAACCGGAATACCGACGACAGACGGCGCAAAATACGGTCGGAGGCAGTGCGGTAAGCCGGAAAGACGGTGGGGGAAGTACGATGGGTAAAAGATTGTTAACAAACTCGACGACTTTCTCTCTCTTTGAAACACCTTCGGGCCGGCCACATTACTATCTCAAATGCACTACAAACTATGTAAGATGTCAACTGAACTGTCTACAAACACAACTTCCCATAAAATCACACAATTCACAACGTTCCCACAACACTGTACTTCTGACAGTGACCTAATTAAAAGGCGTCAAACTCTTACACAATACAACACAACACAGCACATCACATCACAGCGCTGAATACAACACAACACATAACACAACATATAACACATCATAATTCCAAAGGACATGCAGGCATGCCACAACACGGCATATATGATATATAGCACAGCACAGCGCTATACACAACGCAACATAGAACATACCACAGCTCAAAAGGACATGCAAGCATGCCACAGTATAACACAGCACAACACAACACAAAACACAACACAACACGGAGATACATCACAACACAGTACATCACAGCACAGCACAGAGCACAGAAAAACCAAATTTGCACGTGGTGTTACAGCTGCTCTCTGGTTCCTACCAATGCACATTTGTATGCAAATGTAGCTAAGCTTCTAGTTCTCTTAAGACACACATGTGCATGAGGCACAAAACACACAACAAAGCACAGATATTCATGACGCTCTTACTTTAGAGATCTCCAACACATGTGCAGGTCAGCTGCGCACAACACAGCACACATCTCAACACAACACTCACACAGCCCAAAAGGACATGCATTCATGACGCTATAGCAACTCTCTTGTTCATCGTCACACGCACGCACGCACGCACGCACGCACGCACGCACGCACGCACGCACGCACGCACGCACACACACACACACACACACACACACACACACACACACACACACACACACACACATAGTATGTCCACATTGGTGACAACAGCTGCCTGGCATGATGCACAACACAAAAAGAGCAGACGTCTTACAACTACTTTCTGGTCGATGCACATTTCTATGCAGGTGTGGCTAAGCTTAAGGTTCTTTAAGACACACATGAGCATGAGGCACAACACACGCAAAAAGCACAGATGTCTATGCCGCTGTAACAACTCTCTTGTGCACCAACACACACACACACACATGAACACAAATGTATTGTATTGGTTGCTGGAACATGCATGCGGAAAATCTCACCTGATCATGAGCATGCTATCCAGAACGCACAGCTGTAAGACCAAATGTTGTCCAAAACTGGAAAACCCCCAAGCTTCTGCTTGCAGACAGCATAAGAGGAGTGCCATGCAGCACCTCCTTGCCATATTCACAGCACTGTTCGACAGTTGCATCACCAGACTTTAACTTGCCAATATGATACTCACGCTGCTTGCTGCAGTGCATAAAGTGCAAGGCCCAGCAAAGGTGGCACATACAGTGCATCAGGCCCACGCTATATGCTCTTAACTGCTGCACATCAGCAATGTGCTGCTGCCTAAGCACATACTTGGCAGGAGCAATCGCTGTCTTGACAACGACACCTGCAGTCCGCAAACTTGCATCAGAAATACGACTGACCTGGCAAACAGCGCGCCGTGAACAAAGTTGGCTTGCGTTTGACCTCACCTCAAAGTAATGTTATAGGCGCTGGGTGCAGCTGCGAACGACACAGCAGTATCTTTGCTATATCTGGAGAGCTGGCAGTTTCCTGCAGGAAGGCTCGCAGCAAACTGCCTGTGTGCCAAATCTGCGCAGTCTATAAAGCAACATCACGGCTTGCAATGCACATCGCGAAGTAAACTCCAATCCGCACATAAGGAAACACACCGAAGGCGTTCGGCGAAGTCACGTTGCCGAATCTGCTGTTGCGATGGCAGCGAGGCGATCTCGTTTCTTCAACAATTCTGGCGTCGAGCGATTCATATGGAAACTCTGTATCAGAGGGAGCGTGAACATTGCACAGCTGTGCACGCCGCGAGATCAGCAGCGGCGCTTGTATGAGTGCTTCCCAGCATCCTCGTCACTCAGCGCGTGGCATCAGTCATATCAGCGCATCACATGCGAGCCACATGCGACAGCGGCGAGAGCTGCGAGCGCGGCGGTGCGAGCTACGGCGTAAAATTGCAAAAGACGGCTAAAAACGGCGTATTTTACTGCGTATTACCGGGTGTATCTGTAACGCTCAAAAGGCCATTCTTTTCTATCACAGGGAGACCTGAGCCAGTCAACATTCTGATATGGTCATCTAGTCTACACTCATTCTTGACATTCAATGCTAGACATTGCAGATGATACACTGCAGTACTGATGCCAGTGGGACTGTCTGAGTGGGCAGGAGACAGCACAAATCAAATGACTGTCCAAGCACCATAAACAGATAGATATATCCTCGCGCTTTTGACATAAAGGATAACTTTTCCCCATACATCACTCCTGCAACTGGCACCTACACCCTACTGCGGCAAAGGGAACTATACTCTCACAACACTGCAAATAAAACGCTGACCCCGGATTCTGTGGCTCCAGACTTGGGCTACATGATGGCACAACAGCAGCACTTCGCCATCTTCTTCTTTTTTGACTCTCCCTGTGGTGTGTGTGCATGCTGAGCATCTGCCAATGCATCACTTGGTCCACCAGAATGTTTCAAACCAATGTCGACCTGATCAGGGGACACCGGTTCTTGCACATGCAGCATCGAGACCCTATGCACACAAAGTGAACAGGTCACTGGACAGATCACTATGCCTGCCATGCAGTGAACAAATTCCCTTGGTAGGTTGCATCTCAGATACACATGCCCAAGGATACACTAACTTGCAGAGCTTGGTAAAATGCCTGGATCATAGAGATGGTGACAGTGAGTTGAGTACATTGAACCACTTGTCTTGCTGCTTGATTGAGGTGCATACTGGGTCTTTGCATTCTTACATGTCAGCATGCATCCATAGATACATCTGATGGTTCGACACTGCATCAAGTTGGGGCAGTCAACACACTGGCATTGCAATGCATACAAGGTGTCCTGACCGATGCCTGTTTCCATGATTTGATGCAATGCAAACTGACAAAGTTGTACGTGTCACAAACTAAAACGACATGTCTGATCCAATGTGACGCCAATGCTGCATTTAGTCAGTCTGCCTGTCAAGCATGCAAAGAGATACCGTGTGAAGCTGCTGCTCCTGGTCTCTTGCTGCATCAGCTTCTATGCCGTGCTGTTCCACACCTTTCACCTGCAGCTGTTGTTGGGCATCTGCATGCTGATGTGCCTGCAGCTGGGCCTGCTGCATGGCGGCCCCACTCAAGACAGCTGGCTGCCCTTCCTGATTCGAATCCCCTGCCTGAGCAAACGCAGAAACAAAACTGGGGTCAGGCCCGCCACTGCTAATTGGCTCAGCAGCAGCATCAGGGGAGGCTGCCCTTGGCGCTGCAGGAATCCTAGACTGGAAGCCAGAGCCATCTGGGCTGGGCTCTTGGGCAGTGGGCCTGGAGTTGGAGGGCAACATGGTTGGCTCCTGTGTGAGTTGAATGTCTCCCTGCACAGCAGGGGCTTGTGGCTTGGTCGGGGCCCTGCTGGCTGAGGTGGGTCTGGAGGTGGGTCTGGAGCGGGGTCTGTTGGAGTTGGCTCGCTGTGTGGAGTTTGCTCTGGGGAGCTGTTGGCTGCTGGAGCGCTCAAAGGGCCCACCCAAGGCAATGTCTGTCTGCTGTGTGTATTTGGGGGCTGGTGGCTTTGTGACTGCCCGCCAGACTTGCTGCCCATCTGCAGCGACAGCGAGTCATAAGCAGTCGCATGTGATGCAGCATATGTATGGCTGGCTTTCAGGCAGGCCGTACAGACTCACTGGCATATATGCAGATGAACGGATGCAGGAGTTGTGTTGCTGTGTGCTGCACAGAAACAAAGCTGTCCTGTGCTGTCAGCCATCACTATTGGCATGTTGACTGCAAGGACTGAATGATGCATGTAGTGTGACACTGAAAGCAAGGGACGGCTGCTTATACCACATTGGATGAGTACGGTGTAACAGCTGCAGCAGCGCATTCATGGTAATATTGCCACTCAAGCAGGTGTGGTGGGAAATACATGCCGACCAATGCATGCATGCAAGCTCTACCTTCTCCACTGTCAGAAATGCTTTGGGGTGGGGATGAAATTGGGGGTTTGACCCCCTTGAGTTTGGTGGGTGAGGGCGCCGCCAGCTTGCTATTCCTGAGTGCACCAGATTTAGCTCTTGTGACAGGTTGAGTTCGCGATGAGACTGCACTTCCTGCAGAGCATCACCATGTTAGTCGCCCACTCAAGCCGTTTCTGCAAAAATAGTATCGCTTTGCCGGTGAATTTTGCAATTGCAAGATGTAGTCAGTCCAAGAACACCTTCAAGTGCAGCATTGTGTTGCTTGTGAGCTTACCCAAATGGTGCTGTTTTGATTGCATGTAGTACCACAGAGCAGGTCATGCGTGCATGTTTTCATACTTGCCATACGGTGCAAAGAGATATCGCTATGTAACAATTGTGATGGCATAGATGCTGTGGAAAGTGCATCATGCAGGCATAGGCTGGTTTGCAGCGCAAGTCCAGCTTGAGTTGTGACAGGCGGCACTGAATACCTCTTGATGCTTGCCGTTGCAAACTGCCAGTGGATGTGCCAGCTTGATTAAATTTGGGGATTTTGCTTGGTTGTGCATATGCATCGGTCAGTGCTTTGCTAGGCGAGCGTTCCATTTGCCTCCCTGATACATCAGCAGCATTCCCATTGATTTCAGGACTGAGTGCCCTACGCACAGGAGCAGCTGTCATAAGACAGAACTGTGTCCACCATATTACTGCAGGTGCTGCTTGAAGACTGTCTAACGCTGCTTACCTGCCATTTGCAGCATCAGCTACGTGAAAGCCATTAGAGGCAGGTGCCAGTGCTGATGTGGGAGATGTGTATGGTGACGCCACCAGCCTACAACCAGACAGGTCAGTGAGCTACCTGCACTGTGCAGGTATTGATCAGGCAGCAGCCTGTAAGAATTAGGAGCAGCACCTAGGCAACTCAATGCACCGGGTGGCCTTTACATCAGTGGCATAGAGCAAAGCCTGACTGGCAGTACCAGTTGTCATCGGAAACGTCCAAGCTTGCTAGCATATTCGGCCTTGGCTTCTGTGCAGCGTGCTGTGTATCGGTAAGTGCTGCGATGCCGCTGCCTGCACCAGCAATGCAGCTGAACCCATGTGATCGATGCAGCTTGCACAAACAACAGCAAAGCACGTTGCATACCGCTGGCGCTGTGGATGTCGTCAATCCTCAGTTCCCTATCTTGAAGCAACTCATCCTCGCGAGTGTTGCTGAGCTCTCGCTGGAACTGCTCTGACAAGTGCTCGCTGTTGATCCGTCCGACAAGCTCGTGCTCGCCAGCGCTTCTGTTGTGAAAAGCTGACATGAGTGTTCAGAGGTGTTTGACAGTATATCAGCCGCGCTAATCCCTAAAAGCTCGAGACGAAGTGGGGAAGACTGTGCTTGGTGTGGGAAACTACTACGAATGCAGTCCTGATGTCTGGCAATCGGACGACTCGGCATTCGTGAGTAGCGAAACACCTGGAAACACCCCTACCTATCTGCCGAGCTTCTCAGGTAGCGAAGCATGCCTTCTTCTTCTTGGTCAGGTGTGACCGTTTGAATTGTGTTTTGGACCAGCAGCAATTGCAATGGCGATTGCAAACTTTCGTTTTTCAAGCAGTAGTGATGATCTACCAGGTTTGTTTGTGGCTACAAATGGCACGAGGCTCCTGTCGGCTATAGAGGCTGGCGTGATGCGTGTATTGATCTGGTGCAGCTCCTGTAAATGCATGCTCTGCTAGCGCTACGAATTTCCAAGAATCAAATCTTTACATGAGCACTGACGAAATTGCATGAGGCGTGTCACATGGCATGTGTGGCCATCCAAGTTGGTGTGGCACAATAATGCAAACAAGCATGAACCCTATGCACACGCCCATACACCATGTCCTTCCAGCTGTCCTTCACCAGATATATGCATAAGCCTGACATCCTATGCAGATAATTGCTCCCGTGCATGCGCTCTGGTAACAGATGTTTGGAGCGATATTTTCACTCAGCGAAACGCTTGTGTGAATGTCAACAAGTGAGAGAGCTGTCCGGGTCGTGAGAAGTCAGCCAACCTTGGCGGCATGCACATTGTCGAGCCCAAAAAGCAAGCTCTACCGGAAAAATGGCTTGCGGATTTGCTTTCAAGGGCTCTGTTGCTCGAGTATCAGCAACCTCTCAAGCATTCGAAGCGAAAGACCAAGCGCTCTAGCAAGAAAGCTCGCCTGCAGAGCAAGAAGGGCCGTGCGCCAACTCGCGAAAGCTTGGAGAATAACGATGCAGCCCCTGCTCAGCTTGGTTTAACCAGCAGTACCAGTAAGACGACAGCCGGACAGCCTCAGCTGGGTCTTACTGCAGAGCAAGGTGTTTGGAACACTGAAGACGCTCCAGTATTCCACCTGTTTGCGCAAGTCAAGCGACTGCTTGGCAGGTAATTCCATGAAGTCTGGTTGGGCCACTAAGCACAGCAAGCATGCTTGCTCCTGCTGTAGGCTGAGTGTTGGCTTGTCTTGCTGTTATGCCCTACATCCATCATGGCATACAGGGTGCCTGTGCCTGTCCACATAAACAATCTTGGCACGCCCAGGGTGCAGCAGATTGGCCAACTGTCAGCCAAGCCTGCAGTTGCAGTCCTGCCAGAAACAGCTGGACTGCAAAGCAGCACAGACAGCAATGACCACATGTGCAAGCTGCTGTCTCTGCCAAGCTTTGGCAAAGTTGTCTACAGATCCAGCAACTCTGGGCCGACCAGTCTTGCTGTCAGTAAGCAGCGCAGCTTGTCTGGCCCAGCTGCAAGGGTCGGGACAGGAATTGACAGTCAGCAGATGCTGCTGCAAGGCCATGACAGCTCCCTCTCAAGGCCGCCAAGTCTTGAGTTTGATAGTCAGTTTGAGAGCGGCAACCTGCAGAAGGCTGTTCAGGCAAGTGATCACTTATGTCACTTGTGATCACATCATATTGACAGTTCACTCAAGGTTCCAGGACTGTTGCTTCAGGTTTATCATGCATTACAGTATTTGCTGAAAGACTGTCCTTCTGTATGTTGGAAATCTGTATGTGCAGGCTTCTTTACATCAGTGTCACGAGAGACCCCTGGCAAACAAAGAACGTGCCAATCATTATGTGTTCACATAATCATAGTTTCCCATATCAAGTTTTTGTCTTATTTTCTGTCAAAACATTGACAGTGCAACACCAAAGCTGCCTCAGATAAACACCGTCGATATAGCTTCCCAGCGAACAAGTCTCAGTTGCACAGTCACACTTCTGATACAGTATCATGTAAAGTATGTGTTACAGGATCTATTACAGCCTGCAAGCGTAATGTAGGTGTCAGGTCAGGAATATGAGCTGTGGCTGTCCCCAGACAGCAGCACCAATGGGCACACGCAGTGGTACTTCTTCAGCGTTGCCAACGGCAAGCCAGGGGTGCAGTATCGGCTGCACATACACAACTTCCGGAAGGCTCACAGTCTTTACAGCCAGGGTCTACAGCCCCTGCTGCACTCTGCCAAGGAAGCCTCCCTCACGGTACCCCCTCCCCCTGAAGTCTCACATGCCCATCTGTTGCAGCTTGGTGCAGCATGTTACCAATGCAACCATGACAGGCAAAGGCAACTTACATCTGCTTGCAGCTGAGATTTACACACCAGCAAGCTGCCAATAACGTCACATGTGCTGACCTGCCAGAGAGGTGAGTGAAGAAGGAGTTGCAGCAGAGGCAGGCCTCTTCCATCTGTACACACTGCCTTTTCTGTGCTCAGCGCTGTTTGTGCCCACCTTGTTGGGTTGTTGTGACAGATTGCAGATGACATCGCCATGTATGCCAGCTACTGTCAGCCACTTCTGAAGTGTCCTGTCAGGCGCAACATTCAGTGAGGACACTAGCGACAAAACAACAAAGTGAACAGGCTTCATGTCAGCGATGTGAGAGCTGGTCCTGTTTTGTGGCAGGGCAGGGGATGGTTCAGGGTAGGCAGTGGGGTTACATACCACCAGAGCCCTGTGGTCGGCAGGGAGGCCCCCCCCCAGTACACCCTTACCTTCAACCTCACCCTGCCCCATGACTGTGATGTGGTGCATCTTGCCCACTGTTATCCCTACTCCTACACTCACCTCATGAGGCAAGCTTTCTCTGCATGCCCTGCCTGCACCTGTGCCATACAACCTGGCATTTAGAGGTGAGTGTGGGCATTCTCCATTGCACGGCTGCGTTCAGAAATGCTCGCTTATACATTATGCCTACAAAATGGGTGCTTGTTCACCTGAGAAGGGCACTTGTGCACCTGAGCTTGCATGCTTGAGCAGCCGTTGCGCACACCTGCAATTGGTTAGTTGTTGTGTCTTGTCCATGGTTGTTTGACAGCAGAGTGTGGTGCACAGGGACTTGGAGCAGCTGGAGGCAGTGCCAAGGCGGCAGCAGTGCATGCAGCGCAGTGAGCTGTGTCGCAGCCTGGCTGGCAATGCTTGCCCCCTCATCACCATCACCAACCCCTCCCCTGAACCCCACACCCCAAGGCCTGCTGTAGTCTTTACAGGTCAGTGTTCGCTGCCAGTATGCATGCACTGGGACCCATCAGCTTGTCCTTGTGTCAGTGCATTAACTGAAGAGCAGTTTTTTGGGGCAAGACATAGTTGCTCACCTGAAACAGCTGTATTGGATTTGCAGACAAGACTGCATGTTTGCTGCCCTTGACAAGCTCATGTCCTTTGGGTAGAGCGCTGCACGTTCAAGACGTTTGTTGTATGCTTGCGCAACCTTTGTGGTCTGAATTGTGGACAAAGGAGTATGCACACACATGACAGGCCATGCAACTTGCCTCCCTGTCAGACTGGGAAATTGGATGTCTTTGCAGGCAGGGTGCACCCAGGGGAGAGCAACTCCTCCTGGATCATGAGGGGCCTGCTGGAGACTCTCACTGGACCCTCCCCTGCAGCCCAGGCTCTCAGAGACAAATACCTCTTCATGGTACTGGGCCGTACAGCTCAGCAACAGTGTCAGCATACTCACATTGGCTTATGACAGACTAGTTGGAATCTGTGTGCACTGACAAGGTATTAGTCTGCACATGTGCAATGTCTACACACCACATGCATACACAGAAGTGCTTGTACAATTGTGCCAGAGCTGATGCCCCGGCACAGGCAGGGCCTTAGCCTCGGCAGGAGTGTAGATGTATGCCGGCAACCATTGGGGTATGCCATGCACAATATGCCATTCATGACTCAACATATCCTGAATGAGATGCAGTCATACAGGTAGTGCCAATGCTTAACCCAGATGGTGTGGCCTTTGGCAACTACCGGTGCAATCTGGGGGGGTATGACCTGAACCGGGTGTGGCAGCAGCCAGACCCCCTGCTTCACCCCACCATCCATGCCACCAAGGCTCTGCTGAAGCAGCTGCACGCTGCAAGAGGGGTAGGCTTGTAACAGGCTCCTCACACCACCTTCCCATGGCATATCTGCCTGCCTTGTGGTGATTTTGACGGTCTGGGTATGCAGGATCACATACATAAGCAAGACACACTGCTGATGCTGTTGCTGTCCTTGGCACAAAGTATGCGCTGCGGCCTGTTGCAAAGGGCTGTACTTATGCATTACAAAAAGCTGGCTTTCATGTACATAACATGACACCTTACACAAACCAAACATGGCAAGGCCAAAGCAATCTTGAGGCGGTCTGCATTCCTCCACTTTGGCAGTACACAAATGCAGGCCACACAGGAGCATTTCCAAGCAAGCACTGCTATGCTGCTGTGCAGGTGGCCCTGTACTGTGATCTGCATGGGCACTCACGGAAGCACGGCACATTCATGTATGGTTGTGAGCAAGCACCAAGCCCACATGTAAGTCACACTAGCTGCTTGCTGCACGGCATGCACTTTTCAGCTCCTCAGACAGTGTCCTTGAGGTCAGAACTCCGCACTCGCAGCATTCTTTGTCGCCATGTACATGCCTTGCAAGGCAGATGGAGCGCGCCAGTTGTCAAGGCACCATGCAGAAGAAGCAATGTACCTATCAGTGTATGTGTATATGCAGGCCAGCAGCAGCAGCAGCAGCAGCAGTGGTGTGATTTGTGGGGAAGGGCAGAGCAGGCGGCCAGGCAGCGCCCCAGCAGGGCCCCGTCTGTTTCCTTTCATGCTTCAGCAGCGATGTCCTGATCTCTTCTCCTACACTTCCAGCAGCTTCAGGGTGCAGAGGAGCAAGGCCAGCACTGCCCGAGTGGTGTGCTGGCAAGAGCTTGGCATCTCCAACAGGTGAACAATCTACACAAAGACTTTGCTTATCTGTTGTGGCTTTGGTTTTGCACTGTCACTGTACACCTAAATCAGTTGGTAAGAAGAGCAACATATAGTGCCACGTAACTATGTCACATATGTATGCTGTATGCTTCTGTAATTGAAAGCACCCTGCACACAGCCAATGTGCTGTGGGACCTGCAACTGCAGGTTGCAGTGCAAGCAGATTTCATAAGGGTCACAGAGCATACTTAGCTTGATGATTGACAGCATGATGCAGCTGACCCAACACAGGACCTATGCAACAGGCACATACTCTCGCATGACTGCAGCAACATCTGTACATGGCAGCAACAGACGCTCAGTGCATCGCAAACACTGCAAAATCTACCCGCAACCATCTCAACCCTCTGCGCAGCTGTGCACAGCGTCAGAGGTGATGCAAACCTTGTTGCTGTTGCTGCAGCTTCACCCTGGAGGCATCCTTTGCTGGACCTGACACAGGCGCATTTGCCGGCACCCACTATGACACCAGCCAGCTGGAAAGCATTGGGGCCAACCTGGCGCTGGCACTGCTAGATTACTCAGATCCTGTGCAGGCTACACAGGCCGCCACTGCCATGAAGACTGCTCAGCAGGTGGCCAGGCAGCCGGCTGCTGCTGGTCAGCAGGCACCAGAGTGTGATTGTGAGTCAAGCGGCAGCTTGAGTGATGGAGGCACAGCGGTATGCAAAATATTGCTGCTTTCAGAAATGTCAGCAGAAAGATGGATTGTATGCATTGCTGTCTGCACTGACTGTCTTACAAGTTCATTGGTGTGGAATACAGTTACATCCTGGCGCAGAACTAGGTCAGAATGCTTTAGTATGACTCCATGCCCAGTATGAATGAACTTTGTACCAGGTGTGTGAATCATGTAGTATGCTGTTGAATTACAGTGGTGTCAGGGCAACAGGATGATGCCAACATGGTGAGAGAGGTTGCTGCATTCATTTGTCAAGCTATTTTTTTGCCTGCCGTCAAAAGTGGCGGCAGAAACGCAGTTGTCACTCATGACCTGCTGGGTGGTGATGAAAGCAACATGCTGCCATGCTGGCTGCAGGATAGCATACTGTCAGACAGCGATGCAGAGGATGAAGAATCAGAACGTGCTGTGCAGCAGCAGCTTGCTAGCCCTGCAGCCCGTGCTGCTCTCACAGCTTACTCCATTGCTGTTGCACCGAACAGACACAAGCCAGTTGAGGTTGGTGCAAAAACAAGCGAAGACCATGAGCCAGCAACTTGCAGTGAGCAGCCTGGCAATGATGAGACGGATTGCAGCAGCAGCAGCAGCAAGCAACAGCAGCAGAGGCCGCCATTATCACCCAGCCAGCAGAGCAGAAG
>JAABUK010006869.1_pt1 | contig 16730 bp, 5 predicted proteins | sample 5559141 | NCBI WGS metagenome assembly JAABUK01 (sample SAMN10711869, study PRJNA513367) | rock metagenome | isolation source: Antarctica rocks | place: Antarctica: Victoria Land, Pudding Butte nord | collected 2016-01-03
TACTTCAAGTGCCCAAAGCAGTCTTACGGTTGACCATAAGCTCAAGCATCTGGAAGAGAAGGAAAGCAGGATTAGTAACAATACTGAACAAGCACATGCTACAACTAGAGTACGAACTGACAAGTATACTATCCCAACCGACGTCGAAGTGAAAACACAGACTCCGAGCGATCCAGATCACCACGATTCAAGCCAGGTTACTACCTGTGCGATGCGAAGCACTGGATGAGACTGCCCGAACATCGAACGTGCCAAGACTCTCTTGCGACGTGATAAGGAGCAACAACGTCAAAAGGCACGTACTAAGAAGGAGCCTAAACCGTCTAGCAAAGTCCTCAGGTCCAACCCGAGGCCAGGCCCCAGGCCTACCAAGAAGAGAAACCACGGCTACGCTGCCAACGAGGACTTTGATTCAGCCCTCGAAGCCAGCTCTCCTATATCCGACTCCGACTCCAATCAAGATGAGAACGACGAAGTCTGCCGCTTGTCCACAGAAGAAGTCAGTAAGGCCACCCCATCTCTCTGGCCGGCCGACACTGGCGCTGTTTCGTGTATGTCTGACCAAAGTTCTCTCTTTAGCACGATGATTCCTATTAATGCTAGACGTGCTAAGGTTAGAGGGGGAGAATTGGTTGCAAGACATATAGGCAATGCAAAGCTACAATGTATAGATGGTTCTTCAATAGTTCTCAAGGATGTGCTGTACGTTCCGAATATTGGAGTCAACTTGGTCTCAGCTAGAAGATTGTGTCAAGCAGGATTGAAGGATTCGTTTGATGACAGTCATATGAAGGTTGTGACCGCCACATTGACAAATGGTCCCTTTAATCACACATGTTTCTAAGAAGTGTTAAGACACAGCATTCGCGCGCGTTGAAAACACAAATGAAGTTGATACGGAAGAGCACATAGCAGATAAAGATGAAGAGGCCATCATCTAACCGAAGACAAGACCAAATACAATATACCCCTATCTGACAAGGAAAAGCGGCGATATCTTAAGTAACACCAAAGATTCGCCTACCTTAACCTAAAGAAGATTAGGAACTTACACAAAGTAGCGACTCTTACAAGACCCATACGAATACCTAACAAGGATGATATAGACGTATATGAAATTTATGCGATCTCTAAGCTATGAAACAAGATCTTAAGAGAACTAAGTCCATGGACAAAGCCAATCCCAGGAAGAATCCAATTTGATATCACCAGCCCGTTCCCTACGACTATTCGAAAAAACGAGTACTCTGTACTAGTTATTGATATCTACCCTTGACGCGACTGGGTACTACTATTAAAGCTCAAAGTCGATGCGTACGACAGTCTAAAGACATGGAAGATAAGAGTCGAACTTCAATCCCAAGCCAAGACCTTGAGTGCGAGATCAGACAGCAAGCTAGAACTACTCAAAATAACGGACGAGTGGAGAGTCGCAGAAGGAGTAGAAGCTCAGTCTATAATGAATGCCTTGTTACACTAAAATGGACCAGCTAAGAGAAGCATCTAGACAGTAGAAGTCCGACATGAGAGCCATACTTACAAAAGTACAAATGCCAAACGAATTCTAGGATGAAGTAGCAGAAGCAGATTCTTACTTGAGGAATAGACCCTGAAAGTAGACGGTTAAAATATCAGCCTGATACAAGCCTTCACTAAGGAAATCCCCTCCATTAATTATGTTTGCAAACAGGGGAGTAAATACTACTATCATGTCAGTCACAACGCAATCCCTCTGAACTAGAGACACGACAAGCTAGTCAACCCTGGACAGGTTGATGTATTCATGCGATATTCGGAATCTACAATGAAACATTCCAAGGTCTATTCCCTAGAACATGGATATACGATCAAAGTCTGCAGAATCGAGGTAGACGAGAAGTCAAAGGAGGCACAGTTGATTTAGGGCTGAGAGTCAACAGGGAACGAAGAATTTTGCACCAGACCGCAACCCAAAAAGTAGATCAAAGAAGGAACAGTCATGGCCAACGTTACCTTTGACCACCTCGCATGCGACTCAACCGGCAACTGTCAACTTAACCGGCCCCGCGGAGAAAATAAAGACTGTACCAAAAGTCGAAATTCCACTTTTCATTCCGCTGCCAAATGTACCTGCGTTCACCGAAGCGTTGCTAGTAGATGAACCCGACGCTACGGCCACGTCAACAGAGCGGACTCGTCAGTCAAATCGCAAGTACCAACCCACAGTTGCAGACAAGCCAATCGAATCACCCCCAGTCCCCAACAAATCACCGGAACAACCGGGATACCTTACAGAATCCGACAAGCGGAAGAGATCAGCTTCTAGCGCTACCGAAGACGAGAGGACAGCCAAGATAGCAAGAGCTATTGATCGCAGAAATACTAGGCCAAGACGCTCTCGACGAACTCGATGCTGTACGAGGAGAGCTCAAAAGGACGATTAGAACCTGCCTCTCTGGCAGAGGCAACCAAGATCCGAGAGCAGCTCGGTGGACGGGGTTTTAGAGTCAGAATACTTGTCAGGAACTGTTTAGGGAGTCTGAGTTCCGTAAGGTAGTCAAGGAAGGCGACGGGGATTGGGGTCTCGGGTAGCTGTATACACCAGCCCTTCCAAGCCGGACCTCCACCACCACGCTCTTAATCTTGTTTCTGGGACTTGGAGGTAAGAGAGGAGACTGAGGGGATGGAGAGCGTATGGTTTCTTTGATGTAAATATGGCGGTGTTGGTGTAGTATTAGGGGGTAGGAGGCGTGATTACAGCGACCGTAAATAATGGCTTACCTCAATTTTTCAAAAATACCAATTGTTTAGACTGCAGCTGTGCAATCTCTCATTATAGATGATGTCGCTAGAATCACAATGTAAATCTGTACAGCCTTACGGTGCTCGATTTTGGCTACGGGGTGGTGGCGCATCTCTATATGAATTGGCATGTTAACCGCTTGGTGTATTTGAAGGTCAATTGCACTCGCTAATCCGAAGAAAGACAGGCCAGGGCATTTTCCATTTCGGCCTGCAGAAGATGGACGTGCCCCGGCATAGGCAGCTCAAAATGATCACCATTGACAGAAAGGACCATGACGTCTCCCCCGGTGAACCTTTCCCACCCATTGGGGCCCAGGTTCTCCTCGCCCTTATTCGGGACATGGCACGCAAACGTACCCAGTTTGGGATCTTCCATGAAGCCCGGATACGGCCTAGTAGGCACGCCCTGCCCCTCCAGCTTCTGCATCCGGGCAGGGTCATCCGACACGCGGTTGACCAACCCGCGCTCCGCCCAGATGACGGCCGTCTTAGCGGGCCTCTCGGCCGCCGTCATCGGCGCCGGCGTGTACTCGTTCATGGCGACGAAGAACTGGCGCATGTGGTCGCGGCTGGACCCGAGCGAACTCCACTGTCCGTCCCGGTTCATGATTCCCTCTAAGACGGCCTCGCTGACCTCGGCCTCGGCGAGCAGCTTGCCCTTGTCCATTCTCCGCGACCGCGGGCAGGGCATGTCGATCAGGAGGAGGCCCTTGACCGTGCGCCCGGCGCGGGCCAGCTGGCGCGATATCTCAAAGGCGACGAAGCAGCCGACAGAGTAGCCTCCGATCACGAAGGGACCCGTGGAGTGTGCCTTGACCAGCGCGTCGACGACTAGCTTGGCCACGCCCTCGATACCGACTGTGCTGTTCATGCGCGAGGGGCACCGGAGGTAGGGCGAGTCGATGGCGTAGACGACCTGCTTGGATTTGAAGGGCCGCAGGTGGATAAACGACGCTACGGTACCGGTCCCGTCGGCCATCATGTACAACGGAGTACTGCCGGCCTTGGGGCGGCCCTGCAGCAGTGTGATTCTAACGCTGGGAGGTAGCGACGTATCACTGTTCACAAGCTCCGACAGCTCCTCCTTCTCGACGTGGACCAGGCTTGACGCCGGGGAGACGGAGGCGAAGGGGTCGTCTGAAGTCGGAGACAACAGGGCATCTTCATCGCCGCTGGAAGGCGTCGCGCTGGTATCGTTGGTGTCCGCGTCTTCCTGCCCACCACCGCCAAACGCGCGACGGAGGTCGCCGATTGTGAGATACTCAAAGACAAAGGTGGCGGGCAGGTCGACGCCCATCTCCCTGACGGCGGCAACGACCTCGATGGCCATGATTGAATCGACGCCAATATCGGCTAACTCCGTGTCGTCTGTGAACTCGGAAGGGTCGCTTCCGGTCGCAGTGGCGAGGCTGTCGAGGATAACCTTGAATCCTCCCGTGTTTGGAGTCTCCTCTTCCTTGTCGCTGTCCTGCGCTTTACTCGCCCGCTGTTGTTTCATCGGCACCGCAGCAGACAGATTATCACGGACTATCTTGGTTTCCTTGGCAGTAGGCAAGGGAACCGACTCGGAGATGGCATCTTGAGGTTTTGCAGTAGCAGCGTGTGGCTTTGTGCCGAGGATATAGCGCCAGGTGGTCCTCTTAAACTGCTGGTAGCACAGGTCAACGGCCTGCATAACGATGCTAGACGTCTGCGGGTCGAAGACGTAGGCGGCGCAGAAGGCCGTGGTCCCTTCCCACCTCGAGATGCGCGTGTACGTCAGGTACTCCTTGTCGGGCTCGATAGGGACCAGTTGCTCGATGCTATCGTAGCCCATGAGGGCATAGGTCAACTGCGGCGGCGTGTTCGGGTTCCCGTTCACCATGAAGCCCGCGAGGTGCAGCAGGGCCTCGCCCCAGTACGGCGACGAGGTGAACCGCGTGCCCGCGGGGTCGGATCGGATTTTGATCGTCGCGGCGGCTTCTTGGAAGTCGCCGGCCACGTACGCCTCCTGGACACCGCGGAAGTCGGGCGAGAACTCAACTGCATTGGCGAAGAGCGCGAAGAAGACGTCGGGCTGCATCCGGTGGCCCGAGCCCTCCTTGGAAAGCCGGATCCGCTCGTCCATCTTGGCCTTGATGAAGAAGGACATGCGGTCCAAGTCGGCCTGGGCCTTGTCGGGGCTCCGATACTTGACTGTCACCGATCCGAGATCGTAGGATTCGCCGCTCTTGGAAGTGGCCTTGAACGTGGCCAAGACGACGTCGGCGGACGCGCTCTCCATGGTTGCCGTGGTCAGCAGGTCGCCGTGAATGCCGACAAGATCCCGAGTTAGCGGGGCGAGTAGCTTGGGGTCGTGGAAGGTTAGGTGGGAGGCTGTTACACCCTTCTTGCTCCCGCTGTACTCGAGCCCATACTTAGCCACCGTCGCGGCGGCGTCGCAAAAGACAGTCCCCGAAGCAAGCCCGATCTGCTGCATTCTGTGGCCGTCAATCACGCCCATGAAGCCATGATCGGAAATGCCGGCTCGGAAAGTAATTTGAATCTGGCCGTCAGGGATCAGGGCCTTGTGGACGAGGTACTGTGCCGTCGTGGTAAGGAAGGGCTCGGACGAAACTGTCTTGTCAGCAGTAGTAGTAGGAACCAGTGCGCCGCTGTTCTTGTCGGTGTGCGTAATCCAGTAGTCCTTGACGTCCCACGCATAGGTCGGGAGCGCCAACAACTCGAGGCTGCTCTCGTACGGCGCGTGCATCGCGAGCCAGTCCACGTCGACGCCGCTCGTGTAGGCCGCCACGAGGGTCTTGGAAACGGACGCCCAGTTGCTGCTGTTTGCGTCAATGGTGTGGTTGATCCTGGCGGGTGGCGGTGAGAGTGTGGCCCGCACAAACGAGGTGCATACCGGGCCGGGGCCGATCTCGAGCCAGACAGGGTCGTCGTTCTTGAGCGCCGACTTGACGGCGTTGAGGCCCCCGTAGAAGTCGACCGCCTGCCGCGTCTGCTGCGCTAGGTAGTCCTCGCCGAAGACGCCCGGCACATCGACCACGGACGCGAGTAGCGTCGAGGCCACCGGGATCTTGGGCGGCAGGTAGGTCACTCCGCTGGCGAGTGCTTTGTATTCGGGCAGGATGGCGTCCATCTGGAAGGAGTGGAACGCGAAGGGCACAGAGAGCATCTTGGTGCGCGTATTGGCGTCCTGGGTGGTCATGTTTGTTCGGATGCGTGCCAGGTCCTCGGCCGTCCCGCTGATGACGGTGGCCATGGGGCTGTTGATGCATGCCACCTCACAGGAAGAGTTCCCGAGCCGGGCGAGGTGGTCTCGCACTATTGCCGCCGACGCCGACACCGAGAGCATGGCGCACGAGTTGGGCTCGCATCGCTCCAGGAGCAGGCGGGCGCGCTGGCCGACGAGGTACAGCGTGTCGGTCAGCGAGAGGACCCCAGCCGCGTGCAAGGCCGCGTACTCGCCCAGACTGTGGCCTATGACCATGGCGGCCTCGATACCTGCGGAGGATCGCCAGAAGGCCGTCAGGGCAATCTGCAGCGTGACGACGGCGAGCTGGACCTGCGCGGCGTTCTTGGTGGACATGTCGACGGTGTCGGTGGTGATGATGTCCAGAAAGGGCGGGAACTGGTGGGAGGCGCAAACGGCGGCGCACAGGTCGGCCGTCTTGCGGAAGACGGGGCTCGTGCGGTACAGCTCGCAGCCTATGCCCGCGTAGTGGGAGCCTTGACCGGTGAAGACGAAGACAACGGCAGGGGGTGCTGATTTCTTGGTCGAGCTGGTGGCGCGCTGGATCTCGGCCTCAAGCTTAGAAATGGCCTCTTGTAGCGTCGGAGCCGCGAGCGCGAACCTGATGGGGTGGTGTACTTTCCGGGCCGTCGTCGAGTAGGCTACGTCTTGGATACGGGCGTTAGGGTTCGCGCGGAGCCACGCGGCGAGTCGACGCATGTTGGCGAGATGCGAGAAGGGCGTCTTGGCTGAGGTTGCGATGACATGACTTGATCGGGCGTCGAGTTCTCCTTGTCTAGCGACCCTAGCCGGATCTTGCTTATACTCTTCGATGAGGACGCTTGCGTTACCGCCCTGGAGATATGAGATATCAAAGGTTAGCTTGATCATCTTGTCAAGGAAGCAGCGCGTGTTAGGGAGGGAGGGAAAGGTGGGACTTGCTGCCGCGTCGAAGTTGTTAATAAGAATTCGTTTCGGCTTGCCATCCACCGCTTTGAACTCGGTTGACTTAGTAGGAATCACAATACTACTATCGTCTCCTAGAATCTCTAGTACGTTAGGGTTCAAAGCGTGTGGCATGCCGGCCTGAGGGGGGATGATGCCCTTTTGAAGCATGAGAACGCTTTTAAGTACCGAGGACATTCCGGCAGCCTAAGATAAAATACCACAGGTTAGTGTCTACTAGGTTTCCCATCAACTATCAGGCCTCCGTCGGGTACTCATTTCGAGGAACTCACCGCTTCGCTGTGGCCAATATTTGCCTTGATGGCTCCCACTGGCAGAGGCTTCCCATCCGGTCTTGGCAGAAAGACTTTAGACACCGCCCCCATTTCTGCCTTGTCTCCGACCTGGGTCCCCGTCCCGTGCATCTCAATATAGGAGACATCATCGGGGTCCAGTCGCGCGTTCCGGAGGACCTTTTGGAAGAGTCGTTCCTGGGCATTGGCATCGGACGTCGTGATGGACGTCGCGTTGCCAGAGTGGTTTCTGGCCGATGATGCAATGACGGCCAGGATCTTGTCGTTGTGGGCGACGGCGTCCTCGAGCCGCTTCAGGACGAGGGCGCCGCTGAAGTCGGCGCGGCAGTACCCGTCGGCGTCGTCCCGGTACGTTTTGCAGTTGCCTGTTTCGGATAAAACGCCGGCTTTGCTCAGAAAGGTGAAGGAATGCGGGTCGGACAAGATGGTCGTTGCGCCCGCAACGGCCATGTCGACATCCCTTGACAACAGACTCATGCGGGCGAGATGGAAGGCCGACGTGGAGCCCGCGCAGGCCGAGTCGAGCGCGTACGTCGGCCCCTCCCACTTCATCTGGAAGGCCAGCCGGCCCGGGCCAAAGGCGCGCTGGATGCTCTGCAGCGTGTACGCGTCGCAACCCAGCGCGTGGTGGCTGACCTTGAGCCAATCGTCGAAGCTCTGCGCGAAGAAGACGGCCGTCTTATTAGGGTCCGTTGTTCTTGTCTGGCCCGCAGAGTAGCCGGCCGTCTCGAGGGCCTCGTACGCGCTCATGAGGAAGTGCCGGTGGGCCGGTTCCATTAACAGCGCCTCGCGCGGCGAGATGTGGAAGAACTTGGCGTCGAAGTGGCCTGGATTCTTCATAAAGCAACCATGCCTACAAGTCATGGTGCACTTGCCCTGGCTGTGTTTGGCACAGAAGTACTCGTCCAGGTCCATCCGGTCGGCGGGAATCTCTTGGTGGCAGTCTTGGCCCGTCACAATGACGTTCCAAAACTCGTCCATGTCCTCGCTGCCGGGCCCTTTCCCCGACATGCCCACGATGGCAATGGCGCCTTCTCGAACACCCTCAACCGCATTTGACGACGACTGCAAGTCGTCTTCGACTGACACGTGTCTTGTCGCTTTGAGAACACCAACCACGTACGCCGCGTGGCCGCTGGGGCCCATCATCTTCACGTTGACATGCTGCGACGACGTCCCGAGATAGGCGTTGAGCTTGCCCATGATCTTCACAATATCCAAGCGTTGCGACAGGGTCTGTAACGCCGCAACCCTTAGCAGACGACCCCAGCTGGAGTAAGTGGTGTTGGCGTTATCGCCAGTTATGCCCCATACTTTGAATCCCGGGTGAAGCTGCGTTTCCAAGAGGGTGGAGTTCCCGACGACGTAGTCCATGTCGGCCGCGGAGACTTCGAGGGTGTGCTGCAAGCCGCGGATGCGAGCCAGCTCGTGATTAGGGAGCTTCTTCAACTCGGGGCACTGGCTAAAGACGAGCTCCAAGACTGAAGGCGGTCCTATGATGGTGTTCCAACGGTCTCCTATAAAGCCAACCTTGGCTCTTTTGGAAGAGGGGACGCCCTAATCATGCGTTGTCTTAGATTAGTATGTCACGATCAAGAATTCTTTCAATTGTCCTAGAACTTGCATACGCGTAATACGACCTCGTGGGAAAGAGTCTTGCTTACCATGGCATGTTGATACTGCTCGAGAATCTTTTCGAGCTCATCTGCCGCGATACCCAAGACAGCCCAGCCCCAGACTCCCGGGCGGTCCTCCCTGGCTCTTGACCGCGCAAAGATGACGCTGCAGAGTCGGACCCACACCCGACCGGCCTCGATGGAGGAATCGTACAGAGTGCTGAAGTTTGTCGAGATTGGCACGGCAACAGCGTTCCATAGGCCGCCAGAGATGCCAACCAGGTGCGTCTCGGGCCTGTCGTCCTCACCTGGGTGGAGCAACAGTGGCTCGCGGTTCGCAGTCCTTCAATCCGGGACGATCAGGTCAGCCAGCGGGCAGAATCAGAGTCGGGCGTTATATGGAGGGGAGGAGAGGAGAGGAGACGTACTCTAGTAGTAGGACCGCTCTCACGGCGTAGAGAAGCATGGCGTGGACTAGGCCAACCTGGTCGCTCGAACGGCGATATTTCTGGGCGAGCTCTTGGAAATTGGAACAAGCCCCGAAGCTCTCCTGTAAGAAGCTGTCCATGCCTCTCACCTCGGCCTTGAAGGCAGAGAACAAGTCGTCTGAGAAGGATTGGAGCCATGGCGTCGTGGTGGCCTGGCCAAAGACATAGTCCATGCCATCAACCCATGCGTCTGTGAGGTCCCCAAAAAGGAGGACGGTGGGATGAGTTAGGCCCATGGTTGTTGTTGCTTGCCTTTCTGGATGGCATGGGACGGGATGGTATGGACAAACGTCGGGGCGATGATGAATCGCTACAGACAGTCAACACAACAGACAATCAATGGCACGAACGGGGCGTATCTGTGAGTAAGAACCCTCCTCTCCCCCCACGTCTTAAGTATCTTCAACCGTTATGCAAGTGTTCCGGGCTAACACCGAGCGCGTGATTATCTAATTGATCTTGTTCCCGATCATGTTGATTTGATAACGCCCCGCCGTACCCGAAGCGTCTCTTTTCGCTTTGTTGTTTTCCCGGTCTTACCTTGCTTTACCGATGTATTACGTGAGCGTACTACCTCGTAGGATTCCCGTCGGGAATGCCGTACTACGCCTCGCAAGATTTCTTCCTCCTACGTCAGGCTAAGGTACTTTTGCGACTTGTTAACCGCGCTTTATCGCCATTTACCATCCCGCTGGGTTTCATGCCCAGAGATAAGCTTGCGCAGCCTAAGGGAGTGATCATTAGAAAGTTAGTTCAGCCCCCTGTTCACGAGTCGAAACCTGAAACAGACAGGCGACTTGAACTTCAGGAGGGAAGGTGTAGCGTAGGGAGCTTGGAACTCGTATGATTCTATTCCTACAAAGTGGATGAGCTGATATAAGCGGGTAGTAGGTGCGAGGGGTGTAAAGGGGAGAAGACGAAGAAAACTGCTCAACTTCAAACTTCGAGGACATGACGCTTTTCGTCTTGTTTGCCAGATGTATGAAATAGAGAACAAACGGAAGCATCAGAAACATTAGAGACATCAAACCTCCACATCCGAAGACAACAAAACAACGGAAGGCGAGACTGAGCACTTTGAATTCAGGGGGGAACGCCCTGCACCCCACTTTCACCTGCGGTGGGCCTGCCCCTTCGGCTTTTCGCTCCGCTGGCGCACAGCGAGCTGTGCGGTGTGTGGCAGCGCGAAGACTTCGACATGCTTGAATCCAGGAACATGTGTTTGTCTAGGACTTGCTTGGGAGCTTTCCGATCCATCTGCTCTACCGTGTACGCATCTTCCTAGGCAGGAATCTCATGTTCATCCGGATATTGATTGCCCACACCAGCCTTGAATATCATCACAAGGATCTCGGGCAGCATAATTTTAAGGGAGACTTGAGGCTCTATGCAGTCTCGTCGTCGCTCGATAACATATAGGCTATTCCAAAGAGTAATCTGACTCTCGCTTCAACGGTCTTGCTCGCAAATCTTCTGTCTTGGTGGTTGTCTTGGTGGTGGCCTTGGTGGCGGCGGCGGTGGATGCGCCGATAGCGGAGAAGGCGGTAGTTGAGAGACTTGTCGCATTGTAGATTCCACTAGGGGTGATGCAGGGCCGGCAAATGGTGGAGATGATGTTATATGTAGACTGGCAGGAGGAGAATAAGTGTTAGCAGTCGGAACATTTCTAGGCGACACCCTCTAGACCCCCATGCGCCTTCGACTCTTCGCTCCGCCAGTGCATAGCAAGCTGTGCGGTGCGTTATCGATGGATACTAGTGTTATGATATGGGATGGAAGGTATGCTGTAGTAAGTTATTTCATTTCGGTGATATGATGTAGTCAGGTGGAGCCTCACTTGAAACGACAGTTGAAGTTGAGATTGATCACGTGAGCGGAAGCATCCGGCGCTTGTGAAAGTTGTCACTCCTAAAGTAGGAATTACAGCTTTCTTCTAAGGTAATGTATCACGAGACTATATTCTAAGATTCGCTACCCACCTACACTACGTATATATAGTGTATGTGGGCTATATGCAGAGGAGAAGACAAGCTAGGAAGTAAAAGCAACAAGCTGCAGTTACACCTAGGAGAGCTATTTACATAGCGGGGATTATGCTAGACCCTCCTAACCTAGATGAGTGAACATACAAGAAAAGTCCAGCTAGCGTGGTCAATATACCGAGCATCATGACGCGCCTAGAAGTACTTGTAGGTACCTAGAGGTACGACGGCGACGCACCTAAATACCCGCATCGGTCTGTTGGAAGGGCATAGTCGGCGCCCAGGCGTTCCACGCCTCGCAGACGGGGTCGAGGTTACTGGCCCAATCAGCTCCCACCGTCCCGGGAATCAGGGCCGACGACTCGACCACCGACGCCCCGAAACCCTGGCTGCTATGCCAGGTAATGTGGCAGTGCAAGGCCCAGACACCCGGGTTGTCGAGGGGCCATGCGATGGCAAGGAACCCATTGGCCGGCAGCGTGGCCGTGTCGCGGCGCGGCGGGTTCTTCAACTGCCACCCGTACGTCGTCCCAGTCCACTGCTCGTAACCGGTCGCGAGGATGAGGAAGTCGTGCCCGTGGAGGTGCATGGGGTGGGAGATGCCCGGGATGGGCGTCTTGTCTTCGATGACGAGGATGACCCATTCCGTCTCCTTACTTTGCGATGTAGTCGACGACGAGTTGGCCCCGACCTGGAAAACGTTGTCCGTCACGGGAATGGCGCCCAAGTCCCCGGATATGACATCTCCTAGCGCCGGGTTCGACCAGTTCACCCACATGTACGACCCCTGGTTGATCGACCATCTGAGGTACGTGTCGTTGTCAACCCACTCTGGCGTCACCTGCTCGGTCTGGATGCCCGCCTTCACTTTCGACATGTCTAAGTCGATAGGCACCCACGGCTCCAAGTTCGTGGGCTGTTCGTCTATGCAGTACTGTGTCCCTACCACCGCGGCGTTCACGCTCGAGCTCGTCGGCATCGCGGTGCTGTCATTGTTATATCTCACAATCGCCGTGATATTGTTGCGGCCCGCGCCATTGGGTATGCAAATCTGCTCGAACCCGCTGCGCAGCCAGTAGTCGCCTGGTGGCGCGTTCGCCTCGACAATAACGTCGTACCGCTGCCCCATGTCGATTAGCACGCTGCCCGTCTGGTACGGTACGATGGGCACAAAGTCGGTCTGGATCACCGTCAGGGTGTGGTTGTCAATGCTGAATTGAACCCAATCTTCCTCCGCGACGTTGAGGACCCGAAGGCGATACTTCTTGCCCGCCTCAAAGACGAGCTGGAACTTCTCGCCCTCGCCGACACAGTTCGGGTCTAGCTTTGTCGCGTTGAGCGCCGTGCAATTCCCTGTGTTCATGCCGTTGATCAGCCCCGTATCGGAGCCATTAAAGGTGACATTGAAGTTGGCGACAGTGGCCCAGTGGACGTCGGCCGTTTCGTGGTCCCAGTCTGTGATGAAGACGGCCCCGAGGTCCTCGTCGTAGTCGGCCGTGGCTGGGCCGTTGATGATCAGCGGCCCGTACAGCCCATTGCTGTACTGAAAGCTGAAGTGGCTGTGGTACCAGGTGGTGCCGTACTGGTCGGCGTGGAATTTATACGTCATGCTCGTCCCAGGTGCGATGGGGCATTGCGTGACCCCGGGTGTCCCGTCGTTCGCGTTGTTATTGAGCTGCCGCACGCCGTGCCAGTGGATGGCCGAGCCGTTGGTCGCAATGTTGTTGGTCACGTGGACGACGACCTCGTCGCCCCAGTCGGCTGTGATCGCTGGGCCCGGAATGGTCCCGTTGGCCGTCTGGCATTTGCGGTGGTAGCCGTCTGGTGCGCAGTCGATCTCCTCGAGAGTCAGCCAGTACTCGACTGTGTGGTTCGTGTAAAAGACCGTGTCGTAGTAGTTGGTGTTGATGTCGTACTCGCCCCAGCAATGCCGGGACGTTGGGCCGTTCTGGCATCCGCTGGTCAGGTTGCCGGCGTCGCGGCCACGATACCGATGGAAGCTAAGGGCTGGAGATTGGCTGGCTGGGCTGGCGGTGCCGGGGATGGAGACGGCTGAGGTCCCTACTGCTGCGAGGGCGAGCAGGGAGAGGAAAGAGAGTGTCATGTCTACGAACAGCGAGTGACTTCTTGCTCAGACAAAGTACGATGTTTGAAGAAGATCGAAGTCTTTAGCACAGGGTGATCGACTAAGCCAAGGACACGAGGGGAATTCGGGTGTATCATGGAGTCTTTAAGTCGCATGTTGATAAGTTGCCATGGTCATAATAGCTTCTTTCAAAACTCATGGCATCATGTTACCCGACATAATGAACTTGGGGATGTAGTTCGGGGACCAGCTGACATGGGCACCATTCGGGTACATATTCGGGAAGGCATCTTCGGGGTTGCATGCAAATGTCAAGTGGCACAGCATAGGAAGAATAGCATGATTTGTTATAGGAGGTCGGCAAAGACTTCACCCTTTTACGTACAAGGAAGGCGTTCATGAATACTCTGATTCTCGAGTTACTACCGCCCGCCCGACTTTCCCATACTACGGCAATCCATCCGCACAACTGTAGATAGGTATATAGGATCGAAAATATCGAATTACTAAATCCAAAAACTATGACTATTAGTACTTAACATATACGTTTTAGATATCTTAAAGAGTATATATTATAGGAAGCTTAAAATAAAGTCCTTCTTATATTAGATTAATCCTAAATTAGAAATTAATTAGCTAGAAAAGGTATTATATCTATTTAAAATCTTAGATAACTAATAAAGTAATTCTTAGCTCTTAATAAGTATTAAGATTCTTTTAACTACTATATTATAAGAGGTTATAACTCTAGTTAACCTAGGTTAATCTTATAAAGAAGAGGATTAAGAATAGTTATAAAGCTTCTTATTAAATTTAATTAATACTTAATAATATATTATACTTAAGTGTTAGAAATATTATAAGAGAATAATTATATATAAGTTAAGTATAAAGCTTTAATCTTTTAGAAAATACTTAATAAATATATATTTATAAAAATTTATAATAAGACCTTTAATCTATTAAGCTTAAGATACTTAATTCTTAAGTAATAACTTAATTAATTAAATTTAATTATTACTTTAATATTCCTATTCAATTTAATATAAATCTAGCTAGCTACTATCTCTTTAAAAGAAGTAAGTTAATATATACTACTTAGTTAATTAAAAGGTCTAAAGTTTTAAGTCTTATATAAAGAAGTATATACCTTATCTAATATCTCTTACTAAGGAGTATTAAGTATACTTTTTTATTATTAAGCTTTAGATAGATTTAAGAGATAATTATTTAAGTATTAATAATATTTTCAAAGGATATAGAAAAATCTCTACTTAAGCTATTATATATAAAAATATTATAAAGTATAAGTCTTATAATAGTAGCTTAAACTTATAAGGTAAATCTTTAGATAAATTTATATTAATATTATAAGATAATAATAATAGTTAAAACTCTTTAAAAGATTATATTTAAAATCTAATACTATAATAAGTAGTTATAAGTTTGAAAAAACTAAGGTTAATAATATTAAGAGTAATATTATAATATATACTAAGTAGAAGAATATAGTATATCCTATATAATCTCTTATAAAGGATAGTATAAGATCTTAGTATAATATAAGTAAAAAGGATTCTAATCTTTTATCTTTATAATAGTATAAGTTTAGGATAGAATAGTATATTCTAAAGTTATAAGATATTTTTAGGATATTATATAATTAATAAGTATATAAAGTAATAATATATTTTTATTAGAAATCTTTACTATATAAAAACTTATAAGTAAAAAGGTAGTTCTTATCTTTCTAATTATATAATATACTTATTAATTATAGGATATTCTAAAAGTATTCTATCTTATAAGTAAGTCTTATAAATATCTTATAAAGACTTATACTATTATATAACTTTCTAGCTAGTAATTATATATTATTATTATAATAAAAAAGATTAGATTTAACTTAATTACTTTTATTATAATAAGTTATAATATTATATTAAATTTAATAATATACTTTTTTTAGCTTTATAATAAGCTTAATTAATAAAAGTTATATTTTTACTTATAAAAGAAATAGGTAAATCTTTGAAGATAATTAATATTAAGTAGTTATACTTCAAAACTATAATTACTATTTAAACCTAATTTTAATAAAATTATAACTTAATAGTTAATAAAACCTTATAATACTATCGTATTATAAGTATAAGTATTTAACAAAAGTAATATATATATTTATATAATCTATTAACTATACTATTAATAAATAAATAGTTAAGATTATTATTAAGGATCTATTATATTATAGTATAATCATGTATGATTTAACTATCTAGGAGTATAAATCTAGGATATCTATAATATTTACAGGATTTATAAGGTTTACAGGTAGGGCTTAGCGTTCCTAAGGATAAATATTAAAATATAATATACCTAGTAAATTTATACTTATAATAATTACTACCTTTTTTAAAGAAAGATAGCGTCCTCGCTATTATAGCGCTAGTAAGATTCTTTAGATACGTAAGTAGCTAATAGGAAGTCTTATATATATATCTATCTATTACTATATATATAAGAATAAAGGAAAGAAAGGAATATATAAAATTAACCTTCTAAGGAATTATAATAATAGTTGAATTACTTTAATAGTAATAATAAGGTTAAAATAGCGGCGATTAGGCTATAAAGTAGATCTAGTAGTAAATAGAAGGCGTAAAATAAAGCTTATAAAGAAAAGCCTATAATTATTATAATTATTATTAAATTATAGGTATATAAGTAATATTAGTATACTTAGTTAATTAGATTTTAGATTAATTACTAGAAGATTTTTATTAAACTTTAAAAAGATAAAAGTAAGTTAATTAATAAAGTATTTAACTTTAATATATTTCTTACTACTAGGCTCCTTTTAATTAGGAGTCTTTATTAAAGTCTTACTATTATAATTATTAAGGGTAATTTTATAACTATTAATTCTATTTATATTACCCTAACTACTAATATTAATATTACTAAAAAAAGCTATAAGTTTACTTCCTAATAATATAAAACTAATAGAGATATTAATATCCTTAATTTATATAATCTTATAGCTTAATTATAAGATAATATTATCTTCTAGCTATCTTAATTTATTTATACCTAGAATAATACCTACCTTAATACCTTTTATTATAAACGCCTTAGCGTTAATATATAATTCTATACTATTATTACTTATTATAAATAGGGAGATATTTATACGCTTATTAATAATTTACTTCCTACTAATTCTACGGACTATAATTAATAAAGTCTTATATAAACAGCTATATAAGTTATTAATTAATAAGAGTATTTTAATAATAAATATAGT
>JAABUK010006870.1_pt1 | contig 16728 bp, 14 predicted proteins | sample 5559141 | NCBI WGS metagenome assembly JAABUK01 (sample SAMN10711869, study PRJNA513367) | rock metagenome | isolation source: Antarctica rocks | place: Antarctica: Victoria Land, Pudding Butte nord | collected 2016-01-03
AGCCAGGCGACCAGCCGGATCCAGTTGTCGGGGCCGAGCGAGAACATCAGGCCCCCGTTGAGGAGGATGCCAAGCGAGGCGACCAGCGGGAGCCAACGGACCCGGAACGGCCGGGGGACCTCCGGGCTCTTGTGCCGGAGGATCCAGACCGCCGCGCAGACGACCAGGAAGGCGAACAAGGTCCCGACGCTGACGAGGTCGGCCAGGAAGTTCAGGGGGACCAGCGCCGAGATCGAGCCGACGACCACGCCGATCAGGATCGTCGACTTCCAGGGGGTGCGGAACCGGGGGTGGATCGCCGCGAAGATCCCCGGCGGCAGCATCCCATCGCGGGCCATCGCCAGCAAGATCCGGGGCTGGCTCTCGGTCCCGACCAGGAGCGAGCTGGTGATCCCCGCGAGGATCGCCACCGTGATGAGGCCCGAGGCCCAGGTCGTCCCGTGCGCCTGGAAGGCCGAGGCGATCGGCGCGTTCACGTCGATCTGCTCGTAAGGGACCATCCCGGTGAGGATCGCCGCCACGGCAATGTAGAGGACCGAGCAGATCAGGAGCGAGCCGAGGATGCCGATGGCGAGGTCGCGGGTCGGGTTCTTCGCCTCCTCGGCGTGGGTCGAGATCGAGTCGAAGCCGATGTAGGCGAAGAAGATGTGGGCCGCGCCGAGCGAGACCCCATTCCAGCCGTGGTCCTTGTGCAGGAAGGGCTTCCAGTTCTTCGGCTCGACGTAGGTCGACCCGAGGCCGATCACCAGCAAGATCACCGCGAGGTTGACCACGACCATCGCCGCGTTGAAGGTCGCACTCTGCTTGATCCCGACCACGAGGATGACCGTGATCGCCAGGACGATCAGGAGGGCGGGCAGGTTGGCGAAGGCCTGGGTCGTCCCGGTCGAGCCGTCGGCCAGCCGGACCGCGACCTCGTTCCAGACGAAGGCGTGCGACTTCGGTTCGAAGTTCCAGGGCGAGTTCAGCCACCGTGGGTCGAGGACCCGGTGAAACTGGTTCTCGAAGAGGGCGGCGAGGTATTTCGACCACCCGACGGCCACCGCCGACGAGCCGATGGCGTACTCGAGGACGAGGTCCCAGCCGATGATCCAGGCGACCAGCTCGCCGAGCGTGGCATAGGCATAGGTATAGGCGCTGCCGGCGACCGGGACCATGCTCGCCAGTTCGGAATAGCAGAGCGCGGCGAACCCGCAGCCGATCCCGGCGAGGAGGAAGGAAAGGACCAGCGAGGGGCCGGCGTCGTTCTTCGCCGCCTCGCCGGTCAGGACGAAGATCCCGGCGCCGATGGTGGCGCCGACGCCGAGGGCGGTCAGCGCGACCGGGCCGAGGACCCGATGCAGCCGTTCGCCGCCGTGCATCTCCTGGAGCAGCGTCTCGATCGGCTTCCTGACCCACGGGCTGGACGGTCGACGTCCCATGCGGCTCCCTCTCCCCGATTCGGGGCGTTGGCGGCGTCCCCCCCAGGGCCAACAGCCTACGCGAACCGGGGGCGGCGGCAAACCCCTCAGCGGAAGGCGTCGAAGCGGGCCCGGAACGCCTCGCGCTCGTCCTCGGGCAGGTCGTCGAGCCATTCGCGACCCTCGGGCGACTCCAGCCAGCGGCCGACCCTCGCCGCGTTCACCTGCTCCATCAGCCTCGCCAGGAGCAGGCCGAAGCCGACCACGCCGACGATCACCAGCGCGACCTGGAGCAGCACCGAGCCCGCCGCCCCCTTCCCCGGGATCGAGGCGAGGTACGCCAGCGCCGCCAGCGGCAGGACGACCGCCCCCGCCGTGGCCAGCAGGGTTTTGGGCCGGAACCATCGAGGTCGACTCGTCATCGCTCAACCCTTCGCGGCGCGGAGCGCCTGGCCGGCGGCCTCGATCGTGTGGTCGACCTCGGCCTCGGTGTGGCTGGAGGAGACGAAGGCGGCCTCGAACTGGCTGCAAGGCAGGTAGACGCCCCGGGCCAGCATCTCCCAGAAGAACCGGCCGAAGAAGGCGGTGTCCGACCCCTTCGCGTCCTCATAATCCCAGACCGGGCCGGGCCGAAAGAACAGGGTGAGCATGCTACCGACCCGCTGGACGACGTGCGGGACTCCCGCGTCGGTCGCCGCGCGGTCGAGCCCCTCGGCCAGGCGAGCCGAGAGGGCTTCGAGCCGCTCGTAAGGCGGCTCGTCGCGGAGGATCTTCAGGGTCGCCAGCCCGGCCGCGACGGCCAGCGGGTTCCCCGCGAGGGTCCCGGCCTGGTAGATCGGCCCGGCGGGCGAGACGTGGTTCATGATCTCGGCCGACGCCCCGTAGGCCGCCGCCGGCAGGCCGCCGCCGATGATCTTCCCCAGCGCCGTCAGGTCCGGCGTCACGCCGAACCGCTCCTGGGCCCCGCCGAGGGCCAGGCGGAAGCCGGTCATCACCTCGTCGAACATCAGGATGGCGCCATGTTTCGCGGTCAACTCGCGGAGCGTTTCGAGGTACCCCGGCCTCGGCGGGACGAGGCCCATGTTCCCCGCGACCGGCTCCAGGAGGACGGCCGCGACCTCGCCGGGGTGGGCCTCCAGGATCGCCCGGACGGCCTCCGAGTCGTTGAACGGGCAGAGGATCGTGTCCCCCACCGCCCCCGGCGTGACGCCCGGGCTGTTCGGCGTGCCCAGGGTCGTGGCCGCCGAGCCGGCCTGGACGAGCAGGGCATCGATGTGCCCGTGATAATGCCCGGCCATCTTGATCAGCTTCGACCGCCCCGTGACCCCCCGGGCCACCCGGACCGCCGACATCGCCGCCTCCGTCCCCGAGGAGACGAAGCGGACCTTCTCGATCGAGGGGACCGACGCCGCGACGACCTCCGCGATCTCGACCTCGCGGACCGTCGGAGCCCCGAAGCTCGTCCCGAGGCTCATCGCCTCGACCACCGCCTCTCGCACCCTCGCCTGCGCGTGGCCGAGGATCATCGGCCCCCACGAGCCGATGTAGTCGATGTACTGGTTACCGTCGATGTCGTAGAGGTGCGACCCCTCGGCCCGGGCCATGAAAGGGGGCTCGCCCCCGACCGCCCCGAACGCCCGGGCCGGGCTGTTCACCCCGCCGGGGATGACCTTGTTGGCCCGGACGAAAGCCTCGTGGCTGCGGTCGAGCTTGTAGGAAGGGATCGAGGTCCGTGGCATGGCGGGGCTGTCCTGGGTCGGGTTTGTCATGACTGCGGCTTCGTGCTCCGTTCGAGGGCCGAGAGGATCTTGGCGGACCCTTCGATGATCCGACTCGCCAGTCTCCGGAAACGCTCGACCTCGGTCTTTGAGAACGACTCGCTTTCGTGAGGTGCAATCCAGGTCTCGTCAAGCCTCTGGTAGGGGTATTCCGTGTTGCGACGCGATAGCTCGCCAGGGCCCGGTTTCCGAGGCGCGAGCAAGCAGAGGGCACGGATCTCCCCACGATGTCCTTCATGAAATAAGGATCGGATACGGTTCTTGATGTCCGCCGGTCCTTTGCCCTTCGGGATCAGCACGAGGGCCCAGACGAGCTTGTCGACTTCATGCTTGAACCCAGTCCCGATCGAACCCATTGCGGCTTGCTTCACCGCGGCGGTGATCGCCTTCACCGACTTCTCGACCACTTGCTGGTATTTCGCGATCGCCTGGCAATACGAGCCCTCGTCCGTGGCATTGAACACCCGTTCGCCAGCCTTCAAGTCCGAACGGGCCTGATTCAGCCACAATCTGGCAGGTGGCTCATTCATGGATCAGATCCAAATTGCGAACCCCTTCCTCGCTTGTCATGAATACAACTTCATATCTTCCAGATCCTACCGCGCGACGGATCTTGTCGGCTTGTTCCCACCCCTCGCGCAGGGCCACGTCGAACTCCAGGGGGTTCGTCAGGACCAAATGCCATGTTTGATCTGGTCCGCCATCCGGACCGCTGGCTTTCGGGAAGGTCACTTCGAAGAGTTCGCGGTCGGAGCTGATGCCGTTGGCCCCGAAATTGTCGATCACTTCCAGCAGGTAGATCTCATCCGGCTCGGCGCCCGCGTCGTATTGCATCGCAAGGATGAGCGGCTCATCCTTCAATTCGCGATGCTGCTCGATCAGATCTTGGATCGATTCGACGTCGACTTCGAAGACCAACCAGGAAGGTTGGCCAGTCTTACGGCCGATCTCAACGGCGAATTCTTCCGCTTTCGAGCGATCGTCGAAGAGATAAAGAAATCCCTCTTCTTTAAGACTGCCGTCCGTCTGCCTGACCCGACGATACTCCCGACTGTCATCCTGCTTGACTCCCCGGGAAATCAGGAGGTCGACAACTTGTTGAAATTCGGAATCCTTCGTCCCACCGGGGAGGTTCACGTAATATTTTTTCATGGCTGATGGCTCCCTTCGAGATCAACAATTCGCAACGGATTCCCGCCCGCCAGTTTTCCGGCCCACATTACCCTCGCCCCAGCCACCGGGCCACGTCCAGGGCGTGATAGGTCAGGATGATGTCGACCCCGGCTCGCTTGAACCCGGTGAGGGTCTCCAGGACGATCCGGCGCTCGTCGACCCAGCCTCTGGCGGCGGCGGCCTTGATCATGGCGTACTCGCCGGAGACGTTGTAGGCGGCCAGGGGGACGGGGAACGCCTCCTTGATCCGCCGGGCGATGTCCAGGTAGGCCAGGGCGGGCTTGACCATCACGAGGTCGGCCCCTTCGGCGAGGTCGAGGGCGACCTCGCGCAGGGCTTCGTCGCCGTTGGCCGGGTCCATCTGGTAGGTCCGGCGGTCGCCGAAGGCGGGGGTGCTCTCGGCGGCGTCGCGGAACGGGCCGTAGTAGGCGCTGGCGAACTTGGCGGCGTAGGACATCACCGGGACATTCGAGTACCCGGAGTCGTCCAGGCCCTTTCGGATCGCCCCGACCATGCCGTCCATCATCCCCGAAGGGGCGACGACGTCGGCCCCGGCCCGGGCGTGGCTGACGGCCTGGGTCGCCAGGAGGGGGAGGGTGGCGTCGTTGTCGACGTCGACCCGGCCGTCGGGCCCCTCCTTCAGCGGGCCGCAGTGGCCGTGGTCGGTGTACTCGCAGAAGCAGACGTCGGTGATGACGAGCAGGTCGGGGGCCATCCGCTTGATGAGGCGAACGGCCTCCTGGACGATCCCCGAGTCGTCCGAAGCCCCCGAGCCGGAGGCGTCTTTGTGCTCGGGAATCCCGAAGAGGAGGACGCCGGGGATCTTGAGGTCGACGGCCTCGGCGACGACCTCGCCGAGCCGGTCGAGCGAGAGCTGATACTGGCCGGGCATCGAGGCGATCTCGCGCCGGAGGTTCGAACCGTGGTAGACGAACAGGGGATAGATCAGGTCGTCGACCGTCAGCCGCTCCTCGCGGACAAGGTTTCGGATCGCCGGGTGGGACCGGAGCCGCCTCGGACGCCGGATCGGGAAGCTCGCGGAATCGAACGGCATCGGGATCGTCTCTCGTCTCGGCCTCGCGGGTCGTGTCCCCCATTTTAGCCGCCGGGGGATGGGTCGTCGAGCGATCCAAGAAGGACTGAGGACTGAGGACTGAGGACTGAGGACTCGCTGCCGCCGCGAGCCGCTTCTGGTAGGGAAGGCTTCAGCCTGCCGATTCACGCATGACCGGCAGGCTGAAGCCTGCCCCACGAAAAATCCCGGCCCAAAGGTCTCAGTCCTCAGTCCTCAGTCCTTTTCGATGAAAGTGCTCGCGTTGACAGCGCCGGGTGTTCCGGCTAGAGTCCCGCCGCACGTCGCGGCCTCGGGGCGACGGGACGGCGGATCGACCGATTGACCTCTTTGAGACACATCTGTCCCGGCGTTGGCGAGGGTCGAGGCGCGTGTCCGGGCGACCCCAAGGATGGGGACGCATCCCGGCGCGCGGGTCCTGACGGGCGAGGGTGGTTCATGGACGATTTCCCCGCCGGTCCGACGTGCCCGGGGCCTCGGAGGCCGACGCTCTCGGTGGTGATCCCCGTGAATAACGGCGGTCGCGACTTCGGGCTCTGCCTCCGGGGGCTCCGCGACTCGACCTGGGCCGATTACGAACTGGTCGTGGTCGACGACGGGTCGACCGATGGCACCGCCGGGCTCGCCGAAGCCGAGGGCGCGCGGGTCCTCCGTCACCCGACCAAGCTCGGCCCGGCCGCCGCGAGGAACGCCGGGGCGCTGGCGGCCGGCGGGCCGCTGATCTTCTTCCTCGACGCCGACGTCGCGGTCCATCCCGACGCGATCGCTCGGGGGATGGCCCGGTTCGAGGCCGACCCCGGCCTCGCGGGCCTTTTCGGCTCCTACGACGACTCCCCGGCCGCGCCGGGGCTGGTCAGTCGGTTCCGCAACCTGCTGCACCACCACGTCCACCAGACCGGGACGTTCGTCGACGATGTCCGCCCGGCGCGGACGTTCTGGACGGGTTGCGGGCTGATCCGCCGCGAGGTCTTCCTCGACGCCGGGGGGTTCGACCCCCAGCTCTACCGGCGTCCGGCGATTGAGGACATCGAGCTGGGCTACCGGATCACCCGGCTCGGGCACCGGATCGTCCTGGCCCGCGACGTCCAGGCGACCCACCTGAAGCACTGGACGCTCTTCGAGATGGTCCGCACCGACATCTTCCGCCGGGGCGTCCCCTGGCTCCTGCTGATGAAGCGGTCGAGGGTGGTCGAGACCGACCTGAACGTGGCGAAGTCGCAGCGGGCCTGCGTCGCGGCGACCGGCCTGGGGCTGGTCGGAGCGGTCGCGGGCCTCCGGTTCCCCGCGATGCTCGCGCTGTTGCCGATGAGCCTGGGGGCGATCGTGGCGTTGAATCGGGATTTTTACCGGTTCCTCGCCCGCCGCCAAGGGCTGGGCTTCGCGGTGGGGTCGGCCTGGTTGCATTTCCTCTATTACTGCTGCTGCGGGGCCTCGGTGGTGATCGCCGAGGGGCTCTGGCTGGTGGCGAAGCGGGCCGACCCGGCGGCCTCGCCGGCGCCTTCGGGCCTCCGGCTCGACCGCGCCTCTTCCCCTTCGCCCTCGACCCCCCGGCCGGCGAATCCTCGGAGACGGAGCCGAAGCCGATGAGCCGAACCCCGACCGTCGCCGTGGTCCGGTCCGACAACCGCCGGGGGGCCGTCGCCGAGGCGCTGGCCCTCGTCGAGGGCGACCTCCGGGCCGTCGTCACGCCGGAGGTCCTGGTCAAGGCGAACCTGGTCAGCCATCGCCGACAGCTCCCCTCGACGCACGCCGAGACGCTCTCGGCGAGCCTCGACGCGGTCTTCGCCGCCGGGGCCCGCCGGGTCGTGGTCGCCGAGGGGGCGAGCGACGCCTCGGCCGGGTTCGACCGCTTCGGCCTCCGGGCCCAGGCTTACGGTCGGCCCGTCTCGTTCCTCGACCTGAACCGCGACGAGACCGCCTGGGACCGGCTCGAACTGGTCGGCGTCGACGGCTCGCCGCTATTGGCCAGGGTTTCGCGGACGGTCGCGTCGGCCCCCTGCCGGGTCTCGCTCGCGCTGATGAAGACGCACGTCACCGCGATGGTCACCTTCGGCCTGAAGAACATGCTCTCCAGCGTCCACCCCGACGACCGGATCATGATGCACGGCCACGCCGGGGGCGGCAACGGCTACCAAGGCTGGAAGCGGCTCGTGGTCGAGTTCCTCAAGGGCGACAGCACGCTCGTCAACCTGTTGACCCGGTCGATGGGCCGGGCCCGTCGCCTGCAAGCGACCCTCAAGGGGATGGACCGCCTCGACGCCTGGCAACGCTTGAAGCCGGCCGAGGTCGGCTATCTCCGCTCGGTCGAGGCGATGAACCGCAACCTCGCGGGGCTGGCCGGGGCGGTCAAGCCGCACGTGAGCGTGGTCGACGGCTTCGTGGCGATGCACCGCGAGGGGCCGAGGCACGGCACGCCGATCCGGCTCGGCACGGTGGTGGCGGGGACTGACGCGGTCGCCGTCGACGCCGTGGCCGCCGCCGTGATGGGGTTCGACCCGCTGCGGATCGGCTACCTGAAATACGCCCAGGACGCCGGACTCGGCGTGGCTGACCTCGGGCGGATCGCGATCGTCGGCGACCCGATCGCCCGCGTCGCCCGCCGCTGCGTCCCCCACTCCAACGACGCGATCCAGCGCCACTGGGCCCGCCTGCCCGAGCTCCTCGCCCCGGCCAAGCCCGAGTCGACCGTCCCCGCGCCCCACGCCAGGCCGTCCCGATCCCCGGAGAAGGCCCGCCGATGAGCCGACCGGACCTCGCGATCATCGTCGCCCTGACCGGACCGGCCGGGCCCGGCCTCGCCGAGAACCTCGCGCGGTTCGTCGAGGAGGCCGGCCCGCGCGGCGAGGTCGTCGTCGTCACCTCCGGGTTGGCCGGGATCAGCCCGAAGGCCGGGGCCCGGGTGATTGGGCGTTCCTCCGGCAGGCTCGCCCCCGAACTCTGGCGGGATGGATTGCTCGAAACCGACTCGGCCTTCGTCGCCTTCACCACGGCCCGGATGAGGCCGAGGCCCGGCTGGCTCGCGGCCTTGAGGGATCGGATCGAGGCGACCGGCGCGGCGGGGGTCGGCGGACCGATCGCGCCGGGGGCCGGGCTCTCGAGCGTCGACCGCGCCGTCGCCCTCCTGCGCTATGCGAACTACTTCCCCCCCCTGCCCGGCCGAGCGGCGATCGAGCCGCCGGGCGACAACGCCCTCTATCGGCGTGACCAGCTGATTCGGGTCCGGTCGAGCTGGGCTGACGGCTTCTGGGAGGCCGAGGTCCACCGGGCGCTCCGCGACGAGGGGGAGTCGCTGGCGATGGCCGAGGGGGCGGTCGTCGACTTCGAGGGCGGCGACGGCCTCCGGGCGATGATCGGCCAGCGATTCCGCCACGCCCGGCGGTATGCGGCCGGGCGGTCGAGCGGCCTCGGGCCGGCGGCGAGGTCGATCCGCGTCGCCGCCTCGCCGCTGGTCCCCCCCCTGCTCGGCTGGCGGATCGCCCGGGCGCTCCGGGATCGAGAGATCGGCCTCGGGCCCTGGCTCGCGGCCGGACCGGCCTGGCTCGCGCTGGCGACGAGCTGGGCCATCGGCGAGGTCCTGGGGACCTGGGTCGGAGGGCCGGTCGCGACCCCCAGGCCCGAACGACCGAACACAAACCTCCCCTTCCGAAAGGCCGGCTGATGGATGACCAGGGCAGAGCAATGGGCGTCTTGGTGGTCGGCGCGGGGTATCTCGGGGCCCAGCGGGCGGCGGCCTGTCGGCTGGTCGAGGGGCTCCGGCTGGTCGCGGTGACGGACGTCGACGCGGGCCGGGCCGAGGCGCTGGCGGCGAGGCACGGGGCGGTGGCGGTGACGAACCTGGAGTCGGGCCTGGAGTCCGGCGGGGTCGACGCCGTGGTCGTCGCCACGCCGCACGGCGACCACGCCGAGGCGATCCAGCTCGCGCTGGAGGCCGGCAAGCACGTCCTTTGCGAGAAGCCGCTGACGATCCGGGCCGAGGACGCGAGGGCGCTGGCGACTCTGGCCGACGAGTCGCGATTGCGGCTGGCGACCGGCCTGAACCATCGGTTCTATCCGCCGGTCCGCGACGCCCTGGTCCTGGCGGCGTCGTGGTCGATCGGCCGGGTCGAAGGGGTCCGCGCCCGGATCGGCCACCTCGCCTCGCCGGAGTTCCTCCAGTCGTGGCACACGGAGGTCGCCCGCTCGGGCGGCGGGACCTTGATGGACAACGGGCCGCACGCCTGCGACCTGATCCGCCTGCTGATCGGCGAAGTCGTGCTGGCCAAGGGGTTCGTCCGCCAGGACGTCCGGTATCCGACCGGCTGCGAGGTCGAGGCCTTCGCCCTCTTCCGCAACCACGACAACGCCATCGCCGAGCTCCATTCGAGCTGGTCCCTCCGCCAGGGGTATCTGACCCTGGAGGTCCGGGGGTCCGAGGGGTTCCTCAAGGTCGAAACCGCCCCCTGGCGACTGACCGGGACGCTGGCCGACGGCCGGCGGGTCGACCGCCGTTATCTCGCCGAGCGGATCAAGGATCGGGTCCACCGGGCCCGGTTTGGTTGCGAATCGTCGATCGTCCGCGAGCTGGAGGCGCTCGCCTCGCCGAAGTCGGCCCACCCCCGGGCCGCCGCGACGGGATGGGACGGCTGCCGCGCGACGGAGATGATCCAGGCCGTCTACCAGTCCGACCGGACCGGCGACGAGGTCCACCTCAAGCCGCTCCTCGTCCACCTCCCCTCCGGCGTCCGCCGCCGGGCGATCCGCGACCGGGAGCCTCGCCGATGAGACCCGGGGCCCTGCCGATCCTGACCTACCACGCGATCGACGACGGCCGGGGGCCGACCTCGACCGACCCGGCGCGGTTCGCCGAGACCCTCGACGCCCTCCTCGGCGCGGGGTTCCGCGCGGTGGACCTCGGCGAGTGGGTCGCGGCCGGCCGGCCGTCGGTCGAGAAAGGCTTTGCCCTCGCGTTCGACGACGGCTTGCGCTCGATCCTCGGCGTGGCCGACCGCCTCGCGAGGCTCGCGATCCCGGCGACCGTCTTCCTCGTCACCGACCGCCTGGGCCTCGACAACGCCTGGCCGGGCCAGCCCCGGGGCGTCCCGAAGTCCCGCCTCCTCGGCCGGGTCGACCTCGAGTCGCTCGCCCGCCTGGGGTTCCGGTTCGGCTCGCACGGCCGGACGCACGCGAGGCTCGACCTGCGCGACCCGCAGGCCCTGGCGGCCGAGCTGGCCGGCTCGCGCGACGCGATCGAGCAATGGACCGGCCGGCCCTGCCCGCTGCTCGCCTACCCTTACGGCGAGGCCGACGCGAGGGTCCGCCGGGCGGCCTCGAAATCCTACGACGCCGCCTTCGGGACCCGGCTCGCCTACGGATCGGCCGAGGACGACCCCTTCGCGATCGCCCGATTCGACGCCTGCTACCTCCGCTCACCCGGGGCGCTGCGGAGGCTGATCTCCGGCCGATGGCGGGGGAGGCTCGCGGTGCGGAGGGCCTTGCGGGCGGTCCGGCGGGCCGTCGCGGCGGGCTGAAGCGGCTTCGGATTGGCAGGGATGGGCGGGGGGAGGACGGCCGATGATCGATCAACGAGCGAGAGCGGGGGCGATCACCGATCGGCCTCCGGTCATCCGTCCGTCGATCGTCCCGCGACGCCGGACGCCGGGCGATCGGGCCTCCGACTCGGCCGGCACTGCGATCGGCTGGGCCTGCCCGGCGTGCCGGGCCCCGCTGGCGGTCGACTCCTGCGCCGGTTGCGGCCGGCATTACCCGGCCGTCGCGGGCCTGCCCGACTTCCGCCTGCGGTCCGACCGCTACCTCGACCTCCCCGCCGAGCGGGCCAAGGCCGGGCGACTCGCGGCCCTGGCCCCTTCGACCGACCTGGCGGGGCTGGCCGAAGCCTATTACGCGATGACGCCGGACGTCGAGGGCCGGCGACGGGGCTTCTACCTCCTCCACATCCTCGACGCCGAGGCCCGGGGCTCGGCATTGGTCGGCCTCCTGTCGACTTCGGGCCGGGTCCTGGAGGTCGGTTGCGGGACCGGCGGGCTGATCGCGGCGGCGGCGCGAGCCGGGCTCGACGTGGTCGGTTCGGACATCGCGTCGCGGTGGCTGGTCGTCGCCCGGAGGAGGCTCGACGACCTCGGCCTCTCCGCGCCGCTGGTCGCCGCCTCGGCCGAGCGGCTCCCCTTCGCCGACGCGAGCTTCGACGCGGTGGTCGCCGACAGCGTCCTGGAGCACCTCGACGACCCCGGAGCGGCCGTCACCGAGTGGGCCCGCGTCCTCAAGCCCGGCGGGACGCTCCTGGCCTGGTCCCCGAACCGCTACGCCCTGACGGTCGACCCCCACGTCCGGCTCTGGGCCCTCGGCTGGCTCCCCCGTCGCCTGATGCCCGGCTATGTCCGCTGGCGGCGAGGCGGGGCCTGGCCCCCGCCCTGCCTCTCGGCCGGCGAGGCCCGCAGGCTGGCCCTGGCGGCCGGGCTGGAAAGCGTCCGGGTCGAGCCTCCCGCGATCCCCGAAGCCTGGTCGCGAGCCCGGCCGGCCTGGCAGCGGCACGCCATCGGGGCTTACAACGCGGCCCGTCGCATGGCGGGGACCCGGGCGCTCCTCCGGTCCTTCGGGCCCCTCTGGCAGCTCCGGGCGACCCGGGAAGGGGCGGCATGATTCGCCCCTCGCGGACCGTCGGCATCCTGGTCGCCTCCGAGCTGTTCGCCGCCGTCGTCGGCTTCGGGGCCCTGATCCTCCTGGCCAGGCGGCTCGGTGCCCGGGGGTTCGCGGACTATGAGTACGCCTCGGCCGTCGCCGCGTGGTGGCTGGTCGTGGTCCGGGGCGGGTTCGACTCGATCGTCTACCGCGAGGCCGCGCGCCGGCCGAGGCTGGTCGGGCCGCTCACGGACCTGCTGGTCGGGCTGAGGCTGGCTTCGGCCCTGGTCGGGTTGGCGGCGGTTTTGGCCTTCGCCCTCGCTTCGGGCGGCGGGCGTGGGCAAGTCGTCGCGATGGCGGGGCTGGTCCTGGTCCCTTCGGCCCTGGCGGGCGACGTCGGCTTGCGGGCCTCGGGGAGGGCCGGCGGGCTGGCCCAGGCCCAGGCGATCCGCGCGGTCGGCCTGGCCTGCGGGGTGGCCTGGCTGGTGGGGGGGCCGGGGGACGCCTCGACGGCGGCGGCCTGCGTGGTGGCGGCGGAGTGCGGCTCGTCGGCGGTCCTGGCCGCGATCCACCGGGCAAGTCACGGCCCGATCCGCCCGAGGTTCCGGCGGCGGGCCTGGTCCGTCCTGGCCGGGCGGGGGGCGGTCGCCGGGGCGTCGCGGTTCGCCAGGGTCGGGCTTTACGCGGGCGACCTGCTGGTCCTCGGGGCCCTGGCCCCGATGGCACTCGGGCCTTACGCGGCGGCCCGGCGGCTGGCGTTCGCCTTGCTGGCGCTGGGCCTGGTCGTCCCATCGGCCGTCGCCCCCTGGGTCGCGCGGGCCTGGGCTTCGGGGACGGCCGAGACGCGGGCCCTGCTGGCCCGGACCTTCGAGGGCCTGATGCTCGTGACCCTCCCCGCAACGGTCGGCCTGATGGCGACGGCCGACCGTTGGATGCCCCGACTCTTCGGCGAGGGGTTCCGCGAGGCCGGGCCCTGGCTCGCGCTGGTGGCGGCGCGGGTGCCCTTCGTCCTGGCCTCGAACCTCCAGCAGACCGCCCTGGTCGCCTGCCGCCGCGAGGGCCTCGCCCTGAAGCTGGTGCTGGCGATGGCCGGTCTCGGCGTCGCGATCCTGCCCGCCCTCGCGACCGGGAGCGGCCCCCGAGCCGTGGCGCTGGGGGTCCTGGGGATCGAGGCGGCCGGCGCGGTCGGCGGGTGGATCGCCCTCCGGTCGCTGGGGATCGCCCCGCCCTGGCACCACGGCTCCGCCCCGGCGCTGGCGGGATGCCTCGCCCTGGCGGCGACCTGCCACGCGGGCGCGACGTGGCCCTTGCCGACGGTGGTCGTCGCCGGGGCGGTCGCCTACGGGTTGGTCGCGCTGGCCTGCGACGCCCGAGCGCGGGCGAAGCTCCGGCCCCCCTTCGCGAGCCGGGTCCCGGCCGGGGGGGCGACGCCATGACGATCGACGAGCCCGGTTATTTCGAGCGGCTGGCGCGGGTCGAGGCCGCCCACTGGTGGTCGCGGGCGATGTGGCTGCGGGCCTCAAGCTGGATCTCTCGGGCGATCCGAGGTCGTCGGGGCCTGGCGGCGATCGACGTCGGCTGCGGCGCGGGGACGAACCTGATCCGCCTGGCGGGCCTCCGCGAGGTCGGCGAGGTCATCGGCCTGGAGCCGAGCCCCGGGGCGCTCCGGCTGGCCCGGCGACATCGGGGGTTCGCGGTGGTCCAGGGGTCGGCCCTGGATCTCCCCTTCGGCGACGACTCATTCGACCTGGCGACCTGCTTCGACGTCTTCCAGCACCTCCCCGACGAGGGCGACCGGGTCGCCTCGGCCGAGCTGGCCAGGGTCCTCCGCCCCGGCGGGTTGGCCATCGTCCGGGCGAACTCGGCCGGATTTGGCCCGGGCCGAGACGCGGGCGGATCAGCCTACCGGCTCGGCGAGCTGGTCCGGGTGATCGAAGCGGCCGGGCTGGTCGTCCTGCGGTCCTCTTACGTGAACGGGCTGCCGTCGCTCGCCCAGGAGACCCGGGGTCGGCTCCGGTGGCTGGCGGGAGGGCGAGGCCGGGCCTGGCGAGCCCACCCTTCGGGGGGCGGGCTCCGGCTCGACGTCCCCTCGCGGCGGGTCAACCGGCTGATGGGCGGGGTCTCGGAATGCGAGCGGCTGGCGGCGGATCTCCTGGGCGTGGGCTTGCCGTTCGGGCACAGCACTCTGGTCCTGGCGGGTCGGACGGGGGGTGAGCAATGAGGATCGGGATCGACGGCGCGTGCCTGGCCAATCGCCGGGGTTTCGGCCGGTTCGCCAGGCAGATGGTCGAGGCGCTGGCGAAGGCCGACTCCGGCCACGACTTCGTCGCCTTCGTCGACGGCCCCTCCAGCCCCTCGATCGGACTGCCCGAGGGGTTCGAGCGGGTGGTCGTCGACGTCCGCGAGGCTCCCAGTCGCGCGGCGTCGGCGAGCGGGCGGCGAAGGGTCGGCGACATGCTGGCGATGGGCCGGGCCGTGGCCCGCGCCAGACTCGACGCGATCTACTTCCCGGCGAGCTACAGCTTCTTCCCCGTCTGGAACGCCGGGCACGTCGTGGTGACGATGCACGACACGCTCGCCCTGGCCCATCCCGAATGGGTCTTCCCGACCTGGCAAGGGAAGATGGCCTGGCAAGCCAAGGAGCGGGCCGCGGCGCTCTGGGCCGACCGGATCGTGACCGTCTCCGAAGCCGCCCGCCGCGACCTCCTGGCCTGGTTCAACCTGCCCGAAGGCCGGGTCGCGGTCGTCTCCGAAGGCCCCGACGCCGCCTTCACCCCCGAGGCCGGCCCCGCCCACCTGGCCGACGCCGTCCTCCGGTCCCACGGGATCGAGCCCGGCACTCGCTACCTGCTCTACGTGGGCGGGCTGAGCCCGCACAAGAACCTCCCCAGGCTGATCGAGGCCTTCGCCCTCGGGGCACCGGCCGACGTGAAACTCGTCCTCGTCGGCGACCTCGGCGACGTCTTCCACACCCACGTCCCCGAGCTCCGCGAGGCGATCGGCCGCTTCCACCTCGGCGACCGGGCCCACCTCGCCGGCTTCGTCCCCGACGCCGAACTCGCCCACCTCTACCGCCGGGCCTACGCCCTGGTGCAACCCTCCTTGATGGAAGGGTTCGGCCTGCCGCCGGTCGAGGCGATGGCCTGCGGGACGCCCGTGCTCTCCAGCACCGCCGGGTCGCTCCCCGAGGTCGTCGGCGAGGCCGGCGTCTTCTTCGACCCGACCGACATCGAAGGCATGGCCGACGCCATCACCGGGCTCCTCGGAGACCCCGAAGGACGCGACCGCCTCGCCTCGCTCGCCCTGGCCCGCGCGAGCCGATTCACCTGGGAATCCGCGGCCCGCTCGCTGATCGAATGCTTCGAGGGGCTCGGCCGGTCCCGAGGTTCGGACACTCTCGGGAGATCCGCATGAAGTTCGCGATGCTGACGACCTTCTTCGGCCCGCACAGCTTCGGCGGCGACGCCGCGTTCGTCGACCGGCTCTCGAGGGCCCTGGCCAGGCACGGGCACGAGGTCCACGTCCTTTACTGCCGCGACGCCTTCGACATGGTCAAGGGCGGCCAGACCCCACGGCCTTACGAGCCCCCGCCCGGGGTGACGATCCACCCGATCTCCAGCCGGTTCGGCCCGCTCTCGCCGCTGGCGACCCACCAAACCGGGCGGCCCGGATTCAAGGCGAAGGCCATCCACACCCTCCTCCGCTCGATCCGCCCCGACGTGGTCCACTTCCACAACCTGTCCCTGATCGGCGGCCCCGGCCTGCTCGGCGTCCCGGTGCCCGGAGCGGTCAAGCTGATGACCGCGCACGAGCACTGGCTCGTCTGCCCCCTCCACGTCCTCTGGAAGCTCAACCAGGGCGTCTGCGAGAAGCCCGATTGCGTCCGTTGCTGCGTCCGCTCCAGTACCCCTCCCCAATTCTGGCGTAAGACCGACCTGCTCGAACGGTCGCTGGCCCATCTCGACGCCTTGATCGGCCCGAGCCAGTCGACCCTCCGGGAACACGCCCGGCGCGGGATCGATGCGCCGATGGTCCACCTGCCCTACTTCCTGCCGGACGATTACACCGGCCTCCCCGAGGCCCCCGCGCCCGCGTTCGGCCGGCCCTACGTCGCGGCGGCGGGTCGGCTGGAGAAGATCAAGGGGTTCCAGGACGTCATCGAGGCCATGAGATGCCTGCCCCACCTCGACCTCCGCATCGCCGGCTCCGGCCCGTTCGAGGCCGAGCTCCGGCGGCTGGCCGAAGGGATCGACAACGTCCACTTCGAAGGGAGGCTCGACTCGGCGGAGGTCGCCGCCCTCTTCCGTGGGGCGGTCGCCGTGGCCGTCCCTTCGCTCGTCTACGAGACCTTCGGCTACGTCGTCCTCGAAGCCTTCGCCGAGAAGACGCCCGTCGTCGTACGGGACCTCGGCGCACTCCCCGAACTCGTCGCCGAGAGTGGCGGAGGCCTCGTCTTCCGAACCGGCGACGAACTGGTCGCCGCCCTCGACAAACTCTCCCGCGACGCCGACTTGCGAACCCGACTCGGCTGCGACGGCTACTTCGCCCGGCAAGGCCTCTGGTCCGAGCCCGAGCACCTGGAACGCTACTTCGACCTGATCGAGTCGAGGCGAAGGGCGAGCCGGGTCCGGCTCGACCGCCTCCACCCCGCCCCCGAGCCGACCCCCCGCCCTACGAGGACGGTCTCCAC
>JAABUK010006871.1_pt1 | contig 16726 bp, 16 predicted proteins | sample 5559141 | NCBI WGS metagenome assembly JAABUK01 (sample SAMN10711869, study PRJNA513367) | rock metagenome | isolation source: Antarctica rocks | place: Antarctica: Victoria Land, Pudding Butte nord | collected 2016-01-03
TTAATATAATAAAGTATATAAGGAGGGGATATACCTCGAATATAATTATTATTAAATTAATAGAAATAGACTTAGTAAAGGAGTTATAAAGTATAATAAATTATTATTATAATTAATATTACGTAGTCGCGTTAATAGCGGACTAGTTATATTTACTAGTATATTTATAACTAGAATAAATTAATATAAATAAATTAATACTATCGGTAAATAAGAGCTATTTATAGAGTTAGAAGAAAGTTATATATAACGAGAGTATTATTTATATATTAATTATAATACTAGAATACTATTATAAAGCTAGAGTAATAATATATATAAGAAATTAAAGGAGTTACGAAGAGAGAAAGTAAATAAACGAGCGAGTTTATTTTAATAATAAACCGTCGCGTTAAATATCTTATTATTATTATACGTCGATACGCGCCTCCGCTCCGCTACCTCGTTTTTATTAATAGATATAATCGTTATTATAGTAGTTATATTATTACTAATCTCCGGGTATAATATTAAGGCTATATCGTTTATATATAATACTTTATTATTACTATTTTTATAGTATAATAGGAGTATATAGTAAGGGTAACTACTATTATTCCGCTATTAATACTATAGATATTATAGGAATAATCTAATATACTATATTTACTATAAGTACTATAAGCGCTATAGGAACGATAGTATATACTATTTCGCTCCGTTATTATTATATATAATAATACTATAGAGACGAAAGAAATATTATTTAATTAATTACTATTACTATATATTAGCGCTATAGAGATAGTTTTATAAATATACTATTTATTTACTACTAATACTACTATATAGTAGAGGTAATTTAGTAGTATTACTCTTCCGTTACTAATACTATATAATAGTATTATAGGAAATAGTTTCGTATTATTCTACGACTAATACTATATATTAACGCTATAGGATTAATAATATAAATTAAAAAACTCTTTTCCCTTATTTCCTTTAGGGGGTTTTAAAGGTTTTTTAATAAACTTCGATTAATTAATTAAATACTATTCCGTAATTAGTATTATAAATATTAAAGAATTAAGTACGTAACCTTATATTTAAATTACTATGTAATAACGTCGTTATATTAAATAACTCTTTTCCTTTATTCTTTTAAAGGGTTTAAAGATTTTTTAATAAATATTTTTTAACTAAAGTATTTAAATACCTAAAGACTAGGGCTTAAAGAAAGAAATAATTATAAAATAATAATATATATTATATATATCTACGCCCCGTTAAAGATATTAATATATTATATATATTTATACTCCGCTACCTCTATAATATTATTATTTATCGATATAGGGTTCTAGCCTTAATATCGCGGGGTTCTAACTTTTAATAATTCTATATCGAGTTAATATTCCTCTATATTATTAGAATTCTTAGAGATTAATTCTATTATTAAATTTAGGATTTAAAAATTATTTAATAATAAACCCCGTAATTATTTTACGTCTTTTATATTATTATTAAATTACTAACTTTATATTAACGACTTTAAATATTATGAATTTTTTTTAAAATAAACTACGATTAAAGAGTAATAAATAACTTTTATATTTAGGAATAAAAAGATCTAGTATTCTAAATAAATAACTATAAAGATAAAGTTATAAAAGAAGACTAGTTAAATTGGGAAATATATAGTAGACTTTTCTATATTATTATTTCTATAGTTAATGAGGGTAGTTGAAATAATTAATATTAAAGCGTGATTCGCGTTAAGGTTAATTATACCGAGTAGAGCGAGATACCCGCACAGTTAGTAATTACTCGTGAGGTATTAATATCTATACTTTATTATAGAGTTTACGATTAGGGTTTCTAATAGCTACCCTACCTAGATTTTTAACTAGAGTCTTAATATAGAGATACTCTCTTTCTTTAGAAAGATATTTTTTATTTCCTTAGATAGATACCCCCCCTATATCCGGTTAGTGGCCGTAGGCACCGCGTAAGGCAGCCGCGAACTATTCGGACGACGCGGGCGTATAGAGGAATATAGGGGGGCAGCGATAGGGCAGCGATGGGGGGATCTATGAGGGCATCTATGGGGGCAGCAACGGCCATGTATATATAGGAGTGGGCTATATATAAGAGTAGCAATGGCCATGTATGCGCGCATGTATAGACCATATGTAGGCGCAGCAATGGGCTATGTATGCTCCATTACTGCTCCCATACATGTGCGTATATATGGCCATTACTGCCCCTATATATACATGGCCGTTGCTGCCCCTATAGATCCCCCTATCGCTGCCCCATCGCTGCCCCCCCACATTCCTCTATACGCCCGCGTCGTCCGAACAGTTCGCGGCTGCCTTACGCGGTGCCTGCGGCCACTAACCGGATATGGGGGGGGTGTCTATCTAAGGAAATAGGGGGTGTCTTTCTAAGGAAAGGGGGTGTCTCTGCATCAGGACCCTTTAACTGTCATCTCCGTCCACAGCCTCCACGACTTTCTGCCCTCTTTACATCCAGAAAAGAGGAAAAGATATAATCGAGGCATAGTATCTGAAGGATGGAGAAATCACCAACAGAACCGCTCGCGAGCCCACCTGAGCCAACACATGGTCACTTCCAAACAGGTAAACGATTGAGGAAGTTCCTTAGACCGGATGGAAAAAGAGTGCACATAGCAGCCACGCCAGAGGAGCACATTCGACTTACGCGAACCTTGCCCAATACCGAGATATAAGATGATAACTTTGAGATTCATATCCATGGCTCAGTAGAGCATCTCGAAGCAGTCAGAAAGATCCACGCACATCATGAAGAACGGCGAACACAGCTTCGCAACCAACATGGGAACATATACGACGAATTCGAGGATGTCAGAATGCAGCTTGATACGATGGCCGACGAGCTACATCAGTTGAGTGATCATGGGGTGTCTCTTGACGCAAATTTTTCCAAATTTGGATACGATGCAACCATCAGAACAGAGGATCCGGACTCCTCTTCCAGCTCACTAAGTAATGGCCGCTCCTCGCCCGAGGGACACCGCGACTGGGATGCAGAGAAGAGGAAAGGACAGGCACTGAAGTTCTGGAAGAAACCCTCGGTACGACAGTACTTTCATAAAGGCCTTCTCTGGCGAGCATCAGAGGTGGAGGAGGTGGCTTCTTTCGAGCTTTTTGTCGATTTGCTTTACGTTGGCATAATTGCTGTCGTTGGCGACAACGCTGCTGAGGATGCTACGGGCTTCGGATTTCTGAGATCCTCCATTACTTTCATACTGGGCTGGAAGATGTGGAGCGATTTGACATTGATAGTGTCATGGTTTAAAACGGACCATAAATTTCAGCGCCTACAGGTCCTCTTCGTAATGATATGTTTATTTGGATTCACCTTGAATATCGTTCAAGCATTCGATACAACCTGAATACAACTCATTGCTTTTTATCTCGCTCAGAGGCTGTTTCAGACCGTTCACTTTTTATGGATCGCATATGTGTTGGAGATGGTGCAGGGCCATATGATTTTGATGGCTATTATGACGGCATTTCCTGTTGTTATTTGGATTGGTAGCATCCAAGTCGAGTACCCCAAACGATTAGCTCTGATCTGGATCGCTATCTTTTTTGGTATGTCTTCGCTGCGGACAGGCGATCTCAGCTCACTCGAAGCTAAACATGAATAGACTTACCAGGCGCCATGTTTGTGGTGATGATAAAACGTAGGATCCAAAGAAAGAATCCGACCTTTGCTGCCAGGCACGGAAGATGGTTTGACTTTTTCCCGGTGAGCAATCATTCAAATGGGTCGACATCGTTTCGGCCAACCAAATCCAATAGCAATAAACATAGAGCACAAGAGTAAGAGAGAACCTTTGATAGAATGTGAAGCCTGACTGACGGACATTCAGCCGAGAGAACCAATGCATTCGTTACTCTTGTCTTTGGGTGTTCCGTAGTTGCTCTTCTCTTCCAGAACAAAGCACCTTATGGAATCAATTCGTATGGAGTCTTACCGAAAAAATCCGAAAAGCTGGGTGTTAATTTTATATAGATTTTTCGGTAAAGCCGTTCTTGGTCTGATCCAAGCTTTCTGTTTCAATTGGATGTACTTTGAAATCGGTAAGTACTGTAGATAGCTCTACAAGGCTGCACGAAAAGTCTAATCCGGGCGTTCAGATGCATGGAATCTTCACACGCATGCCAGACGCCGACATTTTGTGACATGTCAGCTTCAGTCTCGACCCACACAATATTACGTCTGCTGACTTTGTGGTCACAGCTATAATCTGGAATACCATCCACTTGCCATTCATCATGGCCTACGTACTTGCCGGCGCCTCCCTCTCTCGGCTAGGCTTGGCCACTGACTGTAGTGATGCCAATGCCGAGGACCTGACCGAAGCTTACATGGTAAGATGCCAATCAGAAGTACCCATGGAATTGAGGTGGTTCTACTGCCCTGGTCTGGGCATTGCTTTGCTTTGCATGGGTATGCACCTAACACTAACCCCTCAAAGTTCCGTAATCAAAAAGCTGACGCAACAGGCTTCATCTCCTTATCCCACGAACACAAAGAATTCGATGGCCAAAGAATCGACAAGAGATACCGAATCCCTGTCCGCTTCGTCGTCGCCCTCGTCTTGATCTGCTTGCCCCTAGCCGACAATCTCAGCTCGTTGCAGCTCATCTCAACCACAACTTCTCTGGTCGTTCTCACATTGGGTGTCGACGTCTACGGGGGAACGTCGGTCCACGAGGACTTTTGGAAATGTACTAGACAATGCAAGTATCGCGCAGATTGCCCGTTGAAGAGAAGGATTCTATTAGAAGCTGTCAAAGACGGGACTACGATCAAGTTGGATGAGATGTAGGGTGATGGTGGGGAGAAGGCGTTTTATGATGTGAGTTTTGAATCCCAAAGAACGCAAATGAAGAGAGTGTCTACTGATGTTCTTTTAGCAAATATAGGATGACGTGCATTGTAGAAAGCAGATACCTAAAATAGCTAAAGCATTTGCACGAGTCTCAGTTATCAAGTATAGATGACGAATGTATCAACACCTACACCTCTCGGCCACAGAGAAAGAGTGAGGCTTTCGAGAGTTGAGATGTTTTCTGCCATCCCTCTGCAACTAGAGGCCATGGCCACAGAAAGCGCACATCAATACGAAGAGCCAAACAGCAAGACAGTGCAAATTCCAGTGCTTAAAACCGTGTATGCTACATGGAATCGCTCATCTAATGCTACCTAAGTGGGTATAAGCTATTTCTGCACACCGGTACGTAAAGCTCACCGTGTGACTTGCTCCTTCAATGCGACGCCTACGCAAAACCCTCTAGAATTTGCTATGCTCGCTGGCTAATGCTCACAGACCACTGAAGATGTCCTCTCAGGCCTACATTTTGCCACCTCTGATCTCCTTGGTAAAGATCTTCACGTCATTCACAGCCGAGAAGCTCGTTGGGAATTTAAGACGTCGCTCTCCAGCCATCACATCAGCCATAACCTCATTGACATCGGAGCCGGAATCGTCCTCATCGCCTAGCAAAGAAGTGAAGCTGAATGCGGAAGCCTTGCCCTTCCCCTTCTTGTCTTTGCGCCTCTCGATGACCATCCGCAGATGCTTGCTGAATTGGTCTGGTTTCTCTTCAAGTGCGATTACAGAGTTTGCCATGGCGATGTATTTGATTTTCATATCATGGTGTTCGGTAAGGCTGTCAATGAGGGTCAGGCTGTCGACGGCGAAGCTGAGGCTCTCCTGTTGTAGTATTGGATTGCGATCTGTAGAGCGGAGATTGATCAGGTGGAGAGCGTAGAGGTTTGAAAAGCCGGCAAACTTTTGCATGAGACGATGCTGTTCAAGTTAGCGTTACGTGTTCCATTGAGGGTAGAATATCTTACATAGGTCTTCATGTTCAAGCTAAAAGCCAGCTCGATCAATCCTGTCCCTTCCTTTGCCAAGAAATCCACAGTATTGTGGTCAACATCCCATTTCTCGTTCTTTTCGTTCCTGATCATCAGCCGTTTCAGGGTGGGAAGATGCCGTTTGAGAGCGGACTTGCGTATATCTCTAATTGTCACGGGCGTCGCATCGGTGGGATCCGGTTCTTGTTTGGTACTACGCTCGTGCATGTAGAGCTCCTCGAGGCCTTCGAAAGTTGCTAAGAATTTGACGAATGGATGGGACACATTATCAGTATGAATGCTCTTGAATGATATGTCCCAGGGATTGTCTTGCAGCCTTAGAAGGAGTGACCAAAATGCATCCTGTGGGCCGACTTCCAAGAACGTGATGCGTTTTAGGACCGTGAGGTCCAAAGCGCGTGCTACAATAGAGCCCTTCAGTGGCACCAGTTCAAGCGATAATTCCTCGAGCTGGAGACCATGGGCGCAACATATCCACGCTTGCATCACGTCTTCAGGTCTTGCCACCTTCTGTGCTGGTGGGATTCTAGCCAAGGCGGAGGAGGACGAGCCATTGCCTGCGGCGATTTGAGGTATAAAAGTCGCAAATTTAGCTCGCTTTCGTGGTGTTGCGACCTCTGATTCGTCCGTCACAGCGACAAATTCTTGGTCTTGCCCAAGATCTGTAGAATCTTCATCTGGGTGGTCCATGTCTACATCCATAGACTCCTCGGCGGGTGTAGAAGCTAGATCAGCAGCAAAAAACTGTTGTGCTGGGGAAGGGTTCCGAGGTGTAAGGCTAGACTCTGGACCCGGTGTAGTCACATCCACCGTTGCATCAACGGCAACAGCGGGACCATCGACGGCTTCTGGGACTGGTAGGTTCGGGATACTTGGGATATGTGGGTGCTTGTTCTTCTTGGTAGTCGAGGACAGCCCTTGCTTAGCATCGTTAATTAATATTACGTCTCCGTTGCTGTTAGTCGTGCCGTAAGGATACTGAGCGGATCCATTGCTCATTCCTTGTGGGACAGAATTCATAATAAATTCGGTTCCAGGGGGATAAACACCAGGAGCGGCATACGGACTGTAGTCGTAGAGATTTTGATGGAGCCCATTTGAGGGCAAGGAAAATGGCGACGCATTGTATGGCGACGAGTAGGCTTGAGTCTGCGCTTGCTGCTGCTTTTTCTCCTGCTTCATTTTATCCTGCTTCTCTAAATGTGCCTTTACTGCGGCCTGGCCTTCGAATAAAGCCGTTAGCTCTGCATGGCTATATGTGGATTTCGACCCAGAAAGGCCATCGGATGAATTGCCACTAGGGACAAAGTCTTTGGGCAAGAACTCCGGATGGGAAAATGGGCTCGTTGGACTCGAGATCGTCGAAAGATCCCAATCTATGAGGTTAGAGCTTGGCCCGGAACTACTCCCCACGGTCTTGAGTCCGGATGCCGTAGGATATAGGGATTTCGACACTGACCCAGTACCCTTGCCAGGTAGTCCTGGAGCCTTTGGCTGATCTTTGGAAAGCTTCTTTTGCACGGTATGTTGCGTGATAAACATATCTGCAGTTTCTCGTATCATCTTGAGTTGATCCAAGCGAGCTGCATTTAGGGATGTGTCTCCAGCCGAAGTAAATGGATTGTCCAGCAAGGCTTGCCTCATTGCATTGGCCTTCTTGGCCATGGCTTGGCTGTCTTCAATTTTGGCTGGCATCGTAGGAATGGTAACAAGATTATCAATCTTTTTACCCTCAGTAGCTACGCTTTGAAGATCGAATACCCTTGCTAATATGCTCTCTTGAGCGAGCTTTTCTTTTCGTATATCAGCTTCGTTAGTGACGGGTTGCTGCTGACTGGTGGTAGTAGGGGGTGGCATCGGATCGTTCAAGAGATCGTCTTCATCAAGTTCTGTGTCAGACGGATCGTCCATTTCGGGATTCACTGGGACAGGCTTCCGCGCTTTTCGGGCAAGCTCCATTGAGAGTGAAAGAGTCAGACACTTGAGGGTGGCTGATGAGGCTTTGACGCATTCGGCGACTTCTGGCAAACAATCCAGATTTGACATGCCCATGAGGGCTAACCTGTTCAAAGATTTGAAACCTGAAAATGCGCGACCGTTTGCCCAATAATTGCCTCCTCCATTTCCACCAGCTTTCTTGCGTTTTATGTTGCTAATCTTCGTTGCTGTTTGGCTAGGGTAAGAGCTTGATGGGCCTCCACTGAGACCAGCAGGAGGAATGCCAGCCGGAGGCTGGACGAATGAAGGAGGGGGAAGCCCAGCAGGAGGTGGAGGTGGATGAGAGCCTGGAGTATTCCCATGGCGGATGACCATCTTGGGCGACGGAGTAACGTCAAGTCTGACTCTCAAATGGCGTAGACTCGTAATCTTATGTAGTGCCTGGTAGACAGCTCCACTGAGTTCGATTGGCGCATCCCATCTGTTCCATGTAAGCATCCTCTTCAAAAGATGTTCATTCCCATGGATTTACCCACTGAAATGTCTCAAGAATGCTGGCCTTACGAGCCATCAGAAGAAGAGCGGTATTAAGGAACTTGCTTGAGTCTGACTTGGAGTCCCATAGCAGCCGGGTCATCAAGAGTGGGTCTTGACGTAGAGAGTTGGACAGGCTCGACCCCAGCTCAAGTATTTCCTCAGCCACGCCAATCCGGAAGGTCTTGATATATTTCCCATAGTCGTACTCACTCGCAAGGATAGTTTGGAGAGCATCGGCAGCATGCGAGTTGGGAAGTACACTCTCTTCATCCCCAGAATTCGTGAGCGTAAGGTCCAATTTGCGATATATCACGGCACTGGCGAGGGCAAGGAAATGCGAGTTCACACATTGAAGGTTAAGAAGGTCTTTTCGATTGACATGTCCCATGATATTGCTCTGCGTCTCGACTGGCAGGTCGGTCAGGTGCAGTTTGCCCGCCGGTCTCGCAGGCTTCTTGCCCTTGTCCATTTCAGAAGGGTTTAAGAACTGTTCCAGCTCCTGATCGCTGGGAAGCTCGAGGTCTTAGTCGAACGGCGCGCTCGACCGTCGTATTTATCGTCAAACTTTTGTGCAAGTATGATGTTTTCCTTTAAACTTCGACGATGTCGTAGATGGGTAATTTCACGGAGTAGGAAGCCCTGCCGAGCTCGTGTGGTTTGTAGGCGGCTACGAAGGTCCGAGATGTTTACGGATGTTGCGCTATCTGGGATGTTAAGTATGGTAGGGCCAGCGTAACGAAGGGTGTGCGTGATGACCTAACAAGTGCCCGCTGAGCTGGGCAGTCTTGCACCTTCCGCGTCTGTTGTTGTTGTTTGCTTGAGAGACAACAGTCCCGCAGTTTGCGCGAGCTGCCGGTTGGCCTGTTATTGACACATATCAATACCCCCACGCTTTCAGAGAGAAGACAGGATTTTTGGGAGGTGCTGCTCTTTTCAAGGAAGCAACGGCCACTGTCTGCCTTGTGGTCTACGAGTAAGTTATCCAGAGAATGGACTCTTTAATTCCCCCCCACATGGCTGGGCGAGCTACCTTAGGATCTGCAACTAGTTCTAACGGCAGATCGACCCGTCCACCAGTCCCAATTCTCACTAGCGCTTGTCGGGCTCAAGGCTCACCAAAAAAATCCCCTGCTCTCTCTAACGGAGATTTCGTGTATGGAGTCTGCTTGCTAGGAGAACGAACCACAATTCGTGTGTAGAGAACTTTCTTCTTGAGTCTTCCCGGTAATGCCAGTACCGGTGTACCCGAGGGACGCTCACAAGTGCAAATACTGCGAAGGTAGCTTTCCAACCATCATTGGGCAATAACGGTGCCATTCAAAGAAGCAAATGAACGCTATGTTTGCTATTGTCTGGAGGAAATACCAGCCAAGTGCTAATATGCCAGCCTTCATACATGACTCCTGCCCTGTCTACCAAGAACAGCAGGTCGTGGCAACAAGCGGTACTTTCCCCTTGCATTGCTAGATTCTGTAGAGCCATCGCATTCTGCCCGGGGACTTGCAGATTTGTTCCCTATCTTCCCAAATTAATGGTCTCCCAGGGCCCTTTCGGAGTTTGACTTTGTCTCCTCCAAGATTCCCTATGGTACGAAAACGTTAAGGCGGTATTCCAGAATTCCGTGATCAAAACATTGCTCGATGGAGCGGACAAAGCGCCATGGGGGATACCCACTACTGTAAAATCAGACAGGTGGGGACAGTACTTGAGACCATTTTTTGTACTCAGCATAATAGCCTTGTAGCGTGAAGCATCCAGAGAGTGATCCACATGGAGTTTGACTTCTATAATCGAGGCTGGTAGAACCGATATCGGATCGTGATATGATTCCGCAGGGGCCCCTATCAGCAGTCTCAGATCCGTTTTCAGGAACTCCCAGCACAAGAAATCCTCAACACTTCCCATGTAATCCCGTGCATGATTGTGGGCCAAGATGCTCAGAGATTTCAGGATAGATCTTGCATTGGACATTAGGGCTGTTCGGATCCAGAAGGCGTCGAAGTCCCGTAGCCCGGGAGACCTGAGGTCCGGCCTGTAGGAGAGTTGCTCGAGGCTCTGGGTAGCGAAGAGAAACTCTGATATAGATATGGGATCGATGCTACTATTAAGGAAAGTCAGACCGTTAAGATTTGAGTGACACGGCAATGGTGCTGGCGTCAACTGTATTTCATCTGCTTGACTGCCAATCAGATCATCAGATATGCGTTCGACGGAGAGGATGCGAGAAAATGATCGGACGAGCTCAAGACTGGCATAGTACTGATCGAGTCCCTCCCTCAGATATGCAAACTCCACGCTGTCCAACTTGGTCAGCGAAAGACGCTCCGATTTCCTGGATATCGCGTCCAACATGTGGACGGTGTGGAAAGCGGACGACATCACGGGCCTAAGAGTGACCTCGGTTATTTTGGGCAAGCGCATCAAGAGTAGTGCAATGATAGGTTCCTCATGAGACCAATCTCCTCAATGAACTCGTCCATTTCACTTTCGAACAGATCTGAACATCTGGCGGCAGATCTAGATCGCTCTGAGGCGGCCTCGAGTACATGGCCTCGTATGTTTCGCTAGAGCCAGGTTCCTCCCATCCCACATCCCATCCATCAACTCTAGTGATGAAGGGTAGAATACCGCGCGCGAATTTGTTAGGATCTCCTTTAATACTTGCGCAAAAATGCCGTCGAATGGTTTCTTGTTGTTGATCTTGGAAAATTCACACTTGAGCCTGTAGTGTTCTGGGAGCAACTCGCAAGCCACATTGTAAAGGTTCTTGGACGTGGTAGAGAAATTGTATATATCGCTAATAGCCACGAAATGCCATACCATCAAGATGATTTCGTTGGGCAGATCAGATAGCGCTGCCGTTGGATAAGATGAACGATTCGGTCCTCTCGAAAGAAGCTTGATGAGACGATGTAGAAGCAGATTCGGGGGCTAGTGCCAGTTTAGAAGGACAGCGTCTCCTCAGAATCAAATTCCCAGCTCAAAAACAGAGTAGAGACCTAAGTGTCTGACTTCGTGGATCCGTTATAGCGCCCATACCAGCAGGATCTAGATAGTGCCTCTGCCACTTCGTTGTAAACGAAATGAATGGCGGCAATGATTCAGTATCAACAATGAACTTGATAAGACATTTCGGGTCTGTCAGAACGCTGGTTCAAGGAGTCTGGCTAAAGAGGTGGTCAGGGTTCCATGATTAGAAGTTGCGAATTTGGGCGCTAGTTCCAGTCAGGCTTCAATGCGGGTCGCGACTTGAGGAAACCAGAGCGCGTCCGAGGTTTGATATTTCTCAAGTACTTCTATATTTCTAGCAGCGAGATCTTTCTTCTCTGAAGATTCAAATCACCGTTGAGTGTATATCCCGCATGAAAATGAACTCCGGCTCAGTGAAGAAAGGAAGAACCTCTCCTATGAATGAAACCCACTCTCCTTGATTCTATCGACAGCTCTACGCCCTTCCTCGGTCTTTCAACAGAGATTGTAGTCCTTTACTCAATATCTACAGCTCCGAAACGCGCTCGGTGCCCCGCTCACCCGTCGACGTCGCGTCATGTACCTCCCCCGCAGCCTCATCTCTCACCTCTACCAACATCTCGTTCGCACTCACCATTCTCTGTCACCGCCCGTCCTCATTCTAGCTGCTCTGGAGCCCGATGCACTCTGTGCTTGTCGAATCCTCACAGCTCTACTCAAGCGTGACTACCTCGCCCATAAGATCCAACCAATTGCCGGTTATGACGACCTCAAGAATGCAGGGAAGAACATGGTGCAGCCGATGCGGATACAGCAAGGTGGGAGTGGTGGTGTCGTCGTATGCTTGGGAGTAGGGGGAATGGTGGATATTTCAGAAACGTTGGGATTGGATTCATATGAGGAAGGACAGGATCCTTCAGGAGGAGTTGAGGTGTGGCTCATTGACGCGCGACGGCCATGGAACCTAGGTAACGTTTTTGGAGGCGACCCCACCCAGGCTATGTTGGAGGAAGTGAGTGGAAACGCCACGTCTAGAGCTCCAGAAGTCTACAATGGCCAGATAGCACCATCATACAGACCCAGGCGTGGCGGTATAATTGTCTACGATGACGGAGACATCGAGCAAGAGATGCAAGCAGAACGTGAATCATACTGTGAGCTATTGAAAATGGGAGAAGCAGATCTGGGTGAGGAGTCTGGTGGTTCGGATGACGAAAGTGTCGCATCAGACTTGATCAATGGCCAGCGAACCTCCAGGAAGCGCAAATCCTGGTCCGATCGAGGGGGCGAAGGTGATGATAGTCAAGATGAGAATTCTAGGCCTCGTCAAAGACGAAGAAGTAATTCTGTATGCGTTTACAATCAGTTTGTCGGAGTGCTCTGCTAATATGCTTTGCAGAGCGGCTCGAAACCTTCATCGCCCAGCCGTCCTCTACCTCTTGACTTTGGCGCCGGGCAGAGCTCTCCCAATGCTTCGGTAGGACCCTCACCTCCATCACGACCAGGGTCTCCTGTTGTTGATAGAGAAAGAAAAATTCGTAGACTCCGCCGAAAATTGCGACGCTTGCAACGAAAGCACAATGCTGTCCTCCAGAAATATTATGCACTCGGCGACTCGTACTCCGAACCCATCTCATCTCTTCTCTACTCCTTGGCCGAAGATCTTGGTCGAGAAGATAATGATCTTCTCTGGCATGCCATTGTCGGTGTCAGCTCGCTCGAGCTGTATGGTCGAAGCATGACTGGGGTAGGTATATCCACCGCATTAGATTCCGGTGGCTCAGCCGGCTGGGGAGGAGAGCGTGGCGAACGAATACGGCAGGTGTTACGAGACGAAGTCCATCGACTCAACCCGCATGATCCTAGCGACACCTATCGCGAACAGGGTCGTGGCGAAACTTCCGGAATAATACCCACAACAGCTCGCTCACCCACAGACAACTCTATTCGTCTGTCTCCCGAACCTCGCTTCCTGCTGATCAGACATTGGTCGTTGTACGATAGCATGCTTCATTCCCCTTACTTGTCTTCACGGTTACACATTTGGAGTGACGTAGGTCGAAAACGACTCCACAAGCTCCTTGCCAAAATGGGAGTCAGCCTTAACCAGTGCAAACAAAGCTATACTCACATGGATATGGACCTTAAGCGTGGACTCAGACAAAGACTCTTGACGTATGCACCTATGTATGGTCTCGATGGGCTAGTACCACCGCCTGCAGGGGCTGGCCTGAGGAGAGAAGGCTGGGGCTTTGTAAGAAGCTGGGGATGGAAAGCCTGCCTTAGCGCAGTAGACGTGGGAGTCATCGTTGGGGCGATCTTGGAGGTCGGCAAATCCGGTGTTGCAGCTGGCGAATCAAACAAGACATGGGACCGCGGAAGAGACGAAGAGAAAGAGCTTGTGGATGAGACTGGTAAGGCGGAGGGCGAAGAGTGGGTGCGAAGGTTTTGGGAAGCATATGATGCGCTTGAGAAGTGAGTACCTACATTCCATATCTCTCACGAGCGCAGTACTAACAATCAGGACAGCATTGAGGCACTCAAGCATGCACTGCCCACGGCTCAGCATCTACATCGCGCTATATTGCGTACAGGGACCTCACTCATAGAAAAGCGTCAAATTCGCCACTTGCGCGCATTTCGGATGGCTGTCGTCAAGGAAGGCCCCGATGTCACTTTATTTACTCACCCAGCCGCTCTAACCAAGCTCGCTCTGTGGGTCGGCGAAGCCATTGCCGAACAAGAACGCGAGCAGCGAGGCAAGATTGGCAAAAGCGGTCGTGCCACACCGCTTGTGCTGGCTGGTTTGAATGAAGCCAGGGGCGTTTATGTCGTCGTCGGTACAGGTGGCGGTGGAGGAGTTATCGACTTTGCAGCAAGAGCCAAACGCAAAAACAAATTCGTGGAGAGAGCTAAGGTGCGAGAAGCTAAGCAAGCCGAGAAAGAGCGGAAAAGGAAAGAAAAAGAAGACAGAGAAGGCGAAGACGGCGACGGTGAGGACGAAAGCGAAGAGGAAGAAGAGGACGAAGAGAGCGACGACGAAGACGATGATAATGAAGAACGAGGGAAGGGTAGGAACCTGTTTGGTATGGCATTTCAGGAAGTGGTCGATGGAACAAATGCGAGAGTGCGCATTGACAGCTTCGAGCATTGCGTGGTGGAGGTAAAGAAGGAGGATCTGAGCGGCTTCTTGGAATCGCTCAGTATGAAGGCTGTGGTTGGCTGATAATAGTCCATGCAACATAACGTGGGCAAACATTGAGGCCAACGAGGGTCTGGTCCTTATCTTAGTCTTACTAGCGAGCATTTTGCTGATTCTGCATTACATCCGATGAGCGATGGTGTGCAGGTATGCGGCATTATTGACGACGCATGGACATAGTCATTAGCAAACAACACAACCCAAAAAACCCGCAACTATCCGTTTTTAAGACATTCAATTCTTCTCCAGGATAACTACCTCTTACTCGGCCGTTCTTGGTGCCACTACAAGGGATATTTGTTCACCTTTGTCAGGTAAAGGAGGAGCGGCTAAAGGACCAGAGCATCGGGTCGCACCCTATCATCCACAAGGAAGGGCGCGACGTGCCGCAAGTGGTGGCTTGCTGTGGCCAGGTATAAGGGCGTCTCCGTGGATCTGATGGATAAAAGCGGTCGTCTGATTCGTCAGAAGCAGGATGGGATTCCCAATAGTCCATCATGTTCCGTCCACATCCCCTACGCATCTTCCCTTCCCTCTCGACCTACGAGCTCATTGAAGATGCATACATACTCGCTCCCACTCATCATATCTCTTTTCGTCTCCTCAACTTTCCAGTCCCTCATCACCTTCTCCAACCCCACCTCCACAACTTCACCCACACGACAACGATGCTCCGACGGCGGTTACATCGACATCTGTTGCATACCTCTGGACCTTGACCTCAACGACGGCAACGGTTACGGCTCGTTCCAACCCCAACAAGCTTCCTTTCAAGACCTCGGTTACATAGACGTTTTCGCGGCCATCTACCGCAATTCCCCCACACTCAGCCCATGTTACGGTGAAGCGACGATTACGAAAACATGTTTCGTGAATTGGAAAAGTCCAACCTTCAAGCAAAGGCCGTATATAAGTGGCGTACTGGTTCAAAGGTCGTCTAGCCCGATGTTTGCGAGGAAGAGAATGCCCAATTCCGTGATTGTGGAGGGCAGAGAGTACCTTTGGGACGGTGTGGTGGGGGGGCCGAGGCTCTTCAAGGATGCAGGTGGGAAGACAATCCGTGGGAAGCCGTTTGGTGTTGAAGTGAGGTCGAATCTTACGTATGTTGCCATACGATGATGAAGTTCATGGCTTCAGCGACGTTTGCATGGCCGTGTCTAGACGAGGCTTGAGGTAGGAAGCAGACTGAAGCCTGAGAGTTTGTTGCTCAATGACACACATTCACGAGGCTTGAAGTCTTGATTGTAATCCTTGTCTCCGCCCCAACGTCTTGCTCTCTCGACTTAATTCCTGGCATCATGATAAACCAAGATTCTGTCATTCAGACGCCTCGTGAAGCCCAAAACTGGCCAATTTACCAATCGCACCATTCGTTTATAGTCAAGTATTGGGAAGTCGAAATAGTGACCACCATTGTGGTGAAGTCCAGATGAAGTAAATTGGAGGAACTCGATGAGGAGCGAGGCGTGTTTCGAATTACTGTTGCACCAAGTCTAAGGATGAGGTTCGAGTTCACTGTCGTTGCCTGGAATATTCGCGCGGTGCCTATTTGGTATTGCACCGTTGTCCTTATTCTAAGGATGAGGGCTACCCGAGAACATTACAAGTTATCCTTAAATTTCCTTATGATCAGCTACATTCAGTGCTATATTCAGTGTGCGCGCTATGCCGGTTTGGTGTCGTATCAAAACATCAAGTCTACCAATGAAGGTCAAGATCGCTCTGAAGACCAAAGTTCTAAAGTAATCAAAATATTTCTGGGTCTGTAAGCGCGAGTGGGGTTAGATCAGTTTGGCGGTCGTCTGATCCCTCGCTTCGCGGTGGAAAAGAATCTCGATAGCTTGACTGCTGCGGTCAGGAATAGTACCCAGCAGAACGCTGAGCCCTGAACCCAAACAGGCTACACCCCGCAAACAGATTTCATTATAATTGACCTTCATCCTTGAATTTCGCGTGGATTTGTTTCCTAGGCCAATTTGGTTGGCTTGGATCCTGAGCGAAATCCATAGACTGTGTCCTTCGTGGGTGCAGTGTTCTTCACTACAAGTAGTTTCGCCTCACTTACTTCGTACAAAAGCAATTACAGTCCTTGTTACAAGCTTTTGACCAGGTGCAGGTTTGGCCTTCAATAAGTAGATGAAAAGGAGCCTTATCGAGTGA
>JAABUK010006872.1_pt1 | contig 16726 bp, 20 predicted proteins | sample 5559141 | NCBI WGS metagenome assembly JAABUK01 (sample SAMN10711869, study PRJNA513367) | rock metagenome | isolation source: Antarctica rocks | place: Antarctica: Victoria Land, Pudding Butte nord | collected 2016-01-03
TGCGCATAGATTGATCCGGGCGGGGGAAGGGTTGCTACTAGGTGGGCCGGTCAATCAGCGCACTGAACCTCCCCAACCTCGATTACTAGGTCAAACCTTGAGATTTTTCCATTATTTTTGAAGATTTAAACTCACCTGAATCAGGGCTAGAATTATGCCTCCCAAAGTATGTGAGGTAGTCAGCGCGCAGGAATTCATTCGGGCGGGGGGAAGGTGGTGGCAGCTGGGCGATCGCGTCGCCAAACCCGTCAATATCCCCGATCGCATTTGCGCAGTCAAACCTGCGTCTTTTTCCATGATTTTGACAGCGTTGAAGTCGCCTCGACCGACTCGACAATTTCTGTCACAGAAAGTCTCAAGCCTGAGAGCGCCTAGAGAGCATTCAAGACGAGTGATGAATTGATTGAGAGGTTGATGATGAATCATCACGTCAAGAACGATCGTCATCGAAAGAGTTAAGACACGTCATCGATCTCAATGATAATCAAGAATAAAAGATAAAAGATCTTGATCTTTTTATTCTTGACTAGAGTTTGATACACAGCGACTTCGATCATGACAATATTAATGAGTTTCTTTTTCTCAGTTGACTGAAAAAGACGAAGTTGATCAAGATCAACTTAAGTGCTTTGCTTTGTTATGAAAGCAGATTCTGTTACGAGCATATCAAGACTGAATAAAACTAGTCAGTGTCTTTAGCTCAGATCTGACTCAGTCTTTATTTCATATCAAGACTAAATAAAGCTAGTCAATGTTTCTAGCTCAGATCTGACTCAGTCTTTATTTTCTTTCATCAACATCTTTTTGTTCAACATCATTTTTCTTTCTACATCATATTCTACTCATGTCACAAACACATTCTCATTGAGCTTAACACAGTCTTTGAATATTACTTAAATAGAAGCTTTTGTACTCATCTTCTTCTATATTCTTAATATTCAGTTATAGCTATCTTTAAAAATTAAGCACTATTCAATTCTGACTTTTGCTGATTGATTCATTTAAACATGATTCTGACATTATATTAAGAATTCATTAATCACATGATACTGATCTCATTACTCATTTAACATACTCATACAGACAGAATGAGTTTAAAGAAATTTGTTTATCTGATGATTGATGCAATCAAAAGACTGAACAACATTAGAGAGTTTGATAGAATCAACGACAAGACTGTTTGAATCACTAGACAACTTATCACTCACTAAGTATGCAAAGTTCACTCAATCAAGAGAATCAACTCATTCTCATAAAACAGATGAGTGAAAATAAGCTGTTTAACTCAATTAAAAGAATCGATGATAAAGAATCTTTGTGAATTGCTTGAGAATCACTCAAAAACTCACAAATCAAAAATATTTTTCTAATCAACAACATTCTTTTTTGAAGATTAAACACTTGATCATACATCTTCATTAATACTGTTGAGCATCATCATTCGCTTGATCTCGTTCTTTCTTCAAATTTCATCATGTCAAAATGTTCATTTATCAAAGAACATTTCAAAGAATTTCAAAGTCACTTTTCTCAAATTTCTGAGATTAATTCATTAAAACTCTTTAATGTTGAATCATTTATCAATGAAGATGACAAGTCATTCATTGAAACAGTAATACTTTCTGTTTCTATTGAAAATTGAAAGACTTGATGCATGATTCTCGATAGAGAAATAGATTGACTCAATGAGCTGAGTAAACAACGAGACAATGAAATCAAAAAGTTGAAAACTAGACTTCAAACTAAAGAAATCACTTCTTCTGATTTCATTTACTTTAAGCATTCTAGATTTCAGAAAATATCTGATTCTTTCTGATTTACTGATGAAAAGAATTCTACTTGAAAAAACTGATACAGCAAAATTCAGAATAAACTAGAGATCAACGTCAATCTCTTTTCAAATGAATGAGTCAAACTGAGTTATGTACATTTCAGATTATTCAATGACACAACTGATGTCACTCAATCTAAATGTGAACATGATTGTATCAATCTTTATAAAATCATCAATGATCTTTTGAAAGAATTAGCTGAGTTGTTTAATGATTCAGATAAGAAAGTCAACTTTTGTAGAAAATACTACAACTTGATTCAAGAATCAAAGAAGTTTAATGAGTTTTACACTCAGTTTCAACAATTATCTTTCTATCTGAAGTATCATGAAAAGCAACTGATTATTGATCTGAAAGATAAAATAAACTTTCGTCTTCAATTCATTTAAATAGATCAATTAGTTTAATTTGATTCTCTTAAAAAGATTTGTTTTTATCTGATTCATTTGAATAATGATCAACGAGTCATTCAAGAAATCAAGAACAAAGTCAATTTCATCAAATGCATTGATGATTTGTCAAAAATCATTTTTCATAAAGCTGTTATTATTCAATCAGTTGATTATTCAAAATCTGATCATTTAAAGTTGCATGATATGATTTTAACTAACGTCAAGAAAGTAAACATTTTAGTCAAAATCTATTTTATATATCATAAATCAGATCATAGCTTTAAAAAATGTTCTGATCAATCTATTAAAATTAATGCAATGAACAATGAATATGATCATTTTGAGTTCAATTTCAATTTGAATTTCGATTCAAAAAACTAGTTATTTTTTCAAAAATCATTAAAAAGATAGAAATTATATCTTTGTGCAAACTAAATGAAATTCTATCAAAAGAGAATTACTTTGAAAAGTTGTTTTTAATTAATGTTTTTCTCAACTTTCAGAATCAATCTTTTAGTCTTTGTTCTTTGATAAACAGTGATTCAGTCACTCATATGCTCATACATGCTAACTTAATCAATAAAGTATGCAAGAAACTAGAAATTCAATCTATATCATTGACAAAAAAGAAGTTAATAAGAAACTATGATGAGAAGATATTTAAAAAGATTATCACTCATAAAATTCTACTCAATCTCATCATTGAAAGTCATAAGAAATTGACTGTATCAATGCTGATAATTGATATTGATTATCATAAAGTCATATTGAGTAAGTTTTGAATGAACAAAAACGAAATATTATTGAATATGTAAAACGACGTTATTGTTTTTTTGAATCAATTAAATACTTTTATTTTAATTTTTTCAATTTCTCTCAATTTAAAGCACTTAAGTTGATCATGATCAACTTCATTCTTTTTTATCATTCAGACTAAAATCTTTATTATGCTCAAACAATCTGTTTCAACTATGACTAAGAAAGAATCATTCTCAATTCAAAGCATAAATGCAACTTCATTCAAAACTTTATTGAATCAATCAAAAAAGAATCAGACTGAAGTTTTTGCTTTATTCATGATTGATATTGATAGAAAAATCACATATAATACTCAGTACAATTTGAACGTTTTAAACATCTTTTCAATTAATGAAATGACTCAGAATTTGAAAGATATTAAAGTCAAACTGTCATCAAAATATCATGAGTTTCTAAATGTTTTTGATCGAGTTCAATTGAATAAACTATCTTCTCATCATTTTTATGATCATAAAATTGAACTCATCAATGATTCAACATCTTCTTGCTGTTGAATTTATCAAATATTCTCTGTCAAACTTCTGAAAGTAAAGAAGTACTTAAATGAAAATCTGTCAAAGAAATTCATCACTTTTAGTCAAACTCTCTATTTCTTTCTTATTTTATTCACTTTCAAAGCAAATGAAGATCTTTGATTCTGCGTGAACTATCAAAAGCTAAATGTCATTTTCAAAAGAAATAAATATTTTCTATTGCTGATAAATGAAATCATTGATAAAATAGTAAGTTGTAAGCATCTGATTAAATTGAACATCATATCAACATTCAACAAACTTCAAATGCATCTTGATAATGAGAATTACATCACTTTTATCACTGCTTTAGAAGCATATAAATACAAGATGTTATCATTTAAACTGATTAATGAATTGATCTTCTTTCAGCAATATATGAATGATGTTTTATGAAACTTTCTGAATAACTTTTGTCAAGTCTATTTAAATGACATTCTCATTTATAGCAAAATGAGAAAGAAACATAAAGATCATGTCAAACTAGTATTGAGTTGACTATACAAAGCTGAACTGCAAATAAATATTTGAAAGTGCAAATTCAATGTAGAAGAGACTGTCTTTCTAAAAATCATTGTATTAAAACTAAATCTTCATATGAATTTCAGCAAAGTGACAGTCATAGTCAGCTGAATCACTTTGATCAATTTAAAAGAAATTCAAAGCTTCGTGAGATTTGTTAACTTTTATCATCATTTCATTAAAAACTTCTTGAAGTTAGTTAAATTATTCACTCAACTGACAAGAAAAAACATGTCTTTTGTTTGAAACAAGATTTGTGTTCAAGTCTTTGATAATTTAAAGAAATAAGTTAGTTCAATCTCAATACTTCGTCATTTTAATCTTAAACAACAAGCTATTTTGAAGATCAATGCTTTGAACTATGTAAAAGATGAAATACTATCTCAGTATAATGATGAGAAAGTTCTTCATTTGATGATTTTCTACAGTAAAAGCATGATTCTCGCTGAAATCAATTATCACATCTATGACAAGAAATTGCTAATCATTATTCAATGCTTTGAACATTGATGACTCAAGCTGAAGTGCATTAAACTACTCATTTAAATATTCATTGATTATCAAGCTTTGAAAATCTTCATGAAAAATAAACAGTTGAGTTAATGACAAGTCAACTATCTGAACATTCTGTCAAAGTTCAACTTTCAGATCATTTTTAAATCAGGCAAAATGAATACTAAAATTAATGCTTTAACTTAAATGTTTTTAACAAACATTTCTGAATTAACTCAACAATTTAAAGATTGTTTTCAAACTATTCTGACTCTTAATAAAGTCAATGTTCTACTCGTTGAATCAAAAGTAAATCTTTATCAGCAAATACATATGATCAATCAAATGAATGAGTTCTGCAATGAATATAAACAAGCTATGAACAAGAACAGACTTAAATTTCATATCATTAAATTGAAGAACTGCAAAATCATTGACAACGTTCTTTTTAAAAAAGACTTACTGTGAGTTCTCAAGAATATGCATATGAAACTGTTACAAAAAGTGTATGATTAATCTTCAATCTTTCATCTTGACAATAAATGAATTATTAATCTAGTTCAGCATTTCTATTATTAATCAGATCATCAAGCTACTATTTGATGATACATTTGAAACTATCATGCTTGTCAGCAAAGCAAAGTCTTTAAAGATAACATCAATGAACTTCATCATTCTTTCTTGATTTCACAGAAACGCTGAAAAGATATAATTATGAACTTCATCACTGAACTATCTTTGTCAGAAGACTATAATGTCATTTGCACAATTATATGTCATTTCATCAAAAAATGTCACTATGTTTTCTGTCATTGAAAAGATGATGACATTTCAGTCGAAGAAATGATTTAAATCATGCTATGAAACGTTTATTGACTGCATGATTTACTCAGTTCTATTGTTTCAAACAAAGACTTTCAATTCATATCAACTATGTGAAAGAATTTTTGCAAGTGATTGAAAATCACAGCTAGTTTATTCACAGTTTATCATTTGAAAATCAATGATCAGATAAAACAAGTCAATCAAGATGTTGAATGCAAACTTAGAATTTACTGCAATTACATGCAGAATGATTGAGTTAAATGAATATTTATGATGAAATTTAACAACAATTTCAATATTTTCTCAATCATTTCAATGATCTCTTTCTACTTTAATAAAGAATTTCATTCTTAAATGAGTTTCAATTCAAATACAACTGACTATGAAACAATTTGTGAACAACTTAAAGTTAGAAAAGCAAATGATATTATCATTTAAATGAAAGAATTACTGAGCTTCAATCATCAACAATTGAAAAAGATTAAGCTGATCATCAAAGTTCAAGTTAATAAACATAAATGAAATGTCATTTATGAAGTAAATGACTGAGTTTAACTATCTTTCAAAAACATCAAGACAATGAAACTCTGCAAAGATTTGAAAGATAAACAACTAAAATTGTATCAGATCACTGTCAAAGCAAGAATTTTCTATCATTTTCATTTATCAATCAGCATGAAGCATTTGCATTCAATGTTCAGCTTGAAGCTACTGCAATTATATTCAGAAAATTCTCTATCAGAACAGCATGCAGAATCTCTTAAACTCATCATTATTAATGATGATGATGATAAACATTGAAAGATAAATGACATTTTGAACTTCAAATGCTATCAAGATTGAATACAGTACAAGATCAAATGAAAAGATCTAAATAAAGACAATGAATGATACTATGTTGATAAAGATGAATTCAATGACTTCAAGAAAGTTTTGAATGAATTTCATATATTATACTCAAGAAAATCATGTTAGTATTGAAATAACTCAATAAGAAAGCAAGCAAATGAGCAACATTCATGCAAACATGAATTTTCAAAGAAAAAAGTAATGTTACAAGTGTATCAAGATTGAATAAAGTTAGTCAATGTTTTTAACTCAGATCTGACTCAATCTTTATTTCATATCAAGATTAAATAAAACTAGTCAATGTCTTTAGCTCAGATCTGACTCAGTCTTTATTTTCTTTCATCAACATTTCTTTATTCAACATTATTTTTCTTTCTACATTACATTCTACTCATGTCATAAATACATTTTCTTTAAACTTAATACAATCTTTGAATATTACTTAAATAAAAGTTTTTATACTCATCTTCTTCTGTATTCTTAATATTCAATTATAGCTATTTTTAAAAATCAAGCATTATTCAATTTTGACTTTTGCTGATTGACTCATTTAAACACAATTCTGACAAATTCAATGAATCTATTTACTGATTTCTGATTCAAAGATTTCTTCAAGATGATCATTGATGTAACAATTGAGTTTAAATTCTTTCATTTCATTTTACAAATCTTGTTTGACTCAAATCTATAAAATGCTGATTGATTGTTTACTTTTGAAACAACAAATTTCAATGTTTAAATCTTCAATGATGATATTAATCAATCATTTGCAAAATTTATCAAAATTTGATTTCTTTTTAATCAAAGATTTTCAATGATTATCTTATGCTGATCTAAATGAGTTATTAATAAAAGCATCATTTCATTCTTGTATTCTTGAATCATGATCAATGTATATAAAGCATGTATAATCAACTTTCAATCAGAAATTTCATCATACAATTAAATCAACTTTGATTTTGACAATGATATTGATTGAATATCAAAGTGTTCACATAGCTTTGACATCAAAGATTCATTAATGAAAGTCATGTCAATGACTTCAGTATTTATCAGAACAAGAAATTTGAATATCTTTTTTAAACTACTTAAGATGATGTTAACAATGAATGATTTGAAATTAAATGAATCATTAAACATGCTGATGAAACAAAATATAAGTATATCATTCTCAGTCATTACTTTAATGAGAGCAAATCATTTTTTGAATTTATAACAATCTTGTGCACTTAAGTTGTTTTAAAACAATCATATGCTCTATGTTTTAATATTTTGCATTTGAAGCAAAGTTCTTTCTTAAACAACTCTTTCTGAATAGAATTAAAATTTAATCTTCTGAGTTTCTTTCACACAGAGATTGATGATGTAAATTGAGCAGACGAAGTGTTAGTGACAGAATGAGCAGCTGAGATCATTGAAACTTTGATGATTGATCAAATGTTCAATTCAGTTAATTTAACATTGACTTGCATGCAAATGTTGATAAACTCATTTAAATTCGTGATTTGTTTATTGAGTGTTGCTTGTTAAAAATCTGAGCTGATTTTATGCTGAAAATCATTTAGTAAAATCTTATTATTGTATTTTAATTCTGCGTTGAATCTTTGAAATTTCATTCAAAATTCATGAAAGAAGATCTTATTTTAATACAGCTTCAAGTATTGTTATTGAGTTGTATGATGATGATTGAAATCATTATACATTTTATCAATGATTAATAGTACTTCTTCAACTTTTAAAAATGAGTTCAAGAAGATATTTTGCATGCAAGAAGTTATGTGCTTGATTGCAACTTCACTGACTCAACTTTCAATGTAAACAATCTTCAACTCTTCAATAGAAAAGTGATTCTTGTTTGTTTTCAACTTATTTCACATTTGTGATAGTCAATTATTTACATTCTGTGACGAATTTTCAAACAGTGAAAAATTCAATAATTTGATCAATTTCAAGAAATGATTTTCAGAAATCAAAGTGCTTTGTCAACTTAATGCAGTTTTTAAATGATGTATAATCACGTTCTTGTTTCTCATCTTTTTCTGCAAACACGTCTGTGCAACTTTCAACATGATGTTTATTTCATTGACATCTTTTAACATTTGAATCATGTCATTGTGAGTCTTGATTTCAATGTCATGCTGTTGATATATGTACTTGATAAAGACAATGATGTCATCTGCTTCATAAATGCTTATTCAAGCATTCAATTCAGTGCTGATGCTGATCTTGATCATTTTGTGATCAAAAAGCAATATGTTCATGTTTTTTTCTTCTGTATCTGATGATGCATTCATATCTTCTTCTTCTGATGCTGTTCAATTCTGTGATAGAAGTGATTTTCTTCTAACATTTTAAAAGTCATAGCAAGCAATGCTCATTGATTCTGATTCTGTGCTTTTAATCATGATATAAGTAGAAAATTGCTGATTGAAATTTCAATGTTACTTTATTAAACTTTCTGAGTTCAAGTACTGCTTAAATTTCTGATTTTTGATGATGAACTCAATAAAGAGTTAATTAAAAGTAACGCGTTCATGTTCTTTGATTCTGATTCTATCAAAATTTCTGATTTTTATCAAGCTTTCTGAGCTTGAGTTCTGATTCTGCTGTTGAAATTTCTGATTTCAACTTCTGATTTGAGTTGTGTAGCTTGTTTTTATATTATTTACATGTTGATAGCAAGATTAATGAGCTTTGAACTAATGTTATGAGTTTGCATAAAGTGAATCATATGAGTGTATTCTAACTAGAAGTTCAAAGCTGAAGAAGAAAGAAAATGCAACATGTTGTGAGTTTTACTCATGAAAACATGCTAAATCGCTAGCGTGTCAACATCAGCTTTATACTAGTTTATGATAGTCTGACATGATCTATGTTAAACTAACTTGAAGTGCATGATTGCAACAAAAACATTAATTTTACGTGAATATAATAAAATTTTAAGAAACATTGTGATTAAGATGATTTTAAGTCTAATAGTGATGCTCATACTTTATGCATTTTCATAATTAATCAACTTTCTCATCATGAATCTTAATTTTTAATATGAATTTCAACTGATTGCAAGTGAAGAGTATATTACAACATAGTTCTTCATCATTTTCATTGTGATGATGTTTGAAAATCAAAGCATTGTGTAATTCTTCTTGTATACAACTTTAATCATCAAGATCAAAATTATTACAAATTACATTTTTTGACTTTGAACTATCAAAGTCAATATTCGCAAAATCAATGAAAATCAAGACAGAAAGTTGTTCAAAAATGAATTCATTGACATTAAGAATATTGAATTTCAATATAAGCAATAAGATGCTATCAAAATATTGTAAGAAATTTTGATGAAGATTGAATTTAAAATGCATGCTGCAATTGTTGAATTCTTTAATTGTGATAAAAGCACAATTATTTTACTTCTGAAACACTTTTATGATTTAACATTTGATTGCATCACATTGAATGAAAATGACATTTCACTTATGTTTTTATATGTTTATCATTGTTACATGTTTCTGATGCAACAAGAATCATCTTTGTATTTTAACTTTGTTTGCAAAAACATTGCAATTAATCTGAATTACAAGTTTTCTGAAGAGAAAGTGCATGAAGCTTATCATCAAATCAACATTCTGAATTTTGTGTTTTCATTGCTTAAAGATTTGAATACATCTTGTGACTTGAAGAATCTTCAATTTTTCAATGAACAGAGACAACGCATTGCAGTTACTAAAGTGTTGATTCAAAAGTTGCATTTGTTGTTGCTTGATGAAGCAACTTCAGCGCTGAATATTCAGAGTGAATGCATTGTGCAGAAAACGCTGAACGAAGCAACATTGAGTTGAACAACGATCATCATTGCACATCGACTCAGCACTATTCGACATGCAAATGTCATTTTCATCATGAAGAATGACAAGATTGCAGAAATTGACACGCATGAGAAATTGCAGCGACGTAAGAGCAGGTACTACGCTATGTGCCTGACGCAGTCTTTGAATCAGACATGATGTTCGAATCATCGTTTGAACATCAGGTTTCACATAAGGTCTCGTTGAGAGCTTCTGCAAACATTTTTCCAAATTTGCTAAGCATGTTGAGCAGGCCTCAACTTTACCAATCTGATGACGCTGTTGAGAACGCGCTGAAGCCATCAGACATCGTCACTTCACTCATCGAGCTCTGCATTAACAATAATTTTGACCGATTGCGCGCAATGCTGACGGAAACTAAATGGGCTACTATTGCTTTAGCTAACTCTCACAGAATTTACGGCATAAGTGACGTCGAACTCGCAATGAATGATGGAAAAAAGGTCTATTCAAGGCGTACGCTCAATCTCGCTTTCTTGATCGATCAGGTCGCGCTTCATGGTCATGCTTCGATTGTGCCCACAGTACTGGCATTTGGAAATGAGCATGATATTCCCTACGACAAGCTCGTACAGCGCAGCTTGATAGAGGCAGCGCTTCGCAAGGGAAGCTTATACGTATTCGAGGAATTTATCCTGGCTGTGCCAGACGTCGTCAACCAGGATTTATCTCTCAATGGGTCACCACTGTATTTGGCAGGGTCTAATAACAATGGCGATCTTGTAGAATATCTTCTCCAACACGGTACCGATACCAACAAAGCTGATACCTGCGGAAAAAAGGGTTGCGACGTCTTTCTTCTCTCGCTTGCAGCTCGCCAGAATTCGGCCAGATTGACAGAAATGCTCCTGGAACATGGCGCACGGCTTTCTTTCGCAGTCTGGCGCCATCCAAGTTGCGCCCGAATGTGGTTTCATCGACGTGCTTGAAACGCTAGCAAGCTATGGTGCCGATTTCAACGAGCGGCTGAGTGTCGAGAGCATCTACTATGAACCCAAAGAGCTGCTAGCCTCTCAATCCCCACTACACTTTGCTGCTGCCAACGGTGAAGTTGCTGCTGTGGCGTGGCTGTTGAAGCATGGAGCTGACCGGGATTCACTGAGTCTTTCTGGGCAGACGCCGCAGGCCTTTGCGTTGAGCAAGGGGCTTATGAGGCCAGAGAGCATTACGAAGCACCCTTGAAATGGCTATCACGGTGTCTCCAGTTCGAAACGTTTGTTTGAGAGCGCCTAGCAACGTCTAGGCGTCTATGTGAAACCTGCTTAGCTCGTCCTATTGTCATGGAATGTCACAGTCACGGCACTAAGATTAGTCAAACAAGGGATGATTTATAAATGGTTGCTGTGCTGCATTCCCACCATAACAAAATCACTTCCCACTCGCAATACCTTTCTCAACCTACTCGGTCGAGCCAAATCGCACCCATTGACAGTCTTTCACGTATATGTGCAGAGAAGCTTCGCTGCCTCGGGCCATCGACAAATTTGTTCTCTCTCAGTGTTCAGTCTATCAAGTAAGTAGGTGAAGGAAATAATACTACGCCTGAATGTCTTCGACGTGCTCTGTAACGCGGTTGTAACAGGCTAGACTCTATTTGTGCTCAACTTCAATTCTGTGTGTGCTTCAATGTTTTCATTGACAAAATCTCTGTGCTTATTAACGAGGATTTGTCAATCTAAGATGACATATTGATGTCTTACAGCTGAGATTAGGTATATACAGATCATTGAGTCATATTCAAACGAACATAAGGATTTCGTAACCCATAGAATTTACTCTTACAAACAAAGATCTTGACAGCATCGATAACGATGTCTACTTGATGATCACATGCATCTTTTGTCTACGAGCGATCTTATGCAACATGTCTGATTTTCGATCGAGGAAAGACTTCATCTCTTTCGCAATTCTATCAACGAGTCCATAGGCACGCGAATACTACTTTCAATCATCGATGCCACAACCGCAGGGTTCACTGTTTGCGGCGCCATCTGGTTTATCGATGCCCCTTATGATAGACTAGACTCATCTGCCAAACTTCATCTCACACATCTTCGCGTGACTCTTCGAAGAACCCTAGACTCTTACTCTCAATGAAGTGAGCGAATGCGCATGGTACCATTTCAGCCTAATGGAGGCCATCTTCACCGCCAACGCTATGGCCGAGTTGAACTCTGCCACGGATTTCCATCGGACCCGGCGTTGAATTCAGGATTGCGAGATCTTCTTCCACAGTGCATGCCGTAGTCCCAAGTCTTGATCAAAATCGAAAGGTCCTTGGTGGAGAGATGACGGGATACCTCGTGAAGACGTCCCGTTTCGCGCAATAACCCTCGCATCTGGGAAATCTACAGTACCAGACTCCGATGTCCCCCCGATGGTGGTCCAGGTTACCACTTTCGTATACGAAGGAACAGACATGGCCGTTGGGATTTCTCATCCCTTGGCAGACACCTAATCGATTCCCTGCTTTGTTCGAGATTAGACAAAGATTAACTCTAGTACGCTTACAAAAGGACCGTTACCTAAATTGTCCGCCAACTTTCAGTCATCATTGATTGATGCAGCAGCAGCAGCAGCAGGAGATATTGACGCTGCCACCCCGTCTCCTGACTTACTCTGGACAGCATTGTCTCTCCCCAGCCATCGCTACGACTGGTGGGTTTCTGCCTCCAACTGCCCCTGGCCTTCTGTGACAACCGCCGTTCCTGCCGCCATTGCCAACCATCCAGCTGCCAAAGAAAAAGTCGCTTCAAGCACCCCTATTCCCTGGAAGGACTAGAAGACACTACTCAAATCTCCCATACTATCGTTCATTTCAGTCCTGCGTAGATTGACAAGGTTCGACATGCGACAGGAAACCTCATCTCTGTGAGCCGCCATGACGCCCTTGTTGCGCACGTTTGGGCAGCCATCAACCGCGCATGTGGATAGACTGACCATGATGGCATAGTACATTGCGACATCAGTTTCGGACTGCGTAAACGGGTGGAACTGCCATTGAGTGAAATATTGATTGTAGATGTAGCGATGACGCGACGAGAGGCTTCTTCGTCCAGCGCAGCCGTTGCTACTAAGATTTGTGCTACCTTGGCAGAATTCACTGCCGAGAAGATAGCTGCCCACATCTATGGTGTTGCTTTTGAGCTGAGTCCTACAAGCGCTCTTTAGACGGAGAAGTATCATAGTAACGTCCTGAGTACATGCCGGCTATAAGCTAAAAATTTGGGTCTGTGCGAAACAACAGAGACTTTATTTCGTGCAAGAAATAAATTGACTGTTCGATAGTTGGACGAGGATCTGTAGAAGAGAATAATAGATCACATATAAATCTTTCTACATAACACCTTGCATAATTTAGAGCTCTCCGCCGGCCTTCATAGCTATGCAAAATTTTGGCAATACCTCGTATCATTCATCGGTTAGACAGACTTTTAGTAAAGCTAACGATCACGCTGAAGAGACATGGAAAGTCCCATTGTTCTGAGTAAGAGGCTTCAGATCCGATATGAAGGCATTTGTCTTCGAACAAAGAACCCAATATTCAGACAATGAAACTCGATTCAATTAACTTCAGCCATGACCCCATTAGTTTAGCTCTTGCAATGAGTATTCGATACCGCATTGCCATTTTAGTGCATTCAATACCATACTCTGTCAATCCTGAATATGTCCTGGTCAGCCATCGCTCCGACTCCCGTGAACGCGGAACAGGCCATAGAACTACTCTCAAACACCCGGAACCCCAACATCTCTGGTTATTTCTTCCTCGGCACATACGAGCAGCCCATCCTCCGATGCTACAATAACAACCCGAACAGATGGTTGAATAAATTCTCCAACCACATAAATTCAGGCATCCTAGATTGTTGGCTCCGCGAGAGTACTATTTTCAATGCCCTCAGTGAGTATGATCACATGTTTGAGTTGGCGTCGCCTCCTGGACCTTACCATGTCCCGAAGGTTCACCTTTCGGCGAGATTGCTTGATCAAGTGAGCCACATGGGGAAGGACTCGTTAGTTTTCTTCTTCGTAGTCAGAGGACTGGCCTGTCCACAGACAAAGCTTATCATCAGATATACACTGCGGCACACCATCTTAGCCATGATCGACGAAGCCATGCAGGGATTCTCGACCGAATTTTGTGGAGCGATTTCCAGAATAGAAGGCGGATTTTTCATTTGCTTCGTCATCTTAACGCGACCTTGTCGCCTTGTACAACCTAAATTCGAGTTATTCCCCCGGTCTTGTGCCGGTTACCAACGCGAAGTATCGTCTGCTCGGCGACAGGGAGATAATGAATCGAAATCAGAGATCGTCAAAGAAGTACTAGGCCATGACTTTCGGTGGTATTTAGGTATTCAGATCAGCTGTTGCATCGTACGTGTTGTCCGACACTTGGTTAAAGACTGCTCCCTCTGTTTCTTGGTTTACTAGGCTTTCAATGGTTTTCTTCGCTTGTTTGCTGCTTCATATATTATTTTGTTTGGCCGCAGAGATAGGAACGGTCTTAGACGTATTCTTGTAGATTATTCTGTGCACATAGCAGTACTCTAGACCGCGGGAAAGGCTGTTGATAAGTTCAAGCATGGGAAAGTATAGAAGCATATCTTAGTTACGACTTAGGGTTCTCCGTGTCAATGGAAGCCGAGTGTTTAGCATTTTCTATATCTCAGGACTTGTCTCTGGCTGGTAGTTGGTGAAGCGCTAGCGCATGAGTAGCGTGTGAGGGAAAAGCAATTGACTGTGTTGCGATTGCGATGGTCCTTATATGCGGCTATTGACATTGAACGTAGGAAATTCAGTAAGCTCATGGTGACAGAGAATAGAGAAGCACCACTACCGCGTGTTTGCAGAGGTAGCATCGTAGTAAACGACCTTTCAAGGGGCGCGTAGCAATCGATTTGCTCCCAAGTCTCATAAGGCTCTCTGGTCTGATCGTTGGTTTCAGTAGCTTCGGACTATCTCAGTAGCCTAATCTTTCAAAATCTTCTCTTCTAATCACACTGTGTCTTGCTAAGAAGTTTTTGAAGTCTTCTCAGGTTGCAGTTTCGATGGCGTCAAGAAGTGCTCTAGGCCACTCGGCCTGATATCTTCGGATCTCATAGTTAAATTGCAACAAGTGCACAAATGGGAATAAAGTCACAGTTGAATTCTCGGATGCTACGTTTACCTTTTCACGCACAGTGACTACATGATGCGCGGTTTAACGAAGGGCCATCCAGGAATGCTGAGACTGCCTTCTGTCAGTCAAACTCTACTGCTCATGTCCAAAGCGGTCGACGTACTGGTCGCGGGCTTGGTATCGCTTTGTCTCTCTGTTGGGACGACGGAAAGAGCTCGTAGTTCCCCACCTCATGGCTTCGTGTAATGGCGCCATTGGTTGCAGCGCCTCTACTTTCTAAACTTAGTGGCATCAAAGAATCCTCAATCTGGGAAAGGATGGCTCGTAAACACACTAAACGTTCCAAGAATTTCGTATCATGAGATCACCCGATTAGGGAAAGGACCCGAACATGCTACGACTCCGAGTCCTCGATGACCTGTTAGACACAGCTGCGCCTGGAATACTGAAAATCGTTGATCTTCCAGCCCCCAACATCGAGGAAGACCAGAAGCGCGACCACCAAAATAACATTACCACACGGGTATTAAACCAGCTTTTCGGAGGTGTCTGGGCTCATCCTATCTATCCGAGGTGCAGATACGACCTTCAGTGTATCCTCCCATAGTTATGATGCAAAAAAAGCGGAGCTTCCGAATTATGATATCAAGCAAGTGCTACTTCCCCACACCGAGCATGCGTTCTATGATTCGCCAGTCCAGACCATTGCATCTAAAATTCAGAAGGTAAAAGCGAAAACACCTGGGTTTCGAGCCTTGCCGCACTGCACACGTTCAAGGTAGAGAACCCAGATTTGTTCAAGCACCTGTGCACAGCCCCAATGGCTATTGGTCTTGTTTCTCGCTTTAATGGGGTTCCATTGTACCAGGCAACAGTAGACGCCACAGTCACAATGCAACCTAGCTCTCTCAACGAAATCAAGCGTTTGCGTTGGCATCCAAACCTGACAGGGTCGTTGCTAGCGCCATAGGATGATTTCAAGATGGCACGGCTTGCGCATCAGAAGCTCGAAGAAATCATGCGACGTGATAGCCACCAGCGGAAGTTGGTTCTCAATTCTTGTGATCTTTACATCTGTAACAAAACCACGCTTCTTCATGGGCGGGAGCGAGTCGGCGAGGTTCCACGTGCCCGAGCAGGTAATAGCCGGCAAGTATCGGGAGCCTCAGGTGAAGGTATTAAGCACATGCGTTGACGAGCAATGGCTTATCCACATGCCAACATTTCAGGTACGTAAGATAGCGAAGTTGTTGCAAAATGGGATAGACGCTGGCGGATCCAGCATCAATAGCACAAGCGTCACAAAACAAGGACATTCGAGTCGATAGCTCGAGGAATAGATTAAGTCCGTGGCTCACACTGATCTGTTGAACCTCTCTTCTTCTCCGAGAGTTCCACTAGCTCGCTTCTTTGTTGATTATCAGCCTAGATGTGCTCTCAGTAAGGCACGTTTCAAGTTCATCATGACCAAGTGCCTGGTATTGTAGCG
>JAABUK010006873.1_pt1 | contig 16724 bp, 16 predicted proteins | sample 5559141 | NCBI WGS metagenome assembly JAABUK01 (sample SAMN10711869, study PRJNA513367) | rock metagenome | isolation source: Antarctica rocks | place: Antarctica: Victoria Land, Pudding Butte nord | collected 2016-01-03
AAGGAGTAATGGTCCATGATCGCTCTCCTCCTCCCTTTTTCTCTCCGCGCTGTTCCAAATCAGCAAATTTCCTGCTGTAGCCCTCCAGTTGAGATTCTGAAAGCTGAAAAGGTCAAATCGTGTCCCCTCCATGTTCATCTTCTCCTTGGCTTTTTGTTAGTCTCTTCTTCTCCCTCCTGGCATCGTTGTCGGTCGGTAGGTAGTGTGTTTGAGATGATTTGGGATCAATAAGCGTGTGCCACGGCTGATAGCCTTCCTTTGATTAGGACTGCCCACCATTTCTTCGCAAGTCCTGTGCTTTGCACAACTTGTGATTCTGGTTGAAGAACAGTTCGCAAGTTCGGAAGGTCGCTGAGGAATGGTTCAAGAGAACCGAGTTGGTAGATGCTTGAAACGCTTCGCCAGTAAAGCAAAGACGAAACAAGATACTCAAGAATTGGTCAAAAGCCCATATTTCCGTTGTGTAGCGTGTGCCCCAGAGAAGGCTCGCCAGTTGAGTCGCCACCATTCTATACATGCGTCTCTTCGCCATGCGAACTACCTCCTTCGGGCTTTCTTCTCACTCTTCTTTCGCCGTGTTGGTTCAAACACGCGTCACAGACAAAATTGGCTGGGATGAATTGCGATATACTCATTCTCACGTCCCAAAATTCATATATCCACACTCGCAATTCCCAGTCGCACTCACACCAGCAAAGTCAACATGCACCCCCAGCTTTCCATTCATCGTCGCATAACAATCCGGCACTCCACTCCTACTGCCGATCGTCTGGCTTATCTCGACTGCGTAGGGCCACGGCGCGAATTGCCCTGCTGCAGAAGTACTTGCTCCGCTGCCACCACCTGAGGATGGGGGTTCAGGAGGATAAGTCTTGGCCCTCTTCGTGTAAAGCGTGGCAGAGAAGTGGGTTTCGTTGTATAAACAGCGCGAAGCGGAGCCATCACCATTGATATCAGTATTTGGGATGACGATCTTCTGCATCGGGACACTGAAGCTGAGCGCTTCGTTGTCTGAGCCTGGATTGATGAGACTGAGAGTTGTGTTTGTGAATGTCAGGGCGAAGGGGTTGTTTGAGCTTGAGATGAGATAGTCCGCCGGGTTGGAGGAGGAGGAGGAGGAGGAGGTGATGATCCAGTTGAACGGGGCGAGCGAGCCGGTGGTGGATTCGTTGTAGGTCTGGTAGGGGAAGCAGGACCAGGTTGCTGGTTTGGCGGAGCAGGTTGTTGTAACGGTGGAGAGGAAGGTGGTGAAGGCGTAGGAGCCTAGGGGGAAGGTTTGGTTTTGTGCGGGCGTGGGTGGAGGAGGAAGATTGCCTGAGCTGCGTTGGAGAAGTCAAGTCAGTTTCTTGCACAATGGAAGTCGACTCAAGGAGGGATATGTCGTACCTATTTTTCTTCTTTGACAAGCCCACTCCCAACCCGATACCCAGGCCGAGAACGACAGCCAAAACTACAACCGCAACAATCACCAACCTCTTCCACCCGCCCCTTTTCGTAATATGTCTATTATGCCTCAGGTCCTGAAAATTCTCCCCCTTGGGACCCTTGACATCATTGAAATTATGGAAATCCTCCCCATACTCCGGTGTCTTCTCCCCGTGCGCTCCATACACAGGCGGAAAGCCAAGATGGAACATGCGCTGGAGAGGACGGTTGTGGGCACGTGGAGGGAGGTCGGGTTGGATGACTGCGCCGTCTTCGGCGATTGCGCCCAGGCGTGGGGCTTGGTGGGAGTGGGAGGAGCGGGAGGGCCGCCGGGAGGAGGGTGGTTTTTGGGGGTAGGTGTAGGAGGAGGGATCCATGGTGAGGCTCGTTTTGAGTGGGTGAGTCTGCGAAGAGCGATGCGCAAGTGGTGGAGCAGGTGAGAGAATGTGTCTTCTATCTGACTGTTCGCATCATGACGTGGGATACAGTGATTCGAGTCGTGATGTAATTGAGGCAGTCGACTTCAGATTCCGTGTTTGCTGTAAGTAAATCTTCGTCGCACGAGCTGGATACTTAAAGGTGAGATGACCCGTCGCGCGGAGGTCCGGTGGGAGAGTGACCTGTTTTTGCGGGGCTTTTCCTGGCTTCGGCCACATCTGCTGCACTGACAAATTAGGGAAGATGAAAGATTGCTTGTTTGGGTAAGCTAACGAATTGGATCCTGGTCTGGCTTTTCAAGTGGGTAGCTCGAGAACTTTAAGCACAAATTGGGACTGGAGGGAAATTGTATCGGCAGATCCGTAATGTCAAATCAAGGTCTTTGACTTTGGAGCCTTCCACGAGTGCATCATAGTCATCGTACTCGAGCATTGGTCAGCGACAGGCAGTGTTCTCAATCTGTAACATCATGTCGAGTATCTGGCATTGGAATTATATATCAAGCATTCTCTGTATGTTAAGGCTAGGGCCAAACGGAGGCAGCTTGAACAGAACAGGCTTGCCTGTCGGAAGCCGCCAGAACATGGCTATCTCGTGAATCTGATCAGCTGAAAAGCTCGCCTGTCGTCGTTGAGATGGTTGACGATCACATGATCAAAACCTTACCTTTTGGAACTAGCTCTTTTTACACATCTCCTTGTACTACCTTCAACAATGAAATTATCCCTCCCAGCCTCTCCTTCGAGATCAAGTGTATCTTGCGCTCTACGGAGGTGGTCACGCTGCAAAGTGTCAAAAACACATGGCATCCATGCAAAGTCGACATCGAAGCACTGGGAAAGCCCGAATATGCCGAAGACGAAATACAGTCAAAATACCAGCTGCACTCTGCAGTATAAAAGTACCCACTTCGGCTTTGATAAAGTCATCGTGAATACTGAATGGCAGCCAGAGTCCGTATATGGGCCGACCCACGAGACAGAGATCTATTCACTGATCGAGAATCATGGGATCGGTCCAAGATCCTTAGCCCATGTCGCAGAAATTAAGGACAGAGGAATTGGATACATGGTTGAGAGAGTGACCTGACCTGTCACTGCCGCGCTTGTCAGTGCGACCTCCCAGCTCGTCGAGGGATCCTATCGAAGCTCCACAGCCTTGGCGTCGCCCAATGCTATCTCAAAAACGACGCCTTGCTAATGATTGAAGATGACCGTGCGCTACTTACTAACTTCGGAGATTCTTATAAAAACCGACGACCAAAAGGTGCTTGATGCGGAGATGGCGAATCTGGAAAGGACATTTTTGACCGAGGTCGATCTGGGACAAGGTGGGTAGTTATCTGAGCATCGAAGTAAGCGCTGAGATCCGTGCTATTTCTCTGTGAGATAATGGGCTGCATCCTCTGGTCTTAGCACATGCGCTGAGAGAAGGTAAGATCACGACCACTAAAGAGGAGCATGAGGAGATGCTGCTTGATCTTCAAACAAATGGATGGAAGCGCGCGAAGAGCGCCTCTGCCACCCATTCTGCGAGACTCTGAGCATGCTCTACCTATTCCATCCTCGTCATCTGTGAGCGTGCGTCTTTCCACTCATAAATCACGCGTGAAAAGCTCCCGGATCCCAAGCTACCTCCTCCTCCTCCTCCTCCTCCTCCTCCTCCTCCAACAACACAAACATCACGCACTGCGATCTCCCACCCCGAGACGTTAAACCCGACGGAAGCGCCATGGAGGTAGTCTTGGTGAAGCACAAGCTAGCCGCTATCATGTACATCAGGGGTAAGGGAGTCTAGGACCATCACTGACTCTGGAAAGAAGGATACGTATTGATGTAGTCTGTGCAAGGAGGTGCTTTCCGATCTGATGGCTACCGTATGATACTGCATCTGCTGAATGTGCATCCAGAAAGCGAGTGATTTGTGTCCTCCCTGCTGAGACCAAGGAATGCCTAGTTGAGCGATGTTTTCAAGGTCGTTGAAATCCTCTACCATGTACCGGCTTCCGGGTTAATATACGACCGAGCGACGTACTGGAAAGGATGTCGAGAGTGTTAAGTAGTTGATACGGTTGTGCTCCCTTTGTGTAAGGGTACAGGGAATGATACTTGGGCAGAAGCAGCTCTTAAGGAGCACCATAGAACTACTTAGTCAGGCCCGATTAGGCAACTCCCTCCTTCCATGCAGTAATTCCAGACCCGCGGCCTGCTGATCTGTTCTTTACCGCACGCTACTTGCGTGACAAGGAGCACAGGCATAGAGCGGTGACATGCACAACTTGATCAGACCCACGGAAACAATTAGATGCGACGTTGCCAAAAGCCTGAAATGGAGACAGCCTCAAAGCTTCCATGTTGGTACATATTTTAGCGATATGACAAGACATTAGCGATCGATCCATTCATACATCATCGAGAAACGCCACGCTCTCCTCGCCCATACACCCCTTAGTCGTAACTGAAATGCATCATGCTAGCAGCCAAATCCATCTGACCATCTTCCAAGAACCCAGGACTTGATCACGTTTGAGCGTCTTGCTCGACTCGGTCGGCCTCAGCAAGCACAAGTCCCCCACCAAGACGATTCTCAAACTCTTCTTTCGACTCAGCCGTCGCATGCTGTTGATGCTCATCCTCTGCAAAGGCGTGGTTGTGCATTTGCAGTAGCCGCCTCATCTCGGGAGATGAGGTTGAAGGGTCGTATTCATGTCCATCCAAGCCCTCGTCAATGTGATTAGCATGAAATGCGTTCGAGTTGCCTACCTGTGAGCCAACGGTTGTTTCGTGCTCATGGTGAGAGGTGTAGCTTACGTGGCTCGTGAAGCTGGGGTGAGTATGGAGCTGGGGTCGTTGTAACGGATTATCTTCCCAAAGGGCAGATAGATGTTCCTGCTTTTTTTCTGACTGGGATGCCGGAAGATGGGGTAGGTTCATGTGCCGATTCCCTAGATCATTCATTGCTGAAGCTGCAGCTAGGGCCGCTCTCAGTTTCTCGTTGGCGTTCTCTTGCTTGCTTTGGTCTAGGGTCGGGTGTGCCAGCTGGGCCTGAAGCATGTTATGGGTGTTGTGGTCAAAGGTGGCCAAGGGGCGACGTTGTGTTGTACCGTCGGCGTCATGCTCGAAGTCCTGGTGTAGTCCGTACAGGTGCCCCTGGGACCGCCTGTGATGCGCTTCGTGGATATCGTCCTGACTGACGTGCTGGGTCTCGAAAATGTTGCTGGAAGCTGGTGGATATGCATTGTGTTGGGAAGGTGTCTCAAGACCATGTAGATGAATATCATAGTCGAAATGGTCAAGTGTGTGAAAAGTCTGGCCCTCATGCTCCCCATGAGTTGAGGGCATGAATGAAGATTGCATGGACGCAAAGTTTGCAATGTCGTCTTCCTTGAATGTCATCTCGAAGTCGTTGTGGCTCAGCAGAGGATTCGAATGGTCAACACTTGCATGGTAGTCGGCATATTGAGCATAAGCCTGCCCAGTTAGCAACTCTTTATTGTCGCTGAAATCTGTGGAGTGATTCAGACCTTCAACAGCCGTGTCCATCGCAAGTGGCGGTAGAGACATTTCTTGCTCGTTGGGTGACGGACTATTGGTGGTGATGCGGGCCGGTGGTAGTAGAAGTCTCTGCCATGATGTCGTCCCTACATATGTTTCGGGAGCTATTGAGAATTTCCATATTAACACCGCCACAAGTCCTCTTTCAGAAAGTGGATCTTGAAAGCCAGAGCCACTTTGCGACCGAGCCCTGATCTCATGCACGGCTGTAAGCTGAGAAAAGAATTGATGTGTTCTCGCCTGGGTTGCATGATATTCATCACGTTTCCCTGTCTCTTCTGCTTGTTTCTTCTGCTCGATTTTATCGATAAATGTCAAGGCCCACCACATGGAATCAAAGGGGGGTGCAACATTTCCCCCTTTCTCTTCGAGTCGATAAAAGCTTGCTTGCTTCACAGGAACTCCCTTCCGGTAGATATGTGTGGTGCAAGTCCAGTCGAAAAGCTCCCCTCGGTACGTTTGTCCAAAATCCAACTCGAGCCGCAGACCCAAAGTTGCCTTAGGGGGAGGAAATTCGGACATCATCATGTAAGATGTCTCGATCATGATAATGTCGAACTTTGGAATGTCGCTCTTCTTATCAAGGGTCGCTGCTAAACACGGATACGATGACCGCCAATTTTGAACGTTCTCCAAAGGGCTTGGATCACAGCGAGGGAGGTCTCGAGCACTTTGGGGACTAGTAAAGTCGTGAAGTCTTTTGTCCATGTTTCCTTGGTTCGGGCTCATCCACATTTCGAAATTGACACCAGTAACACGCTTTCCGCCAGCTGTGAATGCATTCGAACCGAGAGTGTGGTGTGGAAGTGGGAAATCTTCTTGACGAATCCTACGGCCCTGGTCTTGATGAGATGATTGATATGCCGAAAGGTGTCGGCGCCGTTGCTCCACCGTATGGGCAATTGAGTTCTCATAGTAGCCTCCGTTTGCAGTCTGTGTATTCGCACTTATACTGGCTACCGTAAGGACATGCCCTGGCACAGATTAGTGTACGTTGACCAGGACGACATGGAGATTTACAGGAAGGTATTCCCTTGAGCAAAGCTTTCAGCACCTGTATGTGACTAGACACTTGCTTCCTAGTTCTTCGTTCTCCGGTTCTTCGAAATATGTACTCTGCGATGAGCTCGTTTCTTCCATTGGGTTTACCATGTTGCGATCGTTTCATCCTGCCCATTGGCTCGATCTCAAAAAGTGCTCGATAGTGTCAGTAAATCTAAGAATGAGTAAGAAGCAGCGAACCTTCTTGGAATGCTTCCTCGACATCGTCGGACCAAACTTGCTTGTTGTCAGAGCCTAGGTCTTTCCGCTGTCGAGCTCTGTACTCTTGATATGTTTTTGAATGTAGGTAACTCCGATCCTGATATTTACTAACTGAGGAACCATGCTGTCGATGCCTGCGGTGATGCCGATGGTGCAAGCGGTGGACGGAAAGGTCGTTATCATTAGATCCAAGGGTTGCAGTGGTAGGGAACCCGTTTGATGGGTATTTGGCATCAATGAACGGAGAATTGATGTAATACAGATTGTGCGTGTTCTCATTCTCAGGAGCAGCGTGGGTATCCTGGGCGAAAGACTGCCTATTACCTGAGACGGCATTTAAAGGTCTTGCCCCTCGGACAGACGTTTGCTCCCCAGAATGTGATGATGGAATGGAAAGGTCAGTGGGCCAGTGCTCCATGAGGTGTTTGCTGGACGCGCGACCGAGCTTGAGAATGAATGAAGAACAAAAGTATACCTGTATTGTGGGCTGGAAGGAACGTGGAGGTGGAATGAGTGACAATGACCTTTTGATGCGAGAGAATAGAATGCTGTAGCGGACGACATTGGTTTAATAGGACTTAAAGTGGCCCGAGGTAACATCCGTACAAGGCTGACCCTAGACATAAGAGCAATAAAAAATATAATCTGTTCCCTAGTCAAAGCCGAGTGGACATGATTGGACGACGAACAGGGGTACTTTCTCTTTGGCAACGAAGACTGTGCAACGGCTTCTCCACAAGAGCAGACAGGATATCAAAGCAGTATCCTTGCGGAGACCTCCACAGCAAAGTGTGGGCACTCTAGTCCGAAAACCATGTAAGGGGCCGCAGAACAGCCGGATGCAGCAGGGACATTGGAAACCATTACAGCAACTCAATGGTTCCTGCGGCGGTTTAGAAATTGGAAAGCTCGTGCATTCGAATTGGAATGCTGCTCGAGCGAATGAAAGGGTGGTAATCTCTGAAAGGGAATGGTCAAAGCACTATCCCTCGGGGCTTTGAGGGAACAGGATACTTGAAGAGATATGGACACTTCAATTCAGGAAAGACACCTTGGTGCTTGCTTTGAGTATTGCCAACCAAATATATCAATCCCAGACTTGTCCACCACGCCTGTTAAATACTGTCTCGAAGGAATATGTCGAAATTAGACCGAAGCAAGGGATTCGAATTGACATGACGTCCGGTCTAGTTCACGATCGCCACAAGGATTATTGATCATCATCCTGCATTCTAACAGTGAACTTTTTTCGGGCCGAGCCTGTCATGTTGTTGAGTCGAATTATTTCAGTCTGTCGCCCGACCTTGCCTTCAATTGCACGAATTTCGTCCTCGGCATCAATAGATTCCTCCTCTGCAAACTGGAGCACCAATCGTCGCCCAAGCAAATGTGTATCCTTCAAAGCTTCCATAGCATTTTCTGCTTCTTTGGCTGTGACGAAGTCTGCAAAGGCAAAACCGCGAGTTGAGCGATCGAATTTTTGAGGCACCTTGACAGACCGAAGTTGACCGTAAGCACCAAGAAGTGCACGTACGTCCTTCTTCGTCGCTTCAAAGGGAAGGTTCTTAATAATGATTTTGGTTTTATGTGCCTCGGCTTTCTTCAAATTGTGTCTGTGTCGCTGCTCCTCGGCTGCATCAGTCGCTTTGCGTGAGATCTGGATAAGAAGCTCATGATTGTCCAGCCGATGGCCGTTCATAGCTGCCAGAGCAGCTCGAGCTTGTTGATTGCTGCTGAATTCAGCAAAGCCAAATCCCATACTGAGTACTTCTTGAGGTCTCCTGGGATCGACCTTGGTCTTGACCTTTGCTGAAAGGAACCCGCTCAACGGTTTGAAAGCCTGGGTCAACCCATAGGTCGTGGTGGCAAAGTCTAAATTGCGAATGAAAATAGTAGAAGAAGATTCTTCAGCCTTGCCCGACACATCCTCTTCTTGATCTGCCGTAAGCGCGCCATCAGAAGCTATTTTATCTATGATAGGTCTATCCGTTATATCAAACAGACTCTTTGGGCCTTTCTCAAGATATAACACCGAGCCTTTCAAATTTCGGTAGGCCAGGTGTCTCATTGCTTGACTTCCCTCAAGAGATCGGGCGTAGCGGATAATCGCAGTGGTACCGCTTGGTGGAAGCAGAAATTTGACAATCTCTCCGTATGGCCCAAATAAGGCTTTCAGCTCTTCAACCGTAGTGCCAAATGGGAAGTTCTTGACAAGAACTATTGTGTCATCCCTTTCATGTTGTTTGAAGGCATCCAGATTCACTCCGTTCGCTCCGAGGAACGCTTTGGTCTCTTGTATGACGTGCGTCTCGGCATGAGCTTGTTTGACGGCGGCATTGGCGGATGAAGCGTCGATCAAGTCCGCTTTTGCTACACCAAGACGATCTGCAACGGAAGACAGGACAGCATTGGGATTCATATACATGGAGTTCCAATTGAAAGCCGATCCAGCTGCCTCGATCTTACGCTTTAAAGCCTTTTGCTTCTTTAGTGGCATCTTTGATATCTCGTAAGCATCAAGCTTATGGGATCTCTTATCGACTGCTTCCATGATATGCAATAGACGTCCTTGAAAGGACTTGCCATCTAATCCTTGAAGGGCTTGCTTTGCCACAGCGTTGTCCGAAAAGTGAATGTAGCCAATTCCTTTGCTACTGCCGGCCTTATCGTGAACGAGGTGCACCTACAGGTCCTGTTAGCGCCGTTGAATTGAAACGGTCAAAGCAAAAATAGCCAGTTGAGGAATCAGATAAAAGAGATATCTACTATAGAACTCTCTCTGGAATAACATCAATTGCGATGCATAAGTTGTCCCTATCAGGTAATCATCATGAAAAGACACGGGAAAGGTATTTCAGCATGTCTTACCTCGTCTAGGGTCCCGTACTTTGAGAACAGCCTCTCGATATCTGATACCTTTGCGGTAAACGGTAGGTTGCGCACAAAGAGCCGTCCATTTGAAGACACAGTGTTGTGTGTTGATGAAGTGGAGGGGTTCGTGAACGATGAGCCCGGCGGGTCGGTGATATGGACCTCCTGATTTGCTGTTGCGTCGTTGCTTTCTTCTTGAAGTTGAAGGGTGGCGGATAAGGTGTCGTTTGGAGCTTCATCCACGAGGTCGAGTAAACGATTAGTCTTGGCTCTTAGCCACTCGTTGTCGCTTGTGATGTCGCTTTTTCGCCGCTGCTGCTTATTCTGATCAGCAGATTGCTCAGGAGGCTCGAAGGCATCATCATTAATAGGTTCAACTCTACTTTTGGTATCGCCATCAACCTGTGACCTTGGATTCGTCAACTTTACCAGCTGCTCCTCCCGACCAGCGGTACGATTGTCTCCCCGGTCGTTATGGCGATCCCTGTCGATAGCCGAAGCATCTTTGTGCTTCTTTTTATTTTCCTTTTTCTTCTTCTTCGCCTGCTTCTCTGGCATGTCCAGCCCTTTCCGCAGGTCTTCCGACACAGAAGGGGCGACATTCTCACCCTCGGATAAGGTTGTATCTGCTTTCGCTCCCTTTCTCTTTTGTTTGGCTTTCATTTTCCTTGAGCAGTCTACTTCGTGCTCCTGTGCATCTCCGTTTTGCTCCTCGACGTCCGCCTTGCGCTCTGAACGGTCCTTTTCCTCTTTCTTTCTTGCTCTTTTCAGGTCTCGATCCTCCTTTTCATCAATGGATGACTTCGGCAAACCATTTTCATATCCAGGAGGCGCAGGCAATGCTTGAACAGCCACTGCGGGCTTCGTAGAGTTATCTTGCAAGTTGCTTTGTGGTTCACGCTTTCTCTTATTTGAGCCCAGGACAGGTGCATAGGGTTGGAAAGCCGAATCCTGGTTTGACTTGGTTCTGGATGTAGGTTGCCCGACCCCGGCCATCGAGTCCGAAGGCAAAGGCTCGTACGCTTTAACTTGACCTGTGTGCTTCGATTTAGGAATCCCTTGCGAAGTGCTTGTTCGCTCGATCTCAACCTAGAGCATGAAATCTCAGTAAAGATTACAGAAGGTTGGTTACAAGATGGCGACATACTGCCTTGGCCATCTCAACAGAGATCTTCGACATTCGTATATATGTCTTGTCGAAGTACTTGATAGCACTTTTCGCCAACGTATAATTTCTGAAGCCCACGAACCCAATTTGGCGATCTGGAATGACTACCGCATCTGTGATTTGATAGCGACCTGCAAAATGAGCGCCGAGCTGATTGCTGGTAAGATTTGGAGGCAACCCAGAGACAAAAACCCTGGTATCAGGGTTGTCGTCGGCTTCCATGTTGGGTCTGCTTGTATCGAATTCTGGCATGCGAGTTCTGAAAAAGTTGTGGAAGATTCAAAGGTCATTAAAGGGTCCGTGCGCGGTCCCTGGGTGTTAGCCCCAACTATTTCGAGTACGCAAATCCATGCTCTACACTTGATAATGATACAATTTTCAACACGCTTTGAATCTCATACCAATCATTCGCGAAGGGACCCGCTGCGCAATAATGGACTCCACAGACGCTGTGGGCTCTAAGAGCTCTGACAAGAAGGAGAAGCTCGAGCGTGAGTAATGCAATGATTTCTTCACGCGCTTGACAGGACTGATCTCTGACTAGCTTCTATCAAATCTGTGGACATGGTCGGTTTGCTTTAATCCCCTTGGGTATATACGAAACCTGACGAGCAGAAGAGTGAAGATATGCAGCAAGAAGCAATTGAAGTGGGTATGGAGAAGCCCAGCCCTCCGCCTTGAGTCTCCTATTCACAACAGTTGCAGCTCAAGACGCAATGGACAAGCTCACCTTAGAGAAGGTATGGTTACCGATCTGTATGTTGAACGGCATTGCTTATGCCTAGGTTAGGAAATAGCGCAATACATCAAGAAAGAGGTTCGCATGTCGCAGCACTCCTATGCTGATGCGCCTGACCGTTTTCGACAGTTCGATTTGCGAAGAGGAGCCACATGGCATTGTATAGTAGGAAGAAATTTTGGAAGCTTTGTAACACACGGTATGATTACCGACGGTGCTTGCCATGCTTCACCAGCCTCCATGCTAACATCAGTCCTAGAAACCAAACACTTCATTTACTTTTACCTGGGTCACTGTGCCATTCTGTTGTTCAAGACGCAATAGTTATGTCTGGTAAGCACGGGTATGGCATACGACGTACAGCAAGGTCAAAATGTGGCCAATTGAGTCATCTACTCGACATTCGCGCAAAGCGCAACAACAGTTGTCTGGATAAGCTGAAGGCATGTCGGTGTGGGCGTCAGCAGCGGAGACGGTCGCGCACATCAATGTTGCTTCTATTCCTCTGGCGCTCTCACTTTTCACAAACGTGGCGAGTGCGTCAACAGTTAATAAGCCATTCATGAGAAAATTGGGCGTCTTCCACCCCGTAATGCGTCTGAATTGCTTGTTAGAAGTACTCTAGAATCCTCTCACAGTATTTTCCCAATCGAAGCATTTAGGTTTCGGGATCGTCGCCCAGCATTTCCCTCCTGCTCAGCCACCTCCAAGCGCGTGTCACATCCTCTCGACATTCACAGCACTACCAGAACGTATTCCAAAGCATCAGATCTGCTCATTCCGACGAGTCCTCATCATCAACACTTCTATCCTAGCCTGCCGAATTTCATTCTCTGTGATTGAAGCTGTTCTCTTCCTTTAAGCCGTGCCCCGAGGTCTAGACGTCCACTCTGCAACCCCCAACGCATCCAATAAAAGCCACAAGATGGCGTTCTGCATCATAATGGGAACGCATGATTTCACAAATCAGATGGAAGGGTATGAAGGGCGAAATTACCCATGTCGTCGCTGCAACAATGTCGCCGCGTATTGTCAAAAAAGCTGGTGAGCACCAAAGCGCAGTTCTGCTGGACAGGAGCGTTGTCGTCTAACATTTTGCGTAGGAGGTGGTTCACTGTTTGCTGGGTGGTGGGTTATGGACGTGCATAGTTCTCTTGCTTGCAACTAACGCGCTCACAGCCTGTGGTACCCTTATCGATGGGCTGGCACAAAGATCTCTATTGCCCTGTCTGCTCCGCCACGGAAGACCTGAGGTACGAGAAAAAGTCTCAACTGCTCTATTGCGCATTGACTAAATCGTTTCTCTAGCGGTCGACCCGAAATCACATCAGGGCAAGGAGAGCGAGGGCAACCATTGCAGCAAGGCGCAATGGGCGGAGGATATGGTGGCGGTCCGCCACCGCAGCCGGCGGCGCACAAATGATTGTTTCCGATGTTGAAGATAGCCATGGAAGGAGGTCTCTGGTTGTTTCTTGTACACATTACCCAGGGCAAAGGCGTCAATTGAGGTATTTGTAAAGCCTATCCGGAACTCCTAAAACATGGCATTGGGTCTGACGGAGTTCAGGACTTGACATCATGGCTCGAAATGCACTTTTTGGCCTCTGTAAACTGAACAGGTAATTTCGCGAGTTTACTTTCACCACCCTCCTTCGCTGGACCGCATCTGATCACGGTCTGCCAAATAATGTGCTCTCATGTAGTCCTGAATGCGTTTCTCCACATACCACACCCCAAGGCTATCCGTCCTCGTGAATACGATCGCAGAGGATGAAAAACCTGCCAAGCTCTCCAGAGGTTTTTAACTAGGCGATTCGTGCCATGTCAAACTTCCACCTTTTCTTTCCTTCCACATTCACAACTCGTATTTGCATTGAGCAAGTTTAGCCCACTGCATACAAATTGAGAGCTCGAATATTATTGAGGGAGTCTGGGCATCAGACATGCTCGACATAAAGCGGAACGAGATCCCCACTGATAACGATCTACGTTCCAATCAGATCTGGTCTTTCCCTGATGTTCTTCCACCTGCCGCGGAGCGACGATACACAAAGACTCTATTTCGGCCTGCCACAATTGGCCAAAACTAGAGCATGCAGCTCGCTGAGTCAATCCAGAGCTCAAGTACATAATTGGCAATGTGTTTGACGTACTGTTTAACGTGTGATTGGACTCCCGAGACCGGGGTCCCATCTCCATATCTTCTTATCAGTACGACCCCCAGACCAAACGTGGGGAGCAGCCACATGCTAGAGATTGTTGAAACAGCTTAGTGATTTGTTTCTCAGTTTTACAGTGACAATGGATACATCTGGATTGCAATTTCTTCGCCCTGAAGCTTTTCTCTTTTTCTCCTCTCCTAGGCTGCCTTCGTAGTCATCTCTGCCTATCGCGTATCGTTACAAAAGGTGTCAAGAGACGTTGTCGATAGTCGTCTGGTTTGGGAAGAGTCGTGACCCAGTCAGAAGCTCTGAGAGGGCATCTTCTCGGACATGTCGACCGCGACTCAAGCAGCTGCTCCGCCCCTGAGCCTGGGATTTGGCTATGGCATCATCCTTGGCTTAGGTTTTGCATTCGCCGTTGGCATGATAGGGACAACATGGGCACTGAAAAGGTAAGTGGGCGGTATTCGAGTCCTCCGGCATGGTCCATCGCGACAATTCAAGTAGCATTGTGGCCAATCTGCCGTGCGAGGTCGCTGGAGCCAGGCGTCTTGCCGTTCCAGACGACCTCTTGGGATCTTCGCCTTTATAATTGATATTCGACGAAATCACGGGCCTTTCAATCAAGTTACTCAGACTAACTTGCAATCAGATACCACAATGAGGTAGCAACACCCTCTATTCCGGATCACGCAAAGTCACGTACTCATTTCAACCCAGGTGCAAACCTCGGAAGCATTCAGCACAGCTGGCAGGACAGTCAAATCAGGTCTGGTATCATCTGCCGTTGTCAGCAGCTGGACGTGAGTCAAATTCCAAATTAAGAGTAAATATTTGATTAATAATTAATCATAGGTGGGCTGCAACTCTACTTCAATCATCCGGGGTCGCCTACAATTATGGCGTTAGGTATGCATCAGAGCGCGCTCGTTGATCGTGCGAAAACCGCTAACAGGAACTCAATAGTGGCCCTTTCTGGTGAGACTGTATTGGGAGTGGCACGATCTCTCTATCTAATCGTTACTCTCAGGTACGCCAGCGGTGCAACTGTCCAGGTTTTGCTCTTCGCTACACTCGCCATCGAACTTAAGCGTCGCGCCCCCAACGCCCATACCTTCCTCGAGGTCATTCGTGCTCGATACGGCAAATTTACCCACATCGTGTATATCACTTTTGGCCTAATGACCAATGTTCTGGTGACTGCCATGTTGCTCACCGGAGGCTCTGCCGTGGCTTCGTCTTTAACTGGGGTACCAACTGCCGCCGCTTGTTTCCTGCTTCCGGTTGGTGTCGTGCTCTATACCATGTTCGGGGGTAAGCCTCTCCATCAGCTCACGCTCTGTTCAAAACTGATCTAGAATCTCCAGGTATCAAAGCGACCTTCCTTACAGACTATGTCCATACTGTGAGAAAACAGTGCGAGTGGAAAATTAAAATGGATGGCTAATTCACCTAGGTCATAATTCTAGTCATAATTTTTGTCTTCGCATTCAGTGCTTACGCCACCAACATCAACCTTGGCTCACCGAGTAAAGTCTACGATCTGCTCATGAAGGCAGCCAAGGATCACCCAGTGGACGGAAATGCCGGTGGCAGCTACCTTACCATGCGGAGCAAACAAGGGGCGATTTTTTTTGTGATCAATATTGTCGGCAACTTTGGTACGTTTACTCTGGTCAAATAAGCCTACGAAGTACTGCCAAACTTTCTTCTAACTGTACCTTGATTAGGTACTGTATTCCTCGACAATGGCTACTATAACAAAGCCATCGCTGCCAGCCCAGTCGACGCTCTACCAGGATATGTTATGGGCGGGTAAGATCTGTCCACTCATCGTTTACAAAGGTTACTGACTGCAGCGACAGACTCTCCTGGTTCGCAATTCCCTGGCTCTGTGCCACAACAATGGGTCTGGCAGCTTTAGCTCTGGAAGGAAACCCCGTTTTCCCAACCTACCCGAACCGGATGCCCCATGCAGATGTGACTGCCGGTCTAGTACTGCCTAATGCGGCAGTTGCATTGCTTGGCAAAGGTGGTGCGGGAGCGACTCTGCTTCTGATCTTCATGGCCGTCACGTCTGCCACCTCTGCTGAGTTGATCGCCGTCTCCTCGATCTGGACATATGACATTTATCAGAATTATATCAATCCACAAGTAAGCAAGCAAGGAGGCATTCCCCCCCCCCCGGCCCACCCAAAGGCTTCAGACCCAGGATAAACTAACAAACCCCTGCTCCAGGCCAGTGGGAAACTCCTGATAGGTATGTCCACCACTCCCCTGTCCTGCGTCGTGAACTCATCATGATGGAATAGGCATGAGCCACACTTCCTGCGTTGTTTACTCAATAATAATGGCTTCCTTCTCCACCGGGTTGTTTTACGCTGGCATCAGCATGGGCTGGCTCTACCTCTTCATGGGCGTAATAATATCTTCCGCTGTCCTCCCCGCCTCCCTCACCCTATTATGGAAAGACCAAAACTGGATCGCCGCAGCTTTCTCGCCCATCCTCGGATTGGCCGTCTCCCTAATCGCCTGGCTCGTGACCGCACAAAAGAATTGCGGCGCCCTCAGCGTCGACTGCACCGGGAGCAATTACCCGATGCTAGCCGGAAACGTAGCCGCGCTCCTCAGCCCCATCGTCTTCATCCCAATCCTCACCTACACCTTCGGCCGCCAAAACTACGACTGGATATCCATGACCCTCATCCGCATCAGCGACGACTCCGACATCGCCAAAGCCGCGCACATCGACCTGGAATCCGTCCCCGGCCGCTCCAACTCCACCGCCGAAGCCGACGCCGCCGAGCAGCGCAAACTCAAGAAAGCCGCCACGATCGCGCGCTCCATGACCGTGGCCATGACGCTTATCCTCCTCATCCTCTGGCCTATGCCACTGTATGGTACCGGGTATATTTTCAGTAAGAAGTTTTTCACCGGGTGGGTCACGGTGGGGATTCTGTGGTTGTTTTGCTCCACAGCGGCGGTGGGGGTTTTCCCGTTGTGGCAGGGGAGGAAGACGATGAGGCATACGGTTAAGAGCATGTGGTTGGACATGACAGGGAAGTATAGACCAACGTTGCAGGGGAGGGTTGGGGATGTGGGGG
>JAABUK010006874.1_pt1 | contig 16724 bp, 2 predicted proteins | sample 5559141 | NCBI WGS metagenome assembly JAABUK01 (sample SAMN10711869, study PRJNA513367) | rock metagenome | isolation source: Antarctica rocks | place: Antarctica: Victoria Land, Pudding Butte nord | collected 2016-01-03
ACAGGCTAAACAATTCCGGGCTAGAGAAACCAACCGGGCGCGATCTTAAAGGCTCAAGCTCAAGAAGTAATATCTAAAGACTCTGGGAGAGTACGTACAAGAGCGCGGGGAAGGGGAAGAACCCCACAGTCTAAGTCTAGAGGATGAGGACTAGCAAAGGATTAGACTAGACGAGTTATTAGACACGGATCAGGATATAGACCTATAACCCGGAGAAGATATTTTGGTAAGAGTTCGAACTGCGAAGCTAAACACTCTAGACGTATGAAAATATCCAAATTAAGACACCGAAGCTATTAGCGACCTCTTTCGTCCTAGCTGAGTATATATGGTCTCATCCGCGTAATGAAGTCCTCGAACGATCCCACAATGACGATTCTAACTACAAAATTACCTCCAGTTCACCTCCATTCCCACCTTCATCTTGCAGCGATGCGCCGCGAATGCTTCACTGGATTTCTGGACGCTCTAACTATTGGCGGAGCGCCTCATTTTCGGTATAGGGGAGCGGAGAGGCTTACTAAGAAATTTACGTTTACAGGGTATAGCTTTAGGATAGATAATAAGAAATTCACGTAGGCTAGTAAGCTAATAGTAGGGTAGCGCGGGTACGCGTTACCTAGATAGGTATAGTATTAGATACCTGAAAAATCGGCCTAAGTATAATATAGAAAGAAATTAGTACGTAATTCTTTTTTATCGCTTTAAGTTTACTACGGCGATAGGTTACTCTTCTTAGATTAAGAGGCGAGTAGGATTATACTCTAGTAGGTATCCCTATTATATAAGATACTTTTCTAGAGTCTTTCTAAAATAATAACTATATTATACCTATTATACTTATAACGATATTACTCTTAATCTAAGGCTATATATTAATACTAATAGTAATAGTTATAAACGTCTATTAATAGCCTTTTAATCCTGTAAGTAATTTCTAATTATATTCCTAGTATCGCTTTAGAAGGAGAAAATTGTTAGAGAATACTTATAATTAGAAAGCCGAAAACTTAATTAGGCCTAAACTACTTAAAACCTTTTATATTAAGCCTATATCTTATATTTATACCTGCGTATAATATTTAATTAATTCAAGGATAAAACCTATTATAAGAGCCTTATATATCCTTTAATCCTTACTTTTAAATACTATCCTTAGGAGGAATTTGCTAACGATGTTAATACTACTAGCGTATCCTAGTTTCCGCGATAGCGTTAATAATACGTTGAAGTACATATTTTTCTATTAAATTGACTCGAGGATAACCTTAGAACGGAGTTAGAATTAATCGAAGTTAAAGCGATATTCAAAGAGTATTTCAACTACACTATAGAAAGATAGAAAATACCGAGTAGAAATACTTAGTACAAGCTATTTCAAAAGATCGCCAGCTTAACTAGCTAGGTTAATAGCTAAGATCGATTATTAATTATATATTATAGTAATTATAGTAATACTAACTAGAATAGCTATTATACTTAGTTTACGTAAGCCTATAATTATATCCTTTCTTAAGTAATAATACTAATGAAGGCTTAGATATAATGATCCGAGTAAGCCTTAAAGTCCGGAGCTTAGCTGGAGCGTAATACAGCCTTTCCTTAAGGGCGCGCTATACGATATTCTTCTCCTTCTTGATTACTGCTTTGCTACGAGTGCGGCCCGTGTAGTAATTAGCGGAATCAACGAACTACTTATAGCTTGTAGACGAGACTATATAATAGTAGGCGTCGATCCGGATTCTTTTACTAGTCGGCTTATTAAGACTATTGAAGTATTTAGTAGGAAGGCTTTCATAGTACTCCAGCTCTATAAGCGCCTTATTTAAGATGAAAGGTATCTAATAACCCCGTAATATCATTTACTAGGAAGATGCGAAAGACTAAGTATTATAAGACTAAGTATCGTTTTGAAACATTTATAGCTAGCTTTAAGAAACGATATTCTAGAACAACCCACGAATACATTTATAGCCTCAGCGATTAATAGGCCTCCGTAAGACTTTTAGGAGCTGTTAGTACTAAGTAATATTAAGCTTTTATTAAGTCCTGGAGAAATTCGGGTACTCCTTACTCTATCCTTATCAGGCGATACCAGTGTCCTAGACCTTCAATGCTAGAATGAGTGGCTTTCAGATATTCCCTACGACGTTCGAAAAGACGAGATTAGTATACAGGCGGTATTTAGATCCAATTCAACGCTACTACTCCTATCGTTACCTGTTAGCGTTTAGTATTATCTACTAGATTCTTCGGCCTACCGCTTCGTAGATTTCATTAGATCGGAAAATCTGTGAACTTATATAGAGAAGTAGAAAACTAAGAATATTACCTTGGCGCTAATTAAGCCTAAGGTATCTAGTAATAATAGAGAGAGTAATAGTAAGAGTTCTGAAGGTAATAGTACCGACTTTCTCCTAGTCGATATAGACAGCGATGTAGCTATTAACTAGACTTAAATAGAGAGCTAAGTTAATATACCCGCGATTAGGAACGATAGTACCACGGAAGATAATTAATATCTAGGCGAACGTTATAGGAAACTAATTACTACTATACCTAATACAATTCAAAGTTATCCTAGGCTTATAAATATAACTAACCTAGTAAGTTTAACGTTTAGGATTACAGGGGTAATAGGAATTATTATATAGATATATAACGTAGTTATATCTACTTATAAATTATACCTTAAGGTGAAAGATATACTATCTAAGTATAAAGGCTTACGTATAGGACTATTACTTAAATATTAAAGATTAGAGCTATAAGGAAACTACGTCTTAGCTAAATATTATAACGAAGTAAATTACTTGAAGCTATCCTAGAAGTATATAATTACTTAGAGGATTATAAAGTAGATATTTAGTAGAATCAAGGAAATCTTCATAGAGAATAATTAGATATTAGATAAATATAGCTTATAACTTAGTTTACTAGCCTAAGATAACTCTTCAGGTAGTAAGAAATATTCCCTACGAGTATAAGTCTATATATTAACGTTAGGTTAATTTTTAATTTAATTAGTTACTTATTATTATTAGGGAAGTCTCTATTAAAGTATAGGTTCTTAAATTATATGAAATAAGTGAAATTTATCCTAATAAAATAGAAAAAGATAAGGGATCTAGTTATATAACTTTCCTATTAAAATAACAGCCTTAATTAATTAACCTTGTAATTAGATTAAGATTTATTATATTACTAACTTAAAACTTTCTTTATAACCTTTAATACTACTTAGCTTTAGTATTTAGAAGTAGTAATAAACTTACTTAAGTATTAAGATATTTAACTTATAGCCGCGGCTAGGATATTTATTAAATAAGGCTATCTTAGTAAGTAGCTAGATTATCTCCTAGAATTAATAATTCCCCCTCGGTATCTTAATAGGTAATACCTTAAAACATACCTGTTATCTAGTTATAAGCTTGAGATAGATTAGCTCTAGTAGTACAGGAAATTATATCTAATGGATTAGATTCAAGTAATAGCTTATTATAGTAAGGAAAGTATTATTATTAACTAGAGATACTATTAAGATAATGGTTAGAGGTAAATATATCCTAAAGTATTTTAATATAGGATAGAGAATCTAATAAGGATCTTAAATAGTAATCTTAAGCTATTAAGCCTTTTAATTCTATACTATATTAGTTATTTAAATTAAAGTTATAATATTATAGGCTATACTTTCCAGCTACTAGATAGTACTTAACCTAGCTAAGAACCGTTAATACTCTATAACTTATTAAAGTGTATTAAATACTTAAATTAACTTAAAGCTAGTAAGGTACTTTTCAGACTCCTCCTTTCCTATTAAATATTTAAATGCTCTTCTACCTACTTAAGACTTCCTTTTAAGTTACGAAGCATAGAAGTATCCTTAAATATATTTAATTATTTAAATCTATATCTATATATAGAAATACTAACTCTAAGATATACTAGTTCTAGACTTAGGCGAGCGTTTCGCTTTGGCTAAGACTCTTATTACGACCGTATTTAATATCTATAACTTCGGATAGGTATATAAGAATATATAATTAAAGAATATCCTTTTCTAACTTAAAGCGGATTTAAGTAATAAATTAGATCTAAGTAAACTATATCTAATAGGCTTTAATATATCTAGACTAAATTAACTTAAAGTAATATTAAAGAAGCTATTATCCTATTTTAAAGATAATCTTTATTAGTACCCGTATTATAAGGATTTATTCGCGTACTTATTTCAGCCTTTATTTAACTTATATAGCCTAGGTATAGTCCTCTATAAAATTAGTATATAACGAAATATTACCTACTAGAGCTCGTCTAAAAGTAATAATCTAAGAAGATCGTCTTTACCTACTTATAATTCGGATCCGTAGCTAGTAGAAAGGATAGTAGAATAGGATTTAATTATAGTTATAAAGTAATATACCGGCGCGCGATATTAGGATACTATTAGATCCTGTCTAAGTAGAGATTTCAATAAAATTTAGGAGATAGAAGCGAGTAATTAGTAGTAGTAGCTATAGGCGTATCTAGAATAGTTCTAGAATATAGTCGTTAATAAATTAGCTATATATAATATATAATCTACTTAATACTTAGCTAAACTTCGATTTAATTTAGTGAAATTAGCGTATCTAGATCTCTTAATACTTCTTATTAGAATTATACTACTTAGCCCTATTACTTATATATAGTTAGAGATTTCACGTAGTAGTAAATTATCTATTATTACAAGTAATAATACTTCTTAGTATCTAGGACTTTTAATACTAACCTTTATACTATAAGAATAGATTTCTAGCTATCTATTATTTATACTCTACTACGCTATAAATTATATACAATTTCGCTGGCTAAGCTATTAGCCTTAGTTACTTAGTAGATTATATCTATCCCCCGTTTATAATTACTTTCGATGGTATCCCTTTACAGCTACTCTTAATAGAGCCTTGACTTCACCTTAATACGTAATTACTTCAAAAGAGGATTACTAAGGACGTCTCCACTCTAGTACTAGAATTAGATCCTAGGAGAGGATCCAAAAATAGAATACCGAAGAGCAAGGAAGATAAGATAAAGGGATTCAAAGGTAGAATAGGAAGTTTAGAGATATACTAGTACTCGCCTTTGAATCTTACCTTACTAATTCTCTAGTAAGAACGGTATCGTTAAGTTAATAAGAAGAGTAAAAGAATACCTTACATAGTAAAAGTAAAAGTAAAAGTAAAAGCGTAGTAGTTTACTAGAAGGAAAAAAATCTTAATGAAAAGGATAGATTAGCTAGTATAATTATATTACGTTAACGTTATATTAAGTATCTATAGAAATAGAAGATATTATATTTATCGATCGACTAATTATGAATAGTAGCCTCCTAGTATCATAGAAATTGTATGTATAAATCCGATATAGTAGTTCTAATTACTAGGTGAAGGTTTACCGGTATCGAAGAGTAGAAATAGGCGGCTATATTATTTACGTAGACGCTTAGGTAGAGATAGTGAAGGTCGCCGTAGGCTAAAGCGGTAGAGCGCTAGTATTTACCTGATAGGGAACTAGCGGTAGAGGAGGGTAGAAGGATTAGATTATAGAAAGCTAGGATGAATTAAGAGTTAGGATTAGACCGGTATTATTCATCTAAAATCTTATAATAATTGATATAGCTTTTAGCTAGGCTAAGTATATTATTACTTTATATCTAAATCGATCTCCTGTAACCTTATAACTATTACTTTGTTAATCCTAATAAGTTCCCTTCTAAATATTTCTTAGGTAAGGTATCTCGCCTTGTAATTCCTTTCTTCTTAGATATTCGAGGATAGTCTAATCATATACATGATTATAATTAAAGCCCTCGCGTACAAAGAGATTATAGAAGATTTTACATAGATAGGAATATTTCGGTTTCTTATCAAAATTAAGAGAACGAATATAGTCGAAATAAACTATAAATTCCTAAGGAAGATCCTTATATAGATCCTTAGTATTAATCGTTCTCTTTTCCTCTAAGATAAGTTCTTCCTTTTACGTATAATCTATAGCCATAAGACCCTGCTATAGGAGAGAGCCCCGGAGGAAGTAAAGAAGTATATACCTAAGGGATTCTAAATCATTATAGGAATATTACACTTGACTAAGTATTAGTCTTTACGTAGTAAGAACCAAGGATATTACACTTACTAATACCTAAATAACCGTTGATGCTAGCAAAACGTGCCGTGCTAATTAAATATAGATTCCGGACACGACTAGTATTAACCTGAGTAGTAAGGCGTTCCGTGGCGAGGCCTAAATCCGTTACATAAACCTGATTCCCTTACTTCCCTATACCTATCAAGAAGTTCTCCGGCATGTCCGTTATCTTCCATCCTCTAAGCTGAGTTATACGATACTCAATTGGATTTTAGGGATTATTAGATGGAGTAGGATACGTAGAATAGATCGTGAGGTCACCTGAACCGCTATGATAAGTCGACGTAATCGTATACGCATTATTATCTTCTTCGCTATTATCCTTTTTATTCTTACCGGCTAATTAATCAGGCTAGGTTATAACTTATTTGATTCACAGGATTATTTATTGTATGTTAAACAGAAGAGGGCATGACTAGGCGGAGGAGGGAGGTCGAAGATGAATTAATCGCTTCGCGTGAAAGATAAGATATCTAGCTCGGCGTAATCTGTTAGCATTGAATTAATGAGTAGGGATTTCAAATTATCGTACTCGACTTTTGAAACTATCACGGACGTTAATGTAGTCCTGGAGGAAGCCTTCGCCCCGCCTAGCTCCTTAAAAGTCGAGCCGTCTATGCTACGGTTGGCGGCATCCTCATTCTTAGATCTACCGTGTCTTGATCCGAGCGTAAGAGCGTTTTTGGTAGGACGTTCAACGACCCTATTAGACCTCCCCTTCCTTGCTCTATCCTTATTTTACGCGATCGACTCGCAGTTTGTAGTACCGGGTATGAACTCTCTAATTAAGGCACTCGATGCTGGCTTGATGAAACCGCTGAAAATAGCCTTAAAAGCTTGATTATAATATATAAGTAGGATACGCGCTTAGTCAAGGCTATCTTCAAGCGAGAACTTATATCTATAAGGTTAAGCTGAAGCATCTTAGCGGTAGAAAAGTACGAAATTTAGCGCAGGACCTTAGTTATCACTAGCTCCTATCTCTAGTAAAGGATTAAACTAAGCTTTATTAATAATAATACTACTAGTATTAGACGTACTTCTAAACCTACTTATTAGGCCCTGGAAACTTAAATCTAAATGGTAATATAGTATTTCACTAGTACTAGTAGTAAATAATTAAAGTTCTATAGGTTACTATAGGTTCCGTGCTTAGGCTTGTAATTCTCGAGGCTTATACGCTCTTTAACAGTTCTAGTTATCATGGAAATCGCCGGACTTACTATTAACGTTACGGGACTAGCCGGTCTCCTAGGTACCTGTATAGATGTAGTTAATCGAGTTAATACCTATAGATATTTCTGATTCGAATCGCGCTATATTACCGCTCGATTCGCTGATAATAAACTTCTGTTATATAAGTAGGTAGAAGCTATTAGAATTACTAACGGAAGGTTATAAGACATGTACTACCGTAATCTCGATTGTAATAAAGTAGTTACTATAATTACGAGAATACTTTCTAATATCTATGAAATATTTTCTACGACTAACAGCTTTTCTTTAAACCTGTAAAGCCTGTCGCTTAATAGTAAATCTATATTTCTAAATAACCTAGATAATTATATAAATAACTATTCTATAGAAGAGAAGAAATACTAGTCTTTAGTATTAAAAGTAAGTAAGCTAAAATAGAGTCTTAGTAATAAGGCTAGATTTATAATATAAATTAAGATATTTAGGATCTTAATTAGAAAATTATACGATATTATTCCATTAGAAGAAAATAATAAAGCGTTAAACTCCGATATTATTCGAAGACTTAATAAGCTTAATAGCTTCCTAAGAGGTATCTTACTACGCCTTCCTTTCAACGTTTATACTAATTCAAGATAGGTCTTTCGAAAGAGAAATCGACCTAATTTAGCGAAAGTTAATATAACGTCTAAGAGTTATTTTATCGGCTTAAAGGTAAGACGCGCGTAACTACCTGATTTAATCTTTACTTAATTGATTTAGTAGAGACGAAAAAGGAAGTCTATCTTTGGCTTAGTACTATTAATACTACAGATACATATGAAAAACATCTCTCCGTACGCTTGGAAAGTACCTGCGATTAGATCTTTTTTAAGTCTGAATACGTAAGCTGGGTATCATCCGACTTCCCGTTCGATGCGGCGAAGGTTTTGTAGGTACATAGGCCCGCAGGGTATAGAAAGTCTGTACTTTATACAAGGCTCGTTCAAAAACTTCAAAGTATATATGATTACCTACTAGCGTACTTCTTCTACTCGCGTGATATCGAGCTCTATTAAAATCTACTTTTAATAATCCGATCCTAGGTTTCATAACTGATATCTAGTAGCTAGGATGCATTTAAAATGGCTTAATAGTAAATACAAGCTAAAGAAGGACCCTTAGCTTCTATAAATAATATCTAGGACTTATTCAATTCTATTATCTACTATAGTCGAGGTTTTACCTACATTATAGATAGTCTTAATAAATGCCTACGATTAGATAATAATTAGAATAGTAGTAATAATTACAGTTGTAAGGCGTTTCTCGTAAAGCTTAGAAGATTGATTTCCTAAACTACAAGCCACCTTCTTATCGTAAGTGGGGATAAAGGGGATATACGCTCTAGGATATATCTTAATACTATAACATCTATAAAGCTAACTACTTACGAGTACGAAATATTAAAGACGGATATATAGTCTAATATTACCTTATTTTCTAAGTGTATTATCGACGATAAATTATGGAAGAAGCCAGAGGTCCTACGACAAGACCTTGCGATACAAATGGCGTAGAAATCCGAAGGAATATTTCTGTAGGTAAAGTTACAAGAGAGATCTCTACGTAATAGTAAAAATGGAGTTTCGTTATAGAAAATTGTTAACGATATACCTATAGGACTAATAGACGCTTATAAACGGGACTAGGAAAGGATATTAAAGCTATTAACCTGTAATATATATCGTGTATTAACTATACTCTAGTAGATAGTATTTATAGTAAGGCCTCTAATAGTAATTAAGATAATAGAAGCTCTTCTTATAAGGGACGAAGATAATTATAATAACTTATAAATTGATAAAATATTAGATATTATCAATAATAAGTATATTAATAATAAGATTCTAGATCTTTATAGTTTACTTATGAAGATTTAAGATGCAGGCCTAGAAAAAGATCCTAAAGATAAAACTCTTAGACTAGTCTACCTCTTAGTTAGAGAGTTTCTCCTTTCTAGGAAATCTATGAATATCTTGTTATCTAGCTAGAATTATGAAGATAATTGTCTTGTAAAGATTTATCTCCGCTATCTTAATTATAATTCATTATAGACTCCTTTGGAAACTTCTTATAAGGATCCGAATTAATATTTATTTCTAGATTATATAGTTAGATCTTGGGCCCTATACGTTAATTCATCTGGTTTAGATTATAAAGACTTGATTCGCCTTGTTAATAAGCTCTTTACTCCACATAGCTCCTATTGGATTAACTAGCGAAATCGCTATAAGAAACTCGTAAACAAGGTATCTTAATAACCTGAATCGTCGTAGGATAATCATAGGGGCTTACTATACTATACCGCTCTATTTAATCTTGTCAATACCCTTAAATTCCTACGAGACTAAAAGTTAGAGGATTAGAATTTAGTTGATAGCTAATATAGGACTACTTTACAGGTAGTAAGTACCGCGGGATACTTGTTAGCTGTTATCTTTCTAATCGATTACGGTACTAATATTAATACTTAATATAGTCTTCACGGCTACGTAGTCAATGCCGTAGCCGATTCTAGGAATAGTTAAATAACACGGGTTCTTGTAAATACAGGAGCTAGTTTGTTAATTAATGACGAGGCCGGACGTATACCTTTATATCTAGCTGCTAGAAAGGGTTATATTGAAGTAGTAAAGCTGTTACTCGATAAAGGGGTAGATATCTCCGTGACTAGTACTAATAGATAGACGCCGTTAAACTTAGTAGTTAATAGCGGGTATCTTAAAGTAGTAAGGCTATTACTAGATAAAGGGGTAGATTATAATACTTAAAGTGAAAGCTATAGTAATATACTACACGTCGCCTCGTATAAGGATTATATAAAGATCGCAGAGATACTTTCTAATAAAGCCGCCGACTTCAGCTATAAAGACTACTAAGGTAGAATAGTATCCTACCTAGCTTACGCTAGAGGTAACCTAGTAACTATTACGTTTTTGTCTGATAATAGACTAGGTCTAACTATTACTAATAAGTAAGGACGTAACTGTCTTTATTATAAAGTATTAAGTAGTTCTACTAGTATAACTACTTAGCTCCTTAACCAAGGTTTGGATCCTAATCTCATGGATCGAGACGGCTAGACCTCGTTGTATTAGGCTGCTAAAAGCGGATCTATCGAGACTTTAAAGGCTCTTAGGAATATAGGAGCTGTATTAAGTAGCGAGTATATTAATCGTTAAACACCGTAAGACGTTGTATTATTTCATTATCACAGACGCTTACTAGTATTAACTTTCAATATTCACGTCGGAATCGCAAGCGGATACTCTGTATTAGAACAGGTTATTAGTTATCTAACATCTAAAGATAACTTATATACTACTAGAGATTAAATTAGCCCTAGCATAATACAGAAAAAGGTTCGGTATAATAGCTGTTTCCTTGTAAGTTAGCTACTAAAGATCTTGATCCTATATATTACTAACCGAAATAGGAAATATGTAGTCCCTAATATAAGTACTTAGAGTGTACTAATTTTGATTACTACTTTAAATGCGATGTTTTATTAGATATAACACATGCATGTTATAGAGTCGAAAAACGAGAATAGACTGTAGGTAGATAGCGTTATCAAGCTATTATAAGCTACCGCGTAGTAGAGAAGCTTTAAAGGTAGATATACTTATATCTTATCTTTTTTAGCATTTTATTCAAGGTTACTAGTGTATGTATCCAGGTGTTAGGATACTCCTCCTCAAGGATTCTCTTACTTATTTCTACTACTTGTTCCGTTAGCTGCAGCGTATCTTGCCGTCAATGTACCTCGTTGTATACGGGTGTAAACTTAGTAGCTATCCTCTAATTATCTTCGCCTATATCACGGAGATAGGATATCCTATCGTTTCGATAGCTGAGACAAGTATTAATATATATCGGTCTTCCCTATCTACCTTCCTACTACACCTAGCGTTTCGCCTCAAAGTCCTGTAATAATTCCTGTACGTTTCTTAATTCGTGTTCGAGTGACTATATTTCTTCTAGTACACCTTATATATCCCTCCTATCTATCCTACTTCTACCCTTTACTACTTCTTCCCCTACTTTATTATAGTATAGATATATTAAGGTACTACAGGACCTTTAATATATTATTAAATATAATTAGCCGGTTAAAAAGAATTCTTAACGACTAGCTTACTCCGAGGATATTCCTGTCTTAAGAGTAGGTATTAATACTATTATCTTAGCTCCTTTAACGTTAATACTATATAGTACTACTTATACTACTAAATATATCCTATATAATATTAGATCTCTTATCATTTATATACCTTTTAAAGTCTTAACTAAACTAGATCTCTTATTTAATAGGTCCTCTACCTTTAAGTTATATAAAAACTTATAAATAGTATAATCAAAGTCTTTAGATAGTAGATTAATAGGTAACGGGTACGAGGCTTCCTAAGCTCGATTTAGCTTCAATCTTAATATATCTATTTCATACGTACGATTTCTATTATACTATAAGGCTATAGTACACGTATTAAAGTCTCGATTAACCTTATTAAGGATATATATTCAGAGGATATCCTAGTAGTTATAAATTTAAGGCCGTTTTAATCCCTTTATAGCGATCTAGCGTCTATCTTCAAAAGATCTTAGAATCTGATACTTATACTTTATTAAGGAAGTTTTTCGGATTATACTTAAATTCATGATAGAATCTAAGTATAAGGTTTTTAGTAACGGTAGTTATCGTAGACTATAATAAATAATATCTTATTAGCTCTATTTCTTTAATATTAATACTAGGCTTTTCTTTTATATTATCTACGGGTCTCCTAGTCCTATACTTACAGATTACCGGTCTTACGTAGTCTATAGACTATCCTATTATCTTTCTAATATATAGCTACTCTTATAGCGGGCGGATACGGCCCGTAGGATACGTAGCCTACATCTAGAGATTTAGAAGCTTCTAGAGTATAAACTCTAAGTTTAACACTTAATTTATTTTAGCTTAGATATAAAATACGGAAGATCTATAACTACTCTACGGCTTAAGAATATAAGTTATAAAGCCTCGACGATTTATAGATCTAATTACTTGTAAATTATAGTAACTAATTATATTCTAGGAACGTCCGTCTTATAAATCCTTACTACCTATGACCTACCTCTTCGCTAACTTCTACTACTACTAGCTTCTACGGTACTAGCTTTTACGGTACTACTTTCCGTGATACTACCTTTTACTGCGTTTCATAGGGTTATCTCTACTAGTACTAGCTTCATCCTCTAACTATCTATATCTTAGAAGTTTTATATAATTAACAGTTAAAATAGGAGCCTTATTTTCAGGGTTAAATGCATACCTACTTCTTTTCCTATATTTCTACTTCTATCCTTTACTACTTCTTTCCCTACTTAATTATAGTATAAATATATTAAGGTATTATAGGACCTTTAATATATTATTAAGCGTAATTAATTAATTAAGAAGAATTCTTAATAGCTAGCTTACTCCGGGGATACTCTAGTTAAGAGAGTAGATATTAATATTATTATCTTAATCTCTTTAATATTACTATTATATAATATTACTTATATTATTAAATATATCTTATATAATATTAGATTCCTTAATACTTATATACCTTCTAAAGTCTTAATTAAACTAGACCTTTTATTTAATTAGTCTACTACCTTTAAGTTATATAGAACCTTATAGTATAATTAAAGTCTTTAGACTTAATAGAGAATAGGTAGGAGAATTATTTTAATAACGACTACTACTATATTTTTATACTTCCTACTTTACTTCTAGATCCCCTTTATCTTATCTTCCTCGTACTTCTATATTCCTTTTTTAGATTATCCCTCTAGCTCTATTTTAGAACCCCCTTAAAGACAAAGTTCTAATTTTAGCCCTCTTCCTTACGCTCTAATTCTAGTACTAGGAGAATAGGGATACCCCTTAATTCCCTAGGTTTATCTCTAGAAGGCTATACACCCTAAGATAGTATATTAACTCGAAGGTTATATAAAACTTCGAGGATATACAAGCTTAAAACGTCCGTAAACTTAAAGGCTACATAACTTAAAAGATATATAAATCCAAATGCTATATAGAATTAGAAAGTTTAATTAATATATTTAGAACTTCGGTATTATTCTATTACTCTAAACGATATAGTAATATTAAATAGAAAGTATACCTTTAAAGTTTATATATCTCTTAAGTTAATATACTATCTCAGGATATAGCCTTGTAAAGATGAATCTAGGGAATTATAGAACTCCCTCCACTCTCCTACTACTAGAGCTTCCAAGTCGTCAAAGTATAAAGATAGAAAAATCGTAGAATAGTTATCCTAGTATATATATAATTAATCTATAAGGTTAGATAAATTGAAAAGTAGCCTAAAACTCTATAAGGTATACTAAATCTTATTAGATATATAGATTCTATGAATAGTCGCCGTATAATTCTTTAAGTATATTATACTATTAAGCGTAACTACTATATATTCAGGATAGAGGAAAGGATAGGATTCACGGGATTAAAAAGGATAACAGCGGTTGAAGTACTATTATAACGAATATTTACTATTAAGGTTATAAAGTCGCTCCTCTAAAGGTAGGTTAGTATTACTAAGGTAGTAAAGGTACTAGTACAGTTTATATCTTATAAGAAAGAGATAGGAGATTAAGGAGTCTAACTTAAAATAGGACTTAACAGCGTTTAAGAGATATTCTACTTCATTATCAAGATTATTTCCCTTCGCCTAAATCCTCCGTATTCGGCGGGCTTTATAGAATATTCCCTCCTACCGAATACAGAGCGATACTATATTATCGATAATAGAGACCCGCTAATCTATATCGCCCTCGATATCATAAGTTAACGGCGGGTTGAAGAAGGCCTTCGCGATACGTGATTATTCTATAAACGCGTATAGAACAGACTCTAAGATCTAGAGAATAGAACTAAGTAACTTTGTATCTCCCTTAAGCTACGCTCGCATGTCTTATATAGGAGCGACGGCGTCGTATTCTTTTTGGATCTACTTTATAAGCTCCCGCTCTCGCGCTTTAATGTTTTAATTTATAGCTCGTTTAGCCTCTTTATATTAACCGTAGATAATGTATCCCTTTACACGGTAGATAAACGTGAATTGATATCGAATACGCTGAAATATTTCATCTTGGCGGCCGCGAAGCTCCTGGATTTCTTCCTCCTAGCGGATACTTACAATTTGCGCCTCGGTTAGCTCTTTAGGTCGTCGGGGTTAATCCGTCGGCTTATCCGGTTAGCCGCTTAGATTAACTCCGTCCAAGGCGCCGTATCTTCGTATACGGCTTAGGTATCGTATCGGATTATACGGGACAGGTAGTTACGCTAGAAGATAGCTAGGTTAGTATAATCTATAATTAGATTACGGACGGCCTTATTAGAATTAGGATTATCTAGTAAATAATCGCGTTAGCTTAGGCTCCCTAGAATCAGAAGCCTTCCTATCGCTCGCTGAAGATAATAGGTTATAAAGACCTATACGAAGCTAGTCTCTTCTCCTAACCGTTTAATCCACTCGTAATACTTCTCGTAGGAGAGCGCCGTGTCGGCTAAAGTAGTATAGCCCCTAGAGGTTTATACAGGTATACGAAACAACGGTACGTCTAGTATATCCTCTTTCTATAGGATTAATTAGTAGTTCAGTCCTTTTCTAACGCCTAGTATTAGAACTGTCCTAGGGTTTATATTCAGGAAAAGGTAGGCGTCGTCATCGTAGATAAGGCTAATAATATAGGATATTATATAAAAGACAGGATTAGTATTAATAAAGAATATATAGATTTTCCTATATACCTATTAGGTTAATAGATATAATTTCTTAGTAGTTACTTATAATCTCTTATACTTCTTATAAGACTTAGTTTAAGTAAGCTTTAGTTATAAGGTAAGCGCTACTTTCCTAGTACTCTTATCACGCTAGACGAATAAATCCAGGTCGTAATAGGTAATTCTAAGAAGGGCTTCAGGTTAGGATCTAATATACGCTACGACTAGCAGGATTATTACCAGCTGAACCTGTTACTATTCGTAAGGGAAGGTATTAGTATTACTTACCTAATAGTAATATAGTAGCTCTATAAAATCTATTATATCTAAGAGAGGCTTATTAGTTTTACTATAATCCAGCCTATATTCTTTAGCTAATAGACTATTAATGAACTATTCTAACGTTACTCGTATATAAGGATATTAACGTATACGCCTTCACTTATATTATAGATTTACTTCAAGGTTAATAGACTAATCCGTTAATCCTTCTATTTAATATAGAGCTAGCTTAGTTAATACTAGTAGGTCTTATCCGAGTAGTTATTATATATCTAATAAAAGAAGTTCTTAATTTAATCCTCTATTAATCTTTTAAGTATGTAATAAGAATTAATACTAACGGTATTATAATATCTAGAGATCAAGGATTAATAATATAAGTAGGATGATTATAGAATCTATATTAGAGGTAACTTACTCTCTTTATAAACCTTCGAGATAATTAATATATAAGTTAGTAATATCGATGTAAAGAGTTATTAATCGATAGCTTTTATTAACCTTCTTATATCATGCGTTATAATATTCTCGAGCTGATAGCTAGCTTCTCGTAGAGGGGGAGGTGTAAGACGAGTTCGGGTTTTACTTTAAAGTATATAGTAGTACTTTACGACGAGCTATAATAGATAGTAGTAAGGACGGTCGCCTATATATAAAATAAGTAAAGGTAAGTCCTTAAAATTAATAGTAAAAAGAGGGAAGTAAGTTAGGAAGAGAAGAAGGTAGAAAGGAGGCGGAGGGCTATTTTTATTAGGCTCCTAAAGCTACTAAAGGGTCCTAGTATATATACCTAGCCTCTCTCTCTTTCTCTTCTCGCCTTTTCCCTCCTTATCTCTATACTACCTAATTACGTATCAAGGATTCAACGAGTAACCTATAGTAAAGTAATAAAGATAGTTAAGGAGATAATACAGGAATAAAAGTCTAAACTTAACGTGATTAACTAGTACGTAAGCTTATATATAACTATTAAGAGTATAGGAGAGAGAGTAAGAGGAACTATATCTAGGTTAAGGATCTCGATATAAAAGACACTTAAAACGGCGACTAAGTATATTAAAAAGAACTATCTTTTTACTTATATCTAGTTTAAGGTAATAATATTTCAAATATTAATAATATTTTTAAAAAATATTAAAAAATATTAATTTAAATTATTATATTTAAAAATATAATAAAATATAATTATTATAATAATAATTTAAATTTAAATTTATAAGAAAAA
>JAABUK010006875.1_pt1 | contig 16722 bp, 22 predicted proteins | sample 5559141 | NCBI WGS metagenome assembly JAABUK01 (sample SAMN10711869, study PRJNA513367) | rock metagenome | isolation source: Antarctica rocks | place: Antarctica: Victoria Land, Pudding Butte nord | collected 2016-01-03
CTAGGTCGAATCCCCAGAGCGCCGCTGCTTGCGTACCGTTAAACGCCTTTGCCCAAGTGTCTCGGGTCTGTCTCGTCAGTTGCGGCAGCGGAATGGACAGCCAACCGAACTCACGGGCCATCGCGATCACTGCAACCACTATGGACGCCACGACCCCGTAGATGCCCGCACGCGCCGCACCGAGCACACTACCCAGCGCGGTAAACATCGCGCCGATGGACAGGCTCGACACGCTACCTGCCAAGGTGTACGCCGTCACGGCGGCTATCCACCGCTTCTTACCTCCTGCCACCTTCCCGAGGGGCGTGAGCGCTCCAATGAGCGCCTGCCCTCAGAGCCCGGCCAGCTGGGTCCAGCCGAGGATGATGGCCGTCGCGAGGAGACCAAAGCGAGGCTCGCGAGCCATCGCCAGAGCACTCCCGAGGATGAGGATGCCCGGGATAGCAAGTGCCAGACGCCTCAGACGCCTCGACGTCAGATGCTCAGTTTCGGTCATGCCCGCCATCGCCATGCTAACCTCCCCCCGGAATTTCCGCTGCCGGTTCTGCTTCGAACATTGCCTCCATTTCCTCACCGCGCATGGGGTGACCATAGGTTTGGATACGGTTGTCCGCATCGATGAGGATCGCCGTAGGAACGATAGTGATGCCGAAGAGTTGGCTGATCCGCTCGTCTTCGTCCGCTACCATGGGAGCGGTAATCTCATACCGCTCAGCGAGGTGAACGCAGTCGTCCCGACTGGCCCGGCAGATTACGATTACACTCCCGCCGGTTTTGTAATGTAGGGCTTCCATCTCGTGAAGGGTTGTCGTGCATGATGGGCAGGTTGGGGAGACGAATAAGATGGCCGTGGGCCGCCCTACATAGTCCGCACTACTGACCGATGCACCGGACAGGCTCACGGCGTTAAATACTGGCGCTTCTTCGCCAATTTGCACGCCATCGGTCACAGATGATTCTATGCCCGCACTAGTATGCCGGATCTGGTGCACCATGCGCACCACGCCCAGTAAGATGAGGCTATGAAAGACGATGAGAATCCAGAGAGCAACGTAGGAGAGAGCGAACGGGAGTCCCATGTTACCTATCCTCCCTCCCGTCCCGGACTCGCGTGCTCTCGGATGATGGAAGATTCCCATGCGACCGAGGAACGAGCGCGACCAGATCAGGTAGGTTCAGCAACCACACAGCCATCAGAATGAGGAAAGCCGCGAGTAATACCGTCTGCAGTAGGTAGAGAATCGCGCTCGTATCGGCGCTCATCGTACTGACGCTAGGCCATGACATACCACCCGCTCGACAGGCCAGTAGCAGCAGCACGACAGTCAACAGCAGCAGCAGGCGAGCCACAGTGCGGAGAGAAATTCGTTCGCTCGCACTCCCAAAGCAACCACAGGAGATCCGCCGTCCCCTGCGTAGATTGATGCTGATGGCTATTAGGAAAGAGAGCAGGAGCAGCACAGCCAGCGGCAGTGCGATATCTGCATGCCAACCTGTTAGGAAAGCGATCGCCAGGAACGCCTCCGTTGGGATCAGCGCCAAGGCGAACAACGAGGCCGCTCCGTTAGGCAAGACGTTGTACGCGATCACGCTACGTGTGAAGGTAAGCGGACGGTGCAGCTTGGGCAGAACCGAGAGGAGAAAGATGATTCCCACACTCAGCCGAGAGGCAAAGGCCAAGTGAGGTAATACAACGATGCTCGTCTGCCCAGACATGATTTCCCCGCAATCAATTACGTATACCCACGATCAATTCTCGCAGGTCGAGGCCTTTCCAGTTCAAGTTGTTGCTTACGGTGGCCAACCGCCACTTGGTCGACCAGATTTCAGGACCGCGGTCCTTGCAGTATCGCACCCGCCCAAATGCTCTGCGGGCAGCTTCCACATGAGAGAGGACATACGTCCCGAAATACGGTATGACATCGTAATTAGACCATATGGACACGCTGTAGCAGGTCGTGAGGTTCTCGATAAGAAATGCCGATTGAAGCAATCCAGGTGTGTGAACCGCATCCCTGGCAACCCGTCGATAGTCAAGATACATAGGCAGAAGGTAGCGGGCGCTGCGCAGAGCGAATCTGGTGATGACACAGGTGACGGGAACATCCACGGAATGCTCGCCCGGCTCCGCCAAGCGCATGTGCTGCGCGGATTTGGAGAGATCTTCCCAGTCACGGTCTGGATTTGCAGGAGCGGTAAGCATGGTCACACCCTACAAACGGAAAACGCTACATCGCCCCGACTCCTATATTCTGTAGCATGCCACATGCTTTGCGTGGTGAACACCAACAAATGTTTGTATTTTTGTTTGCGTTTCCTAGTACGGTGGTCGAAGCCTTCGGTCAGGAGATGCCAAAGCCTCGTTCCTTGGCCCAAATGATTGCCTCGCTGCGCGAGTCCACACCGAGTTTGGTGTAGAGGTCGCTTACATAATGGCGCACGGTCGTCTCCGCAAGACTTAGTTCATCGGCTATGCGGCCGTTTCGCCATCCTCGCGCAATACCGTCGAGCAATTGTCGTTCACGCTCGGTGAGAGAGAATGCTTCCTCTTTCGTCTGGATGTGAGGTCGCCCTGTCACCAGCATGTCCGAAACGGTGCGGCTCAGCCACGTACCGCCTTGTACTACACTCCGGATTGCGGTGATGATTGCCCCCGATATCTCGTCCTTGAGTACGTAGCCAACCACTCCTCCCATGAGCATACGGCGTATATAGACCTCATCGTCGTAGGCGGTCAGGATGATAACCCGCGTCTGCGGGCACTGCGCACGAACAAACGTCACCGTCTCAGTCGCTGTTGCGCCCGGCATCTGCAGATCCAAGATGAGTACGTCGGGCAGCAATTCCTGGCAGAGCCGTTGCGCCTCATCCCCCCGAGTCGCCTCGCCCACGAGGGCGATGTCCTCAGCGCCGCGCAGCGTCTCGCGGATGCCGCAGCGCACGAGCGGGTGATCATCCGCGATCAGGACCCGAATCGTCTCCATCGTCGCTTCTCCCTTGTAAGGCCACGGGGATCCGCACCGTCATCGCCATGCCTTCCTCGGGCCGCGATTCGAGGTCCATCTGCCCACCGGCCAGCGCCACACGCTCGGCGATGCCAACCAGGCCGAAATGCCCCGCATGCGCTAGGGTGCCCAACGCAGCCGGGATGGCGAAGCCCATCCCGTCGTCGCGCACACTGAGCACGGCGTCCCCGGTATGCACTTGCAGGCGCAGCGTGACATGCCGCGCATGGGCGTGTTCCAAGACGTTGCGCAGCGCCTCCTGGGCGGCGCGGAACAAGGGCAGGGAGACGGCGAGCGGCACCGCCATGTCTTCGCCTTGCAGGTCGAGCATCACCGCCGGCATCTCCGGCCGCGCCCGGCGGAGGTCTGCCACGCACCCCTCCAGCGCCGCACTCAGCCCGAACTCCTCCAGCCCCGGCGGGCGCAACTCCCGGACGAGGTCGCGCAGTTGCGCCGTGACCTCCTGGACCTTCTGTTGGACCGCCGCCACCGTCGCGATGGGCACTGCTACGTCTTGCAGTGTTCCTTCACGCTCGCGGGTTTCGGCGAGGTGGCGGTTGATGTCCAGCAGCTGCTGCAGGGCGATGTCGTGGAGGTTGCGGGCGAGGCGCAGCCGTTCCATCTCGCGGCTCTCCGCGAGCCGACGCTGGGCATCGATCAGTCCGGCCGCCATGCGTTTCCGTTCGGTGATGTCCTCGACCATCCCGATCGTGAAGCGGGGCGTGCCGCGCTCATCGCGGACGAGCGACGCGGTGAGATTGCCCCAGACGACGTGACCATCCTTGTGCAGATAGCGCTTCTCCATCTGATAAAAATCGCGCCGCCCCGCCACAAGTTCCGCGAAGAGAGCCCAATCGGCCGACACATCGTCGGGATGCGTCACCTCGGTGAAGGCCATGCCGCGCAGCTCATCACGGGTGTAGCCGAGCATCCGCTCGATGGCGGGATTGGACTCGACGAGGCGCCCAGCCAAGTCGGCCAGCACGATGCCAATGGCGGCGTCGGCGAAGATCGTCCGGAAGCGCGCATCGCTCTCCCGCAGCGCCGCGAGCAGCGCGGCCCGGATTGTCTCCTGCTCGGCGAGGATCGTCGCGCGCAGCTCGACAACGTAACCTGCGGCGAGCGCCCCGAGGAGCGCCGGCAGTCGCGTTTGCCGCACGGCGGGGAGAGCGGCGCCGAGGTGCGCGCCCAGGAGGGTGAGCGTCCGTCCCAGGGCATCGGGATGCAGATAGCGCAGCCGCGCCAGCGCGACGCCGATCACCTCGCCGGCCCCCTCGTCGAACGGTTCGGCACCCAGGATCGCCACCACCCGATCGAGCAGCGCGGCGAGCCGACGCTCGATCTCCGTCGCTGCATGGGGCGAGAAGGCGGTGTGCGCGATGGCGCGGTGCCACGCCTCGGCAATCGCCTCGCGGCGGCTAGTCGGGAGATGGTGCGGCGATGCGTGATCGTGCATATAGCCACCCGCTGATCCGCGATAGGATGGTCGCGCGCCGGAGGAGACGCGCGACCTACGGCTTATACCCGACCCCGTCCCCACGCCTCGCCAGTGCGTCGATGCCGCGATACGGCAACGGGGCGGCAGCAACATCGACGTGCGTGCCGGTCGTGTAGTTGACCGTGGGATCGGGCAGCCCCTCGACGGTGTAGAGGGTGAACGGGAGCACCGTCGCAGCGTCCTGACGAGACAAGGGAAGTGGCGGGGAGATGGGCCAATCTCCCCGCCACCCGGATAAGCAGCGGTCGGTTGCGACTATTTGAACGCGAGCGACTGCGAGACAAAGCGTGTGTCGTCGATGTTCACCTCGAGCGGAACACCGTAGCGCGACTCGAGGCGATACGTTTCGTCGCCGAATGTTACGCTAGTCTCGCTCGCAGAGGCCTGTGTCACTTGCACCGCTTTCCCGGCGTTCTTGAGATACGAGAGGCGACCGGGGACGAACCATCGGAACGGCACCGAGGGCCGATCATTTGTCCTCGTTGTCTTCGGAGTAATGGGAGAGCCAACCGTCACAGTGTTCCCACTTGCCTCCTCGAAATAGCCTACCTGATCGAATTTGCCGCTCTGCCGTGGGGACATATCGACCAGCTCTTTGCGCCAATGGGACGCATCCGTGTACGTCAATTTCCATGTCCTCGCGATCGCTTTCCCGTCCTGCGTACCCGTTTCAACGTACACCGCTTCGAGGGCAGGGAATGTCGCCTGATCGATGACGGCGGACGTGCTCCCCGCCGCCCTTTCCGTGAGGACATTGACACCGATAATCGCGACCAGTGTCGCAACCAGTGCCGAGGCTGCACCTATCGAGAGTTTCCCGGTATGGCGCTGGATCCACGACTTCATCGGAACCTCCTTGAGCAGTTGAAGGACGAGCATGGCGCGAACATGCTCGTCGAATTATGTCAGGTAGTGGTGCGTGGTGACGTCGGACCAGTAGTAACAGGTACTCGTACATTCGTAGAACTGATTCTGCATGTCCACGAGACCACCGCCGTTCATCGCATTCGTCCCACCGATGATCCTGTATCCATCGAAGGTATCATTATAATACCACTCGCTCGGACCGTATCCCGCGCTGAACTGCCATGACGACCCATTCCAGTAGAAGTCGTTCGCATAGGCAAGTTGCCAGCGCTGCGCCCCGCACGAGCCACCATTGCAGCCTCTGCTACCTTGGTAGTAACGCCCCAAGGTTGTGTAGGTGGGAGGAGATACATCGTAAATGATGTAGTGACACGTATACTTACTAGGGCATTGAGGATTTTCCGCCACAGTGTATGCCCCGACCGGTGCCGACTCGCCAAGCACCGCATACGACACAGCGAGACCAAGCGCTAGCAACAACCGCACCGCATGTACCCACTTGCGAACCGATTTCATGCATGCCCCCTTCCTACTACTGCGAACGCATTGTCCGCACATAGGTTGAGACGAACGACAAGCCACAAAACGCACACTCTCTACGAGATTGACTGCGCAATCGCCGTGAGGGCGTCCGCGTCTAGGCCCGCGTCGCGGTCCCCGCCGAGGAGGAGCACCACCTCGGGCCGCTCCACCACCAGCCGCCCTGTCGTCACCGGCTGGCCATCGGGCCGCTTCAGGCCGCTCGGCGCGTCGTCGATGTAGACGGCAGGGTAGCCGCCCACGGTCATCTGCCGCGTCGCGCCGGGCGCACCGCCGAAACTCGGGTGAGACCCGGGTGCATCATAGGTGATAGTCAATGGGGGCGCGGCGGCACGCCTGTACGTCACGATGACCTGCTGGGGCGGCGTTGCCGGGTCCGGCTGGAAGAGTTGCACCGTCGCCAGTGCATATCCTGCGGGGACGCTCTGCGGCAGGTTCACCGGGAACGCGACCGCGCGCTGCGCGTCGGCGAGCGTGACCGTGCGGAAGGGGCCGCCTCCCGGTAGAGGCGTGGGAATGACGATCCGTTGGCCACCCGGCTGTCCCGGCTGCGGCTCCTCGCGCACGACGAGCGCCTTGAACCAGGTCCCCGCCGCACGGATCGCTCCCGGCGCGACGACGGCGGCGCCGAGGAACGCGAGCACGACGATGAGAACCGCCACAGCGAGCACGGGACGCAGGAAACCCAGGCGGCGCGCAGGCCGCCCCTCCGCTGCGATCCGTGCCCGCACACGCTCGGCCACATCGAAGCGCGGCTCGTCCCGCCGCAGCGCCGTCAGCCGTGCGCGCAGCCGCTCGTCGTCGAGGCCATCCGGCCGCTCGTCCGATCCTTCCGTCACCATGTAGCGCCTCCCGTCAACTCCCGGTACAGCGCGCGAAAACGCTCCTTGGCCCGCGTGTAGCGCATCCGCGCGGTATTGGCCGTCACGACGAGCGCGACGCCCGCCTCGTTGTAGGAGAGGTCTTCCCCGGCGCAGAGGAGCAGCACGGCCCGATCCTCGGCGGAGAGGCGGGCGAGCACGCGGCGCACGGCATCCGCCTCTTCTACAGAAGAGAACGGATCGCCCGCGAATTCCATACGGTCGCTATCGAGAGGGAGCCAGCGAATCCGGCGCCGGCGGCGGAGATGATCCCGCGCGAGGTTGGTCGCGATGCGGAAGAGCCAGGCGCGGAACGCGCCGACCACGCGCGCCGTCGGTAGGGCGCGGTGGGCGCGCATGAACGTCTCCTGCGTCAGGTCCTCGGCCGTCTCCCAGTCGCCCACGAGGCGGTAGAGGTAGCCGCCGATCCGCTGCTGGTATCGCTCGACCAGCGCGGTGAACGCCGCCGTGTCGCCGTCGATCGCGGCGCGGACGAGCGCCTCCTCGTCGCCGTTGCGGTCGCCCATACCACTTACTCATTCCGACGAACGGGGAACGGCGAACCGCACACCGCTGCGAGGATCAGGCGCAGAAGTAGTTGTAGTACGGATTCCCGTTGCCGTCCAGGCATTGCTGCCGGTACATGTTGCCCGCGCAGCAGAAGCCATCCACGCAGACGTTCGAGCCGACGTACTCCGCCTGCGGCGAGCACGAGCCCGCAGCGCGGACGGGGCGGGCCTTGACGCCGGGGGGGAGGAGCTCGGGATGCCCCGCCATCGGGCGGATCTGCCCGCTCGGTGTCGGCGGGACCGCAGCATTGACCGACGTGTGTGTCCCCGCACCGGCGATGCCGACTAAGGACGCGCCGCCCACGATCTTGCCGATCTGCTTCAACGCCCCGCGCCGCGAGGTGCCGGGGCGATCGTCGCGCTGCTCGATATCCGCTGTCCGTCCCATGTCTTTCCCCCTTCATCCTGCCATCCCTGGTAAGGAGACATATCATATCACTGGACTCCCGCGAGAAAAACAACGCCTGTTCAAGTTCAGGAGAAGGGACCAACCGCAGTGCCTCGCCGAGCACACAGCCGCGCCTGGTCGCGTGGGTGGTGGCTCCGGCGGCATCGCTTCCGCCCACGCTGCCCACGGGCCTTGGTCACCGTTGTAGGATTGGAGGCGACACATGCGATGAGGTCCGGCTGCGATGGCCATAGCCATCTATGGACAGGGGGCGAGCGTCGCGGTTGGGACCGGCGTTGGGGGATGCTCCGTCGCGTACGAACCGGGATTGTACTGTCCGGGGTACGCGGTGGCCGTCAAGGTTGCGAGGAGGACCGCTTCGGCGGTGAGTATGGCACGGGGGTGCATGGCGCCGGTGCAACGGGCGTGGCGTCGCTATCCACTACACCTACGACGCGGACGGCAACCTGGCCACGCGCGTGGAGGGGGCGGGGACGACGACCTTCGCCTATGACGACCTCAACCGCCAGACGAGCAAGACGCTGCCGACCGGACCCTACTTCGGCGCCAGCGGCCACAGCGTCGAGATGGCCTACGACAACGCCGGCAACCTCGCCACCCTCGGCGACGCGACCGGCACGACCCAGTACTTCTACACCAGCCGCCTGCTGCTCGACCGCCTGATCGAGCCGAACGGCGGCGCGCGCGACAGGGGGTGAGCAGGTATGTGTCTATCTGGAGTCTGCCCCAGCCTGATGTCAGGGATACCCGGCGACGAACGTCAGAGTAGCGTCCCAGTCGCGCTTTGCTGACAGCTCACACGATGGGGGCACAGGCTCTTTCCTGACACGGCGCAGGGTGTTACCCGTGGGTAACACTTCCCGCTGCGCCCATCCAGCGCCGCAGCCGCAGCCCCCAGGAGCGATGGTCACCTCGGCATGGGGGGATGTGGCGTGTCCATCAGGTCGGGGAACTCGTTCACAGCGGCAACATGCTGCTCGGCACGCAGGATAGTACCGACACCGACACCAACTTGCCTTTGCCACCTCCGCCTTCGGGACGGTATAGGTACTTGGCCTTCCCTCTCTAGTTTCTACCGACCCGGTAGAAACTCCATTGACACTCGCGGCCTCGGAGAACTCCTCCGCCCGCTGCACGATACCCTTGCTCCGCTCGTAGGCGGTGAGCGGCTTGTGCTTCTCATCCAACTCCAATTCGAGGACGCGACGTTCATCCTCGGTCACTCCCGCGCGCGTGGAGGTGATGTCATTCTTGGGAGGCGCAAAATTTTGCGCCTCCCGTCACTCCCGCGCGCGCGGGGGTGATGTGGTCGTAATTCTTCCACGTTGGAAGAATTAGTCGTCACTCCCGCGCGCGTGGGGGTGATGTGGTACGCGCGTAACGGTGCCGCCCGCCCGCCTACCCCCATCCGACAAATCGCCGCAGCCGCACGCGCCACGATGCCGCAGGTTCGCGTTGTACACCCCCAGGAGCGATGTTCGCCTCCGAGGCGGGCGATCACCTCGTTCGAGGCCGCCAGGCGCGCCCGTAGTTCGTCGCGCTCGCGCTCGATGGCTTCGCGCCTCTCCTGCTCGTGGCGAAGATCGGCACGCAGTTCGCCGGTCTCCCCGGCAAGCGCTTCGATGCGTGCCGCAAGGGGAGCGATCCACTCCTGCATCAGCACATTCATCTGCGTTTGGACAGGCACATGCCTTGAATACGGGAACTCGCACACGAACATGGCGCTGCTTATTCAGGTGTGCTGGGATCGTCCTTCTTTCTCCGGTGTCCTGGCCCCTGCTTACCGTGCAGCGGGTGATCCGGGTCATGGAACCCGGTACGCTGGCCGAGGTGTTCGCGGCGGTATCGCTCGACCTCCGACGCAGTTACCGCGTATGAGCGTCCAATCATTGTCGCGTGAAGAACGCCCTTCCGGGCCTGCTCACTGAGAGTGATCCGTGAGATGCCGAGCCGTTCGGCGGCTTGTTTGAGGGAAAGCACTTCCTCGTCTCCAATCTTCATACGAACCATCGTACGGCATAGCGAAGTCATCCACCAAACCTATTGACAGAACCATCTTAGTATGTTATTCTGTGATTGTCAAGGGAACAGTCCCGCGACACAGAAAAGTCCGGCAAGTGCGAGAACACTCACCGGACGGCAACCAGAGGGAGATACCCCACATGGTCACAGCACAGTCTACCGCATCCCGCACCGTCGCCGCGAAGTCCGGCATGATCCTGCCCACGACCATCGACCCGCAGACCGACTTCAACCTGATGGAGGTCGCCTGCCACGTCTACAGCCGCTACAACGGCTATCGCGTCGCCTATGACACGCTCGCACTCGTCAAGGATGCGATGCGCGACTCGTCGGCGGTCGTCGTCTTGTACATCGGCGCGGACGGCAAGCAGGACGCCCGCGTGCTCTGGCCGAACAGCATCACCTTGACGAAGGAGCATCAGATTGTCGCCCGCTGCTACTGCACGATGCGCCGTGAGGTGCGCTCATTCCGCATCGACCGGATGCTGACCATCCACGAGTTGACGACGCCGGATGACATGGCGGGGGAGCCGTCGCAGGACTTCGAGGAGAGCCCATCGGCGTGGGGCAGCGGCTACCGCGCATAGCACAGGGGTCAATGGGGCCGGAACATCTGGCCCCGGTATTTATGGAGGGCATAACGATGGAATTGAGAGAAATCAAGGACGGCTCCGTGACACTCGAACTCGACCCCGATGAGGCAGCGCTGCTCGCGGCGGCGTGTAAGATCGCTTCCTACTACGCCGATGAACCCGGCTGCACGTTGACGCCCAACCCCCTCGATGCGCTCGGCCATGATCAGGCAGCGGGCATCGCGCTTGCGGGCTACGCGGCGATGTTCGAGGCGGGCATGACCGCATCGGTCGCGCTCTGGAACGTTCCCGGACGCGATATACTTAACCTCGCACTTTCAGCGCTCCGGGTGCGTGGTCAGGGGTGGCGATGGCCAGAACGCAATGTGTCAACGCCCGCACAGAAAAGCGAGACCGGCGATGTTTCTTAGGTCGCTCGGCGAGCGGGCCGTGGTCGAACTGGATTCACGCGATTGCGAGACGCTGGCGAAGGCATGTCGCTTCGCGGTCGGACAGGACGAACGCGAGACGTACGCCCTCGAAAACGCCGCGTGCTTCTTCGCCGCCGCGTCCGCGATCAGCCGGATGCACGGGTGGTGCAATCAGCCGCACGAGACACAAGGGAAGTTGGACGCCCTCTGCCAGCGCGTGGAGGGGGACCGGCGATGAAGATCAACGACATCGCGACCGGCACGATCACCGTGGAGCTGCAGCCCGATGAGGCGATGGAAATTGCCATCGCCTGCCATCTCGCGGAACAGGCCGTATACAGCGGCCACACCTGCGGATTTGCGTCGAGCGATGCGAATGCGCGCGAGAAGCGATACGAGACGCTGTGCGCGACCTTCGAGGCGCTCGCGGTGGCGGGCAACGCGCAGTATTGCATCGGGGACAATGAGGAAACAGTAAGCGCGTCCCTGTCGGCGCTCAGGGCGGTGAAGCGATAGGAAGACGTCTTCCGATGTCGGCAGGGGAGGCGTTACCACGGTAACGCTTTTGGAGTCTGGTTCATGTTCGGTGTCTACAATTGTAGACGAGTAGCAGCGGGGCCGGGCAACCGGCCCCATACGAAGGGTGAAAAACAGTGAAGGGAACGGTAGACAAGCGCATCGGCACAAATGGCCGCGTCTCCTATCGCGTCCGTGTGGAACTGCCCGCCGATCCGATCACCGGCAAGCGGCAATATCGCGTCGTGGGTTCGTTCCGCACGAGAAAGGAAGCGGACAGTGAACTGACGCGAGCGGTGGCGAAGGTTGACCGGGGCACGTTCGTTGATGCGACAAAGATGACGACCGCCGAACTACTCACCTTGTGGCTTGACCAGCACCGGCACAATATCCGGCCGGCAACGAACCAGCAGTACACGAACCTCGTCAACGCGCACCTGATCCCGTCACTCGGAATGGTGCCCTTGCAGAAACTGGCACCCCCACATCTGGCGGCGATGTACGCGGAAAAGCGGGTGAACGGGCGGCGCATCGGCACGGGCGGGCTTGCGCCGCGCACCGTCCGGCATCTGCATGTCGTCATGCACGAAGCGCTCGACTTCGCGGTGAAGATGCAACTGGTGTCGCGCAATGTTGCCGATGTGGTGAACGCGCCGCGCTTCTCGCGCAAAGAAATGACGACATGGACGCCCCAAGACATCCGAACGTTTCTCGTCACCGCTGAGGGCGACACCTATTCCCCCATCTGGCTCCTGTACGTCACGACCGGCCTCAGGCGCGGCGAAGCGCTCGGATTGCGGTGGCGCGATGTTGACTTCGCGGCGGGTCGCCTACAGGTCGCACAGAGCGTCGTGGATGTGGGCGGGCATGTCCATATTCAGGAACCGAAGACGAATGCGGCGCGACGTAGCGTGCATCTCTCCCCTGCCTGCCTGGACGCGCTCGCGGAACATCGCAACCGGCAACCGCGACGTTTGCCCACGGAACCGAATCACGATCTTATCTTCACGACCGGCGACGGCAAGCCGATCCAGCCGCGCGTCCTTGCCCGCGCGTTCGACGTGCTACAGGCGAAGGCGAAGGTGCCGCGTATCCGCCTGCACGACCTTCGCCACACGCACGCGAGCCTGCTCTTCAACGACGGCAAGAACATTAAGATGATTAGCCAGCGGCTCGGCCATAGCGACGTAGGAATCACCCTCAGCGTCTACGCGCACCTTGCCCATGACGCGCAAGATGAAGCGGCGGATAGCATTGACGGATTGATCTTTGGGGATGATCCGAAAGCGAGCGCGTCCAAAGCGCGTCCAAATCGGAGCGCATAAAGAAACGGCCCTGAATTGCGGGGCCGTTTTTCTTTGTATAGCAAGGGATTGATGGTACGCCCGACAGGACTCGAACCTGTGGCCTCTTGGTCCGCAACCAAACGCTCTATCCACTGAGCTACGGGCGCGCGTACCGGATTGTGAGTATCACACACGCGGGTAGGACTGTCAAACGCGAACAGTGGCGGGTAGGCAGGGATTCGAACCCTGGGAACGCTTTCGCGCTCACTCGCTTAGCAGGCGAGCCCGATCGACCACTCCGGCACCTACCCATTCGTCGCGCTGGCGGACTGGCGGAGAGGGTGGGATTCGAACCCACGAGGCTCATCACCCGGCTGTTTTCAAGACAGCTGCCATCAACCGCTCGGCCACCTCTCCCCCTGCGTGGCACCACGCAGTATGACGCACCATGCGCAAAATCGCAAGCCGATATATTTACATGTCTGGCTCGATCCGCTCCAAGCCGCGCATGTAGGGCCGGATCACCGCCGGGATCGTGATCGTGCCGTCCGCGTTCTGGTAGTTCTCCATGATCACGATCATCAGGCGCGGCAGGGCCAGCCCGGAGCCGTTCAGCGTGTGCACGTACTCGGGCCGTGCCCCCGGCTCGCGGCGGAAGCGGATGTTCGCCCGCCGCGCCTGAAAATCCGTGAAGTTGCCGCACGACGAGACTTCCAGCCACTCCGCGCAACCGGGCGACCACGCCTCCAGATCGAACTTCTCCGCCGCGACGAATGAGAGGTCGCCCGTGCACATCTGGAGCAGGCGATAGGGAATCTCCAGGTCGCGCAGGGTCACCTCGGCGTGCGCAATCAGCGTCCGCAGCGCGGCCTTCGAGGCTTCCGGCTTTTCCAGCCGCACCATCTCCACCTTGTCGAACTGATGGACGCGCTTGATGCCGCGCACGTCCCGCCCGGCGGAGAACTGCTCGCGCCGGAAGTTCGTCGAGGCGGCGGTGAGGAGGATCGGCAGGCGGGCGCCGTCGAGAATTTCCTCGCGGTGGAAGTTCGTCAGCGGCACCTCGGAGGTCGGGATCAGGTACTTCTCCGGCTCCTCCGCGATGCTATAGAGGTTGTCCGTGAACTTCGGCAGGTTGCCGGTGCCGACGAGCATCTCCCGGCGCACGAGGTACGGCGGGAAGAGTTCGGTGTACCCCTGCTCGCCGTGCACATCGAGCATCCACTGGATGAGCGCGCGTTGGAGCCGCGCGCCCGCGCCGATCAGCACGTACCCGCGCGCCCCGGCGATCTTGACGCCCCGTTCCAGATCGAGAATGCCCAGTGCGGGCGCAAGCTCCCAGTGCGGCTTCGGCGCGAAGTCGAACTCCCGCTTCGTCCCCTTATACCAGACGACGACGTTCTCGCTGTCATCCTTGCCGACCGGGACATCGGGGTCGGGCAGGTTCGGGATTTCGAGCATGATCGCGTCGAGTTGCGCCTTCACATCGTCCACCTGCGTCCGAAGCACCCCGATCTGGTCGCCCGTCGCGCGGCTGCGGTCGATCAGCGCTTGCCGCTCGATCGGGTCTTTCTGGCGCGACACATCCCTGGACAGGGCGTTGCGCTCCTGCTCCAGCGTGTTGAGTTCCGTCTGCAACCCGCGCCACTGCGCGTCGAGCCGCACGATGGTATCGACCATCGATGGGTCCGCGCCCAACGTCGCGAGCGCCGCCTTCACACCATCCGGCTGGTCGCGGATCAGCCGCAGATCGAGCATTGCGCGTCCTCTCCCCTTGTGGCGGCGCGCACCGCGCCATCCCGCACATTTCGTCGCGGCAAGTATAACGCAGGTGATACGGTGAATGTCAGGATGCGGCGGCGAACGCCTCCGCGCCGGGGATGAACGGCGCCCAGTCGGCGCGCGGTCGCTCGGCGAGGCGGCGCTGAATCGCGTAGTACGCGCCCGCGCGCGGCTCGAACGGCGCGCGGCGCAGGCGCATCCGCGCCTCCTCCGGGGTGTGCCCGCCCTTGCGGTGGTTGCACTCCTTGCATGCGGAGACAAGGTTTTCCCATGTGTGGTCGCCGCCGCGCGACTTCGGCATGACGTGATCGATCGTCAGGTCGTGCGACGACCGGCCGCAGTACTGGCAGGTGTGATGATCGCGGAGGAAGATTTCGCGGCGGGTGAGTTTGACGCGGGGGCGGGGGCGTCGGACGAGGTAAACCATGCGGACAACCGAGGGGATCGTGTACGACTGCGACGCGCTGCGTAAGTGCACGTCCAGATCATCCTGCAACACCTCCGCCTTGCCCCCGAGCACGAGGACGAGCGCGCGGCGCGCGTTGCAGATATGTAATGGCTCGTAGTTCTGGTTCAGAACGAGGACGGCTGTGTCCATGGGCGGCGACGCTCCTCTGGGATCGTGTCGATGTGCCGGCTGCACCTGGGTCGCACTTCCCGCCGCAGTTTTGGGTTCGCTCGCAGTGTACAGGCATCCGTCGCGATTTGACAAGACTTTTTCGCCTGCGCAATCGAGCACACGCGCATCCGCCCCGGCCCGGATCGCGTATGTATATCTATGGAGTGGTTCGACCGCGCCCCGGATCGCGTCCGTGGGAACAACGGCTCCATAATGACTGTTTGTGTATATGAGGGGTTTGTGATCGTCGTAGACGGTTCACGGAGCGACAAGTTACACTGTCTGTCAGTGGCGGCACCGCCGTGCGGCCGGTGCAGATACGCAAAATGTGAGGATAGACTGCGTGGGCAATTTTGCATGGCTCCTGATTGTCCCGATCCTGGCGGTGCTGGTCACGGTCCATGAGTTCGGGCATTTCTTTGCGGCGCGACACTTCGGCGTCGCGGTGGAAGAGTTCGGCATTGGTCTGCCGCCGCGCATCGTCGGGCGCAAGTGGAAGGGTACGCTCTGGTCCCTTAACGCGATCCCGCTCGGCGGCTTCGCCCGGATGAAGGATGAGAACACGAGCGGCGACGCGACGGATTCGTTCCAGACGAAGCCCGCCTATGCGCGCGCGATCATCCTGATCGCGGGGATCGTCTTCAACTTCATCTTCGCCGCCTTCATCTTCGCCTTCATTTTCGCTGTCCATGGGGTGCCGAGCGGCACGGAGCGCGTCTTCGTCGGCGGGGTCGTCGCGGGGACGCCCGCGCAGCAGGCGGGGTGGCAACCCGGCGACCGGATCGTTCGCGTCGATGGGCGCGAGATCACCTCCAGCCAGACGCTCTCCGACACGATCAACAACGCGCTCGGCAAGCCAGTGCAGGTGGAATTGCTGCGCAATGGGCAGACCGTCTCGACAACGGTCACGCCGCGTCCACCGGAGGCGCGCCCGGAGGGTCAGGGTGCGACGGGCATCACGGTCAATGCGGAGGCGCTCGTCCAGCGCGAGGCGGTCTGGCTGGCGATCCCGCACGGTTTTCGCGAGGTGGTGAACGGTATCGGCGCGATTTACAGCGGTCTCGCGGGTCTAATTCGCGGCACGCAGCCCGGTGGCGTCAATAATCTCACCGGACCAATCGGCATTGGCCAGGTCGTTAATGAGGCGGTGCAGCAGGCGAGCCAATCGACGGTGCCGGTCTGGGTCGTGGTCTTCCAGCTGACCGCGTTCATCTCGATCAACCTCGGCATCCTTAACCTGCTGCCGATCCCCGCGCTCGATGGTGGGCGGCTCGTCTTCGTCCTCATCGAGTGGGTGCGGCGCGGCAAGCGCGTCCCGCCGGAGCGCGAGGGCGTCGTCCACCTGATCGGCATGGCGGTCCTGCTGACGATCTTCGTGCTCGTGGCCTTCGTCGATATTCAGCGGCTGGTCGATGGCCGTTCGATCTTGCAGCGGTAATTTCCCGCGCGATACAGGAGCGTTAAGCGTGCTCGAAACACTCGTCCCCCTCTCGAACCGGCGGTTCAGCCGCCCAATCTTCCTCAACGACCGCAAGGGCAACACCATCCAGATGGGCGGCGGCGCGCCCGTCGTCGTCCAGTCGATGTGCTCCACCGACACGAGCGACAAGGAGACGACGATTAAGCAGATCTACGACCTCGCGCAGAATGGCTGCGAGGTCGTGCGCGTCGCGGTACCGGACAAGGAAGCGGCGGCAGTGATGCCGGAGATCGTCGCGCGTTCGCCGGTGCCGATCGTCGCGGACATCC
>JAABUK010006876.1_pt1 | contig 16721 bp, 14 predicted proteins | sample 5559141 | NCBI WGS metagenome assembly JAABUK01 (sample SAMN10711869, study PRJNA513367) | rock metagenome | isolation source: Antarctica rocks | place: Antarctica: Victoria Land, Pudding Butte nord | collected 2016-01-03
ATAGGTGTACACTGGCGCAACGAAGGGAGGTGGTGGTGGTGGAGGAGGAGGAGGAGGAGGATACTACCATGTGCCTGCTTTCATGGAGGCGTTCTTCGACTTCGGCGCAGGTTTCAATTCCGGGACCCGCATCTTTCCAACCTTACGTTCAAGTTCTCTTCTCATTTTCCTACAGCAACGTCTCGGATGCGGCACCAAATTCTCGCCACTTGGCTACACCTACGGCGTCCAGTCTGCGTCCATGTTGTTGAAAGTACCACTGCTGCGACTGAACCTGATCTTGTAACGAATGCAGGGAGTCGGAATGGACGACGTGGCTTTCGGCACGGGAGTACAGACAGGTGATGAAAGGGGAGCCTGGAGATACGGAGTTCCTCGACGGGAAGTGCTCCTCAATAGTGTCTAGCGCTCTGATTTGGTCTTTGAGAATCTTACTTTCCGGGAACGCAGCGGTTGCCTAGCTTTGGAGAGTCCATACCATCTACCTTTGACCAGTTCGCAAATTTCACTTGCCCAAATGTCTGGAGCCTCTTCGACCAATTTCTAATATCTTGCCTTTCTTTTTATGCGATGTTGTAGAGCGCTTCTTCCCTAAAGAAGGATTCTAGAGCCAAATACCCATCCCTTTCTTTCCTAGTCTCGTCTGAATTCAAACCTCCACCCAACCTCCTCACAACTCATCCTTCCCCTCCACACCCTTAATCCCCACCAGCTCCGTCTCGAATATCAAAGTTGACCCCGCCGGTATGGGCCCCATGGCACGATTCCCATACCCCAACTCCGGCGGGATCGTCAACTTCCTCTTCTCGCCGATGCACATGCCCAGGAGGCCTTGGTCCCACCTACGCAGCGACACAGGAATCAGTATGAGTGTCATATCGAGCACAGGTGGCCTGGCTGGGCGCCAAACACGAGATATCCGTGCCTTTGCAGATGCCCAGCACAGATCCCATCCTGTGAACAGCAGACACGTTGTCGCTAATGAAAGACGCGAATGAAAGGCGCAAATGTAAGACTCACCCTTGGATAACCCTCCCCTTCCCAACCTCAAACGTCAACGGCTGGCCGCGATCATAGCTGGCATCGAATTGGGTGCCGTCGGCGGCGAGCGTGCCGCGATAGTGCACGGAGATGGTATCCCCCAGCTTGGTTTTGCGGGTGCATTCGACGGGGGTGAGAACTTCGATTGTGGGGCCTTCGGCTGTGGCTGCAGCTGCGAGGGTAAGGATGGAGGCCAGGAAGGGGAGAATGAGGGTAAGCGGACGCATTTTTGTTTTTTGTGGAAGGTTTTGGACGGGTGGGATTAGGTTTCTTTGACTTCTCGCCAATGGGATGGAGAGAGGAGGTCGACTCGAATTGTGGAAGGGGAATGTGGAAGTGCGGGCTTGGCTGATATCGGAAGCTGCATTAGCTCTTAATTTCTAGCGCGACTTTCCCGACGATTGCCAAAGACTCTCATCGAGATCTTCCATTATGCCTATTAACGGCGCGGCCAAGGTGTTGTGATGTTCACATTAACAAAGCAGTTGGAAAGATCTTCGCACCAGCAACCACCCCCCCGTGCCAAGTTGTCCCTGCTTTGCAGCCAGGCCTTCCGTGGTAGCAACAGCATCGACTATGTGGTGCTTGGATTGTCAATGGAGAAAGTACCCCTTGTTCTAGTAGCTTCGTCAAATACTTTCCACCTGCATGAATCACTTTGTTCGTTGCAAAACAAGACGCATGCCCTTTAATCGAGAGGACAAAAGCACTGCCGATGCAATCAATGGTCACAGCAATGAAGAAGTCAGAAAGCTAGAGAGTATCACTCAATGTATTCAGGTCATACGTTGCAAGAGAGATTTGGAAGTAGCATTCCTGAGAGGTGTCTCTCAAAGCCCAGGTAGAGATGGAGCGTGACTTGTCCCACTTCGGCCCCCAGTTCGAAAGTGTCAGATAGTCTAATGGCGGATAGAAGACCCCCTAGAACTAAATAGCTTTCGTACTCTGGGCTGGCAAATCTCAAATTCGAGATTCCGCATTGGGGCAACCTGTACTACCCATGACATGGCTGTCTTGGAGAGAATCGGAAGGAGGCTCGTCCCTATTCGGCGTTGACCGGGCACTGAAAGGGGCTGGACTCCTGCTTTCGGTCATTTAAGCAGGCCGGAGAGATGCCTCGCCATCTGTGAGGCTCGGCACGGGTATGAAGATGTCAGTTCCTCCTGTCCCCTCGAACCATTTAGCTACACTTTGAGACTTGACAAGTCATGGCAAGACAGAAAGGCAATGCCAAGACTTTCCCCCTTTCAACATCTCAGTGCCGGGCTCGCGCAAGATCTCACGATAGCACTTAAAACGACCCTGCAATTGAAGCCTGAGAGCAATGTTGCGGTCACTTCCTGGCCTCGGGTTTGCAAACGTGTAGTGTGTTCGCAGAAAGATTGCCAGAGCGCTATGCCAAGAGTGTGAAGTCCACGAACACATCTCGCAGACACAAGGAAAGCTGAAGTGTTTTCCCTGTTGTGATCTGTTAGTGAATTGATTGTCTGATCGCGCGAGCTTCGACTAACAGACCCCGCCAGATTACGACTCGGAATTCCCTTCATCTCCATTTTGAGTTCACAAATCCATATTACCTTCATATTGTTTTCATCTTCCTTCTTCGATACTCTCCGTGTCGGATACATTGCAGCTTCCATCCTCGAAGATTATCCTCTTTCAGTACTTTCCTCTCGATCCGCTTCGCCTTTTATTTGAAGGCCGGGGCCGGTCTCATCTTGTGGCTGACCTAGTCGACCACCTTCAGCCCCTGACAGTCCTCGATTGCAACAGCTTCACGCTCTGTCGAAGAATTTGACAACTCAACTGATCGAATCTTTCTCAAGACAGTTTTCTCTTTTTTCACGTGCCCTTCCTTATTGATCGTGACGCAGCACATCGTTGCAGTCTATCGACCATTTGATAGCTTCGGTAAGCTCCCCTCTTGTTCCTCGCGTTTCTTGCCGTCCCGAGACTCTCGCCGCAATCGGACCCTGCCTAGGGCGGTGAGTGTTCCTTTCATCAATCTCTGCCCAAGTATGCCACCATCTTCAGATATGGTCACTGTCACCCCGAAGTATTTTTTCTTGGCCCACCACGGCCACATCAGGAGCTTCTTGTGCTCGTCGCTGGTCTACCATAGCTTTTGTATCCGCTTATCTTTGCAAAATGGGTTTTCTTCTTCAGTTCATGTCCATTTCAAAAGAGCCACGCTAATCCTAGCCAACAGTCCTTCCCATCGATAGGATTTTTCTTCAAAGCTTACTCGACAGAGTTTACCTTCAGGATGCTCGGATACACACGGGCAGAAAAGAGGGCTGTCACCGAGAAGACCCGAGAGAATAGGAAAGCTTGGACCAAAGACAATGAGAAACGCAAGAAGGAAAAGAAACCAACGCGGACACTGGTAAGCTAGGGTTTTAGCTTTGCTTCCTAACCACCAGCAGCTAATCTTCATAATAGACCCAGTACATAAGAGATACGAACCTACCAACTCCCCCTCCCTCGGTTGAACAGAGTCAGCGATCTGGCGGCAAGCCGAAGATGTTTGACCCTCGCGAACCTCAGCTGGACCGCCTTCCTAATGTGAAGATTTCCCACGCGAAGACTGATGAAGAGATCAAGAGGGTCCAAAATTCTCGAGAGCAAATGGCAAAATTGCGTGGGTATCCAATGTCGTCTTCTTCGGGAACAACCGCGGTAGCAGGTATCAAGCGCGGAGCAGATGACCAGAATGAACATGCTCCTAAGAGGCTAAAGGTTGAAAGAGGACCAACAGTAGGCGTCAAGCGCAAAGCAGAGGAGCTTGACAGTGTCACAGCGAAGAAGTTCAAGGCCGAAACACGCAGGGCAATTCCAGCTGTATCGAAACAGAAGACGGATCAGCACAATGATGAATCTCCTAAGCCATTGAAAGCCCTACCAGCTTCTCTTAGCGCCAAGCACGCTGATCGGAAGGATTGGGTCGCTGGCAAATCGACGAAAGCAAAGGCTGCTGTTGTGTCGCTCGCGGCATACACCAAGCGCAAGACCAAGGAGCAGCAGATTTTTGCGAATCAGAAATGCAAGGCCAGCCCTGTGGCCAGCGATACGAGCGTTGACGACGAAGTCAATGATGCTGCCACTTCGAGCACAAACCCACAGAATGACTCTTGTTCCATCTCTCATGCAACGGTAGAACAAATCGATAGTGCGAAAAAACAGGAGAAAGATTCCGAGCCTGATGCAGCAGGAAAGCCTGTGCAAGAGCCATCATCGGCAGCAAGTGGTAAAGCTGAATTGCCAAAGGCAGACGGTGAGGATGGTCCTGTCGAGTCTGTCTTAGGCAGAAATCCGGCCACGGTTGACCTCGATGCAGCATACAATGCAGAGAAAATCACAGCAACTGAACCATTCGACCGACCCAGATTATCAGAGAAGCTAGCGGCAACAGGTAGTGCCACACCCACGCCTAGAAATAAGCGAAAAGCAGATGATGGGATTTCAAGCCCAGCGAAGAAGCCTAAGCTGCAGTCCGGTAATCCCCAAAACTCCCTGGTCAACTATCGTCAAGCCTGTTTCATGAACGCGAGTCTGCATGTCCTGCACTCCATCCCGGCCTTTGCAGCTATGAAAAATGGAGGGAACGAAGCAATTGAGGCAGACGACGTCCTTAGTGGATCGGAGATGAGATCGGCTTTGGTCGGTGGGCGAACAAGAGCAGCAGAGGCCGCTCGTGCTAAGCTGCGTGACCATTTACGGTCCAGGAACAGAGGCAATGAGCTGTAAGTAGTGATGTTCACCTCATACCTTGTCATGGCGTACTAAGCCCGTATTTCAGCAAGCTGTCGCCCCATCTCAACCAGATGATGATGCTTCTGTCCACTGCTCGGGAAGAACCTCTGTCTATCAATCCGTTTACCTTCCAGCAAGTCTGTGGAACCATGTTCTCAGGCAGTGGTGCCAGTCCTATGAACGGCGACACCCAAGAGGATGCCCACGAGTTCATCACCAAGCTCCTGTTCCAGCTGAGGAAGGAGCAACCCGAGCTGGACATCGACAGATTATTAACTGCTCAATTTGCCGAACAGCAAGTGTGCGAATGCGGCGCAGCAAAGACATTTGTTGAAGAGAATTGCAATTTCAACATTCCACAGTGTGATCAGTTGCGTCGGCAAGACTTGGAAGATTTATTGCTAGCTTACCTCCAGGACAGCTCCAAATATGACAACTACCACTGCGAGCGTTGTGGCCAGTCGGGGAAATGGTCGACCAAGGGCGGCTGGCAGGGAAAGCGAATGGCGAAGTCGCCCGAATACCTGATTGCTAACGTACCAAGAGGTCATGTCCAAATGAAGGGTCATCGCATGGAACAACGCAAGTTAACAACGAGGATCATACCTCCCATCAAAAAGGTTCAATTTCCTTCTGTCGATGGCAGCCTCGTCAACTACAATTTAGTCGCCATGACTAAGCACGTGGGCAAGAAGTGAGTCGGCTGTCAATACTCCAATGTAACATGCTGACAGATGTAGCTTGCGTAAAGGACACTACCTCACAATTCGAAAGATCGAGAATCAGTGGTATCACTGCGATGACACAAACGCAGGCGGCGTCTTTTCTTTAACCCACAAACAGGTTGGAAATCATGAGGAAGGATGCATTTTCTTACTTAAGAGGACCAGTGGTGCTGATTTTGATGGTACGGCATTAGTTGATGCAGAGTGATGGGTGATAGTGGCTTGCTACAAAGTTGGTCGAATATTTCTTTGTCAGTGGTTTTCATTCATATCGGCTTTCTTTGGGAAGCCGGCTAGACCTCAGTCGTATCTGAGCGTCACTTATCATTCGATGAAGACGCGAGACCTCAAGTAATATTGAGTGTCAGTTGGTTGGGAAATATGAGACCTCAAGCAATTGGACGGTGGGTGTTTGCTGCTGTATCTTCTACTATTGAGGATGTCTGTATTAGAATATGTGATTTTTTTGCTCCAGTCCTGTATGGGTTAGTCAGCATCGCCGCCTTTGTTCAGGCGCAAATCAACCTCCGCTCACCCACCGTTCTGGCTGTTCGCCCTCTGCTCAGGCGCCTTCCCTCTCGTCCTCCAATAATCCAATCATGAAGTCTCCGATCAGTTGTCCTTTTGTATATGGAAGAGGAGGACCAAGGTTTTGCCAAAAGGAGCTAGTCCATCTCGGGAGAAACACCGCCTGTCCACGCCTCAGCTACTCCTTCGTCAGAGTATGGCCCATAGATCGGTCTCGGTACATTCAAGGATGCCGTCGCCTATTATTCTCCCAAGTCTTGCAAGTTCAGATCTGAACTACGGCTGCTGCCTGAATCAAAAATCACTGGTCTCTCTATCTACAAGCTTGGTTCGCAGAGGCGAACACGACGATGATGGCACCTACCTCGGATCTTGAGGGTTTGAGAATCGACAAGAATAGAGAGCCCACCCAATCTCATTCCTACACGCTCAAGTTTATAGGAGACTGAGGAGGCGCAAGTTTCCACGGAATTCGCTCCAGGCTTACCCAAGAATTTTCTAACCGCGAAGGTCCTCAAAGCAGAACGTCGATCTGGAGCCTCCGTGATGGAGGCCTAGATGGAATGATGCAAGTTGAAAATGGAGAGGCGCATGTAGCTATTGCCACACCTGCCACTCCGACAAGGAAGGCTCTTACTGGCAAAGGTCTGTTTCCAAAAGACATGGTCCTCCGCGTGGGCCAAATCAAGCGATTTCTTGCGACATCCATGCACCTGCAGCCTTCTGGGGTGCAAAACGCTTTCTTATCAATCGCCTTCTTCTTTATCAAGTACTTTAGTACTTGCGAGCATTGACTGACATTGTGCTTAGCCATGAAAAGACTCATTTGAACGCTTTGGAACCAGATGAGATTGCACTTGCTGAGAACCAGGCTCGCGCAAACTTCTTCACCTTCAACAAGCTGCGAGCTGCCTCAGGTGGTCGACCGGACTCATTCGTTCTGGGAGACCATTCGCTACTTACCGCACTTGACGCCCATACTATCGCGTTCATTGCGCGACTGGTTGGGGCTAATAAGGCTGTCAAAAATATTATGTCAGTGTGGCCATTCGTGGCCGCGGTCCTTTTGATTCAACAGTTATGAGCCTTTCAAAAGCACTGACTAATCCGTTATTTCTTGACGCGAGAAACGATACGTGACATCTCCTTACTTAAGAGGTTCGATTCCTTAACCCCGTCAGGGAGTTCAAAAAGCTGCTAGAGTGAGCGTTTAGCAGCTGATCTTAAGTTTCGAGCTCACTTAGATTATATTCTATTAACTTGGCTAGGATCATTAGGTTTACTTATCGATTCTGAGGGGTTGGGTCAGAAATATTATATCAGTGCGGCCATCCGTGGCCACGGTTCTTTTGGTCCAACAAAGGCCTGTCTCATCCCCGAAGAATGGTGTTCTAGACTCGGACCGTGAGCGAAGTCGCGGTCATCCTTGCAGTTATAAGAATTTGTGGGACTTTGTCTTGGACTGGTATTTGGCTCAGCAGAAACAGGAACGTGGCGGCACCGCTGGCAGTGACGGACCATGGCTCGTGGGCAAGAAGGTTTCCTATGCGGAGATCGCGTTCATCCCGTGGCAGACAATCGTCGGTATGGTGCTCGAGAAGGATGAGTACAACGAGGACAATTTTCCGCATGCAAAGGAGTGGCTTGGCAAGATGACTTCGCGCGAGACGGTGAAAACTGTGGTCGGAAGTCCTCCCGGTCGAGCAATCAGAACAAATTTCCTAGCGTGTATCTATTTACGATGTACATCCTTCTTGTGGTCATTGCTACGTCAATGTTTCGATATGGTTGATTGAGTCTATCAGACTATACTTTATTATCGATATCGCGCAGACTTCTCCCAAACAGGAAGACTGACGTCGGTGATTATGATATGTTTGTCATAATAGAGTAGTCACGATTTGTCTGTAAATTCACTCGCTTTTCGGGACATTCTTGGAACATCGTCTACCGACATGTTCTTCAAGGGCCAGATTTTCCCTTATCACAGCTGTTACGACAATTTTGAATGGATGTCGAAGTTTAGAGACCCGGACTAGAGATACCACCAAGCGATGAGTGAGGTTTAGGCACTCCTCATCCTCGAATTGGCCGATACATCTATGAATATGAATCTGTACAATCCAGAATGGATTGTAGCAGATGACTCTGCTGTTCTCATGTAAGTTTGCGTCAAGCTGTACCGTGTGGTCTGTCCTACAGGGGGTAAGATATTGCCTGCGAAGTCATTGAAGCCGAACTTAGTAGTTCAATTTCTATCTTCATTAGGCCTATCTGCCCTACATCATCTCTACTGATTGGAAATCTAAGACTTTATGCAAATCTGCCTCATGTCGCTTGAAGGTGAAGATCGCCTCTTTCGGATCTTACCGTTTGGTCCACCTCAAAATCTTCGCCATATGACTCTAATCGACTCATCACGATCCAATTTGAGCTCTGAGTCTTCACAAGAGGCAAAATCAATTTGACTCTTTAGATCTCCCTTCTCTAACACTAGTTCCCAGTCTTCGCATGCCTTCTCGCCTGATCATGAGGCAGCCCAGCAGATAGACCCCAGGAAGCTGCAAACCGCTGAATCTGAATTATACCCAGCTGAGGACTTCGCCATCCCTGGTCATTTAAGCTCTTCGCCTGCGTCAAAGACACGCTATCATAGCTCTTAACTCCTCTGAGCTCATGTCCTAAGTGGGGCTGTATAAGGCAGATTTTTGTGAAAATGTCTCCTTTTGATCGCAGGAAACTGGGTTTTGGTTACCTTAGATGGATGAGCCTGATTTGGTCGGAATTTAAGCCGTCAAAGTGGTGGCCCCAAAGGACTGAGCAAAGACATGCTGATCAGTGCTAAGCAGAGGATGGCTGAGACGTGAAGGGTGACATTGGGGTTGACAGATTATCGCCTGTGACCTGATCCTTGCTTTCCATCAGGCCATGTAAACCACCTTCCTAAATTAAATTCGTGAGACTCTCTGAGAGGAAGGGTTGGATTGCATGAGTTAGAGCCTCATTAAGACCGTAAGGATTGTAGTTGTGCTCATGACCACTGATCAGGTGAATTCATGTGAAACTGGCTCGCGGGGATGAAGAATGTACACTGAATAAGCACGGCAAAGTGTCATGCAAGCACTGCCAGACGTCCTGTGGATTGACTGAGCCGAGCAGACTCATGTGGGTGCAGTCTGATTGAATTGGATGATATCAAGAACCCGTGAGAGCGAGCCACTCTTTAAAATGGCGCCTCACTTGAACCTGCGCTTTATCATTCAACCGTCGAGGGTTGCTCCTTCAGACTATGGCCGCACTGATTAGCCCCTTGAATTTTCGCGAGGTTTTTGCCATCTAATTCGATCTGCAGTTCCCTTGCTGAACAATGTTAGTACAGGTCTGTGACGCCTTTTGAGAAGCCTTAATCCACTGCACCTCATGCTTAGATCAAAGATTGTCCAATTCAGCTGTCTAAATCCCCGAGGAGAATTAAAGGCCCTTGAGTCGTTCAAGTCAATTGGCCTGGTTATTCATGTCATCAGATACACTCCCACATGCACCTTCCTTAATTAATTGCCCTGCAATTATAAAGGCGCAAGCATTAAAGAGGTGACAGAGAAACTGTAAGATTCGTTAGTTAAAGATTCAAGAGATGGAAGGTCGAATAAAGCTTATGAAGAGGCATACAGTCACATACATCATCAATAGGGAACATATTATGCTGCTTCAAGTATATGAGTGTGCCTTACTGCAATGCGATGATAGGTAAAAGAAGAGTGATATAAAGTTGTTTCCTTCGTGGCGGTATAGTATAGTATTAAGTAGGTCACTAATAGCTCAAATGACTCAAAAGAGTTGGCAGAGCTTAACGCAGTAATTTAGGCTTAAAACAGAGCTGAAACTCCGCGGTTGAGGTTCCAGACGTGGTGAAACCCCCTACGTAATGAAATTCGGTCAAGGTACTTCGAGGTTCGAGGCTTTATGCTACTCGCTTGTGTCAAACAGCCTATGCCTTAGGGCGTCCATTGGTCAGGGTTTCAGCTAGCCTGCGCCCTGTCCAACGCCCTGTCCAACAAGGCTATTTTGAGCGTTTTCTTGAGTATATAACACTCATTCAAATGCCCAATTCTACACAGATTTAGACAGTCAATTCGATCTATTCTACAGACACTTCTGCGCTATTGAGGCCGATTTGTCTGACAGCTTGTAATACCATTCGACAAAATAAGCATGTCTTAATGCTCTCGAAGCACATTTCAAAGTAACTGTACTGTTGCTATCAAAAATTACCGTGAGCGTGGTGCAATTTTACGTTCGATCACTTTGATCAATGCTTATGCGCCTCTTTTGAGACTGCCCCAATATATCTCGCCTAATGTGTATTTTGAGACATGAGTCTCGCGTTGAACAGATCTATATCTTATCTCGGCAGTTCTGAGATTGAATATGAAGATTTGCTTTATCTAGTAAAATATTTCAGCACTGTCACTAAGCTTAAAAGATACTTCAAACACGCTTCAAACTCCAAATATCGATCTTAATATCTTAACATACAACGAGACGGTATTGAGTCTTTTTAGAACATTCGTCTGAGATCTTAATGTTAATCAAACACGTGACCTGCATGCGATGCCTGCGCTTCGCAGCAAAAAAACGTAAGCGAGTAACTGAGTAACTCCTCTGAGCACTGATACTGTTCACTGTGCGCGTTCTCAATGCGTGCAAGCGCTTCCTGTCAAATTCGCTAGCTTCAGCACCCTCTGCCTGCGATAAGGCTGAGTACAGCACAGCCTCATCTCGATGGCATCCCTCCCTCCTTCCTTCCTTCCTTCACGATGCCTATCCAGTCCCTCGGCACGAACAAATAGCGTTGAGACCTTTGCATCTTAATGGGAGACCCGCTCTCGATTGCCGGCAGTGTCGCGGGGTTGCTGTCACTGGGCATACAAGTCACACAGTCGCTCGTCACGTACTATACGACATACCGAAATCAGGATTCCCACGTTGCAAGAATCACATCTAGATTAGAAGCCTTACTAAAAACATTCCAGAGCCTCAGCAAAGCACTGAGTGGCCGTCGCTTCGTACCAGACGAGCAAGCGTTGATGGGTCAGGTTGAAAGCTCAATCCAAAACTGCAATGATCTCATCCTAGAGCTTCAGCAGGAAATCAAGAAATTCTCTGTTACCTCTAAAAGCCGTCTCGAAACCACCATTAAGACCACTGGCCATCGCTTAGCCTATCCTCTCCGACAGAGCACGCTGCAGAAACTTGACGAGGACATTGGTGACATTCGCGAGAACTTGTCGCTCGCATTGAACGTATTGCAGCTCAGTGATGACCAGAAGGTGCAGGACGATCTACATGACATCAGATCAGTCCTCGAGCTCGTGCGAACTAGTCAAGTATCCCAAGAAGTACGGGACTGGCTCAAAGCTCCAGATGCAACCACCAACCACCACGAGGCGTGTGCGAAGAGGCATGCGGCTAGCGGACTGTGGTTTGTGAAGGGCTATGTCTTCACCAAATGGCTGGAGGAGAACAGGTCGTTTCTGTGGCTCAACGGGTTTTCGGGCTGTGGTAAATCGGTCCTCACCTCAACAGCCATCCAGTATACCTTTCGACACCGACGATCTAATCCTCGTGTTGGGATTGTCTTTTTCTATTTCTCCTTTCATGATAGTTCTAAGCAAGATGTATCTGGCTTCTTGCGAGCCATGCTGTTGCAGCTCTCGAACCAGTCGAACGACACGCAGATCAGCCTTACCTATTTACATAGCAGCTACAAGAATGGAGAGCCTCCGATCCCAGCTTTACTAGAGTGCGTCCGACAAGCCATTCAGAAGTTTCAGGATGTGTACCTTATTGTGGACGCACTCGACGAAAGTCCTCGACATGTGGCTCGGGAGCGTGTGCTGGAGACTTTAGCCGACTTTCGAAATTGGTCGTTACGTGGGCTTCATATTCTAGTGACGAGTCGCGACGAATTCGATATTCGCGAGACTCTTGAGCCTTCATCTGCTGAAGATATCTCTATGAAGAACACAGGCGTGAACAAAGACATTGAGGATTTCATTCAAGGGCATCTAGAACGAGATCGGGCAATGCAGAAATGGTCGACACATCATTCCCGGATCAAAGGCGCTCTGACTGCGAAAGCAGATGGCGTGTAGTGCTTTCCATTCTGCTGTTTTGTGTGTTTACTGACCTGCTCGATAGGTTTCGATGGGTCGAGTGTCAGTTCAGATCACTAAAGTCGTGTCCGCGAAGCGAAGATCATCTGGAGAAGCTCTTGAAGTCTCTCCCACAGTCACTAGATGAAACCTACGAAAGGATGCTGCTCAACATTGACGCTGCATCAATTGATTACGCCCGACGCATCTTAATGTGGCTCTGTTTCTCCAAGCGGCCACTGACTGTCCCCGAGCTGATTGACGGAATTGCTGTCGAACTCGGTGATCATTCACGACTCAACAAGAAACGTCGCTTATACGATAGATACGACCTTCTCCAAATTTGCCCGGGCTTTATAAGTATTGCTCTTGATTCCAAGAATCGGTCAAAGGTCGAAGACGATAGGTCATCGTACATTGTCTCTATCGCGCACTATTCCGTCCAAGAGTACCTCGAATCCGACCGCACTTGGAAGCAAGAAGCGGCGTTCTTCAGTATGAGAGGCACGACCTCGAATGTAGAGATTGCTCAAACATGTCTGGTATACTTATTGGACCCGACTCTGTCGAATGCGGAGGTGACGTACGACACTTTGAATGAGCTCCCGTTGCTTCGGTATGCTGCTGAATACTGGTACCAACATGTCAAGGAAGATGAGCCATATTTTTCCCAGATCCGTTCGTTTATGCTACAGCTGTTCGACAATCGAGATTACACGTTTCGAAATTGCATGACCATATATGATCCTGACCGGCCGTGGTATTATCCTTTCCAGCAAGAGATGGACAAAGTTGCAACTCCGATCTATTACTCGTCGCTCTTAGGCCTCCATTCAGTGCTTTGCGCACTTCTTAAGATTGCGAATGAGAATGCGCAAACAGCAGGGTACGGAATAACGATTTTAGACAAGCATGCTGACGTGAATGCGCATGATGGATACTATGGTAATGCACTCCAGGCGGCATCATTTAAAGGTCACGAGAAGGTGGTGCAGCTGCTACTGGATAAGAATGCTGACGTGAATGCGCAGGATGGAAAGTACGGTAATGCACTTCAGACGGCATTATCTAAAGATCACGAAAAGATGGTGCAGCTGCTACTGGATAAGAATACTAACGTGAATGCGCATGATAGATATTATAATACTGCACTTCAGACGACATCATCTGAAGATTATAAGAAGATGATACAGCTACTACTGAATAAGAATGCTGATCTAAATGCGCATGATAAACTCTTCAGTAATGCACTTTAGATAATATTATCTGAAGATCATGAGAAGATGATGCAGCTGCTGCTGAATAAGAATGCTAACGTGAATACGCAAGATAGAGACTATAATAATGCGTTTCAGGCGGTATCATCTAAAGATCATGAGAAGGTGATACAGCTTCTGCTGAATAAGAATGCTGACGTAAATATGCAAGGTGGATTTCACGGTAATGCACTTTACGCGGTATCCATCAAAGGTCATAAGAAGGTGGTGCAGCTGCTGCTGAATAAGAATATTAACGTGAATACGCAAGATGAATCCTATAATAATGCGCTCCAGACGGCATTAATCAGAGATTACGAGAAGATAGTGCAATAACTGCTGAATAAGAATGTTAATATAAATGCGCAGAGTAGAAAGTATGATAATGTATTTTAGATGATATTATCTAAAGATTATAAAAAGATGATATAGTTATTACTAAATAAGAATACTAATATAAATGCGCATAATAGATATTATAATACTGCACTTCAGATGATATTATCTAAAGATTATAAGAAGATGATGCAGTTACTGCTAAATAAGAATGCTGACGTTAGTATGTAAGGTAAAGAACACGTGAGCGTGCTATCAGATAATAATGATTATAAGAGAAAATGCGACAATCAAAGTTATAAGAACAAGATAATTTAGATAGGATTCGTGCAATGTTTATAGCATCTATCTAACAAATAGAGAGCAGACTCGTAGAGAAGTTCATCACACGAAGCCTTAATTTTCTCAGTCTTTGCTTAGATTTCATGAATACAGCATTGAAGAGCTGTCCAGTATATTGCAAGATAATCAGCTTGCGGATTAAGTGACTCCGGAAATTACTCTTGATCTACCAAGCCTCAATATAAAAAATGCATGACAATATACTCTTCCAATGCCAAGTGTAGTGGTTTCACGCCTGCTATCTTCAACATCTTCTGCGCGTGAGTTCAAGATAACGTTCATAGAACTCTCGTGACCAATTCCTATTCGGCAATCGAATATCATGTTTAGTCATAGAGACTCGGAAAACAATCGAACGCCGATATGGGTTCACAAGTGTGAAAGAACACAAGTGTGAATGAACACAGCACATATTTAATCGGGGCCTTGTCTTCGCAACGCGTAAGGGTTCAGCGCAAGAGCGGCGCCGCAATAAAGTGTTGCTGAATTCTGAGAGATGTATTAGCAGCCTTGCGCTTTTATAATCATATCACGTGTTGTTGTCGGAAGATTTGCAGGGTGCGTGATCGGCATGACGGTACGCTGCAGAAAGCGCAAGTGCAGGCAGATCATTAGCATGACTCATTCTAGGAAATTGTAGGGAAGAGAACGACATAAAATGAAATAGAACCCGTCGGTAATCGGGCTTACCAGCTCCCTTATAGAAGTATCATCACGCCCTCGGACACCGCTGAAATAACTTGGTCGAAAGCGTGGACTTATATGAAATGGTTTCTTAGTGGTTAGGATAAGATACATGAGTTTTTTACACACGGAATAAATATTAGATTGCATATCAGACAATATCGGGTGATATATTAAAGTGACCTTTAAAATGATATATAAGTAGGAATTGAGATGATTGAGTATAAAGTGCACTATACTGATGATAATTTTTAATCAAAATAATATAATCACCTGAAAATTGACTCAAAAGTATTGAGAGATACTTAACTTATTAAATGGCGTTGTAGATAGAGAGTTTGAGACATCGAAGGTTGAAGTATCTTGATGTTAGAAACTGTTAAGACTAGTTATGATAAGATTCAAATATTAGAGAATTATAAATAGGAATTACTGTTCTCATAAAAAAGAATCAAAGATAAATTATAATTAATAACATAAGTTGACTACAGAAGAAGAATAAGATTATGGAATTATGAAATAAACAATTATTTATGTAATTATTACTGATAAGTCATGCACAGTATTTCTGAGTGCTCTTCTCAAGCACTCTTAAGCACTTACTTCTGAATACTTTTCTTGAACATTCTTAAGCACTTCTCTTAATATTTATCTCTAATTATTCTGATTAAATATAACTTTCTAGATCAGATCTTTATAGTTCTAAAAGATGTTTGTCTGCGGAATCTACTATCTTAACTATCTATTAAGATTTCGGCAGTCGCAGTTAAGTCTATCATCTACTAATCTATAGCTATAATATTATATTCTCTTAAGTTAGCTTAATCTCTCAAGTTATTTAAACTTATCTTTATAATTTTGATAATTTCTATTTTCTTCTTTCTTTATTATATTTTAGTATTATATTAATAAATCTTTCTCTTATAAATGATGTTAAATTCAGATAGAAAAGATAATTTTATTAAAGATATTAATTATAATTACGTATTCTATTTGCGCTAAATAAAGTTATCTTTATATATTTTTTAAAAATATCTTGAAATATTCAAAGTATACTTATCATAATATTTATTATAATAATAACTTCTTAAAAATTAACTTTTAGAGATTATAATAGAAAGAGTTATGTTTAAAGATTATATGAAAGATGACTCTTCTTTATTTTTAATAAAATACTGCGAAAATAGCAAGTTTAAATTCTTATATTAAGTCTCTTCAGACGGCTCAGAATAAAATAATTACTTAGAAGATTAAGTTTCTAAAAGAGCTTAATTAAGAAGAGAAATATTCTGAGAAGAAAGAGTTATTAATTAATGCAGAATTGCACGTTACTTTTAATAAAGAGTAGTTAACTGCTTTCTTTAATTTTTCTTACGTTAAGAATTCCGGCGGTAATAATTCTTAAAAATTGCGGGACTAAGATTTATTTCTAATTTTTATATATTTTTCAATATATTATAATCTAATTATTTTATTAGATAATAAGTTTTATCTTTAATCTCTTAATTATCGAGCACTTTTTTCATCTCATACTTCTGATCTTAATTATTTAGTTAAACTGAAGTTTATTTAGTATTTTTTAATATAGATTTCAGAAGAAAAATATTAAATATAGAGTAAATCCTTATTCCTTGTGTCACTGAACTGGCAACATTCCCTTATTAGAAATAGTGTTCCCGCGTTATAGCGTTAGAATTGAATGCAGTGTTAATATTAAGAACATCAAAATTAAAAAGATAAAAAGGGCTTAAATCAGCTATACCAGAATAAGCTTTCTAACTAGCATATTATAAATAGCATTATTAGAAAGCGCTAGTAAATCTCTATATAATAGTCTATTTATATCTATTAATTAACTACTTATTAAGCTGGAAACTAATATTTAATCAAATTTCTAAAGA
>JAABUK010006877.1_pt1 | contig 16720 bp, 21 predicted proteins | sample 5559141 | NCBI WGS metagenome assembly JAABUK01 (sample SAMN10711869, study PRJNA513367) | rock metagenome | isolation source: Antarctica rocks | place: Antarctica: Victoria Land, Pudding Butte nord | collected 2016-01-03
CAGATACACCCACAATCGCAAGTTCTACTTCATGGAGAGTCTACCAGTTCAGCTCAGGCTAGTGCTAGACCTCCCAACTGTCAATTTGCAACAGGTATCTGCTTGGCTATATGCTGCTCTGCTGTTCCGCCACTGAATAACAATGATGAGCCAATCAATTCATGCATCAAATCATGTTGGAATGCTGACTGGTGCCGGCCAGCAGGTCATAGAAGTCTTGTGGCTGTGTGACATACATGTCCCTCAACCCTACAAGCATGCAGACAATGAACGTGAAGCCTGCCTTTTCTGATCTCTATGCAGTATGGCCTGTAAGCAACGATTGCCTCAAGTGGTGTTTGCTGCACATTTAGAGCATGCGATAGTGAGTTGCAACCTTGGTCGTCAACACCAAAGACAGCTCAAGCAATATATGAGAGGAAAGGTGAACATCGTTCGCATGTTTGCAGGCTGATGCTCGAGGGACTACCCGCAGTGCTGTGGCAGCCCTGCTAGACGGTGCCACCCCACTACATGCTGCTGCTCTGCGGGGCAATCCTGCCCAGATTGACCACCTGCTGTTCTGCAAAGCTGATCCTATGGCACGCACTGCAGCGGGGGATTACCCATTTGAGCTTGTGCCGATTTGCGCTGACAAAGTTTCAGGTACATTGTTTCTGCATGTATCTGCAGTGCCTCTGAAGAGATGCAGTCCGTAGCCGACATGAAAAAAGAATGAGATATGCACAGCTCTGTCCAGCAACTCACAATCACTAAAGCAGACTGTCTATTGGTCCGATAGTGCTGTCCATGATCTGATTGAAAGTACTGCACTGCTTAGTCATGCGCATTTTGGGAGTGGCTTTGCATGAGAACGTGCTGTTGCATCACTAGGTCACATATTCTGTCCTAAACACCATGGAAGCAGATTTTTGCTGCGCTATTTGCTCAGGCGGGTTGGGCAGAGGAGCATGTGGTTGCCAGTGCATGGGCCGCAGAGAAGCAGAAGTATGGCAGTGCCGCTCCAAGCTGGCCAGGGGGCTCATTGTGCGGCGCTGCCTGACCCACTTTGCAGGGGGCTTCAAGGCCTGGGCTTATGTACTGATGATCAGTCTTGCCTGCATGCTAGGCCTTTGGTCATCAGGCTCTACCATGCACAGGTATTCCTTAGCCTGCATCACTGGTACTTGGCCTGGCTTTTCTGTCCTTGCAGTCACAATTCGTGCCCCGTGCATTAAGCCAACAATCTTTGTTCTATGCTTGGTAAGATCACCAAATATCTCACAATAGGCATTCATGCTAAAGAACAGTTTGATTTGTTGCGCAGTTGTTATGGAGCTGCTGTTTGTCCTCTTGTTGCGGTCAGCATGCCATGCCAGTCCCTTATAGACCCTGCCAGGTAAAATGTACCTTGGCTAGTGTCGGTGCACTTGGGAGGACAGAGCACTTAATCGCAAGACCTGCAAAAGTAACAAGAAAGTTTCGCTGCAGCATGTCACACCCACCTGGCTCACTCGGGTGGTTTGCAAATTGAGCTGCATGATCTCAGCCTGATACAACAGCGCAACTGCGCCTGTTCGGCATCCATTTGAACAGATGTGGCATGCCATCTGTTTGAGGTATTGAGCATGCAATGACAGAGCCTACAACTTGCAGAGAAGACCATTTGCAGGCTAGTAAACAGATGTGTGCTGTCTTTGCTCACAGGCCAATTTTGCAAGGACACGAACAGAGGCGGGCTCAGACAAGGCGTTCAGAGCTTGCTACTCAGGCTCGTGCCCTAGTGAAGCGCATGCGCTTTGAAGCTGGTCAAGGTCTGCAGTACCTTACAGCTGCTAGGCAGCGATCAGGCAGCACCAATCTAGATATACTTGATCATGACCCAGGGGATACCGGACACCTTGCTGATAACCTGTTTGATAGGTACAGGCCCACTTATTGCTGCATGCAATTGCTGCAGGCATTATAGTACATCATGATGTCAGATCTCGTGTCATGGCGTGTCACGTTCTACACCACATTGCCATGTGAATTGATGACAATCAAGCAGCTCACAAGCCTTGCCTGCAACTTTGCAAGAAACTGAATAGCTTTTCAATACTGCATGTTGAAGTGTTGGTCAAGCACATACACTCTGGTATGCTTGCCATCTTGCAATGGCACTGTCATGATTGCCTGAAGCTTGAACTTGTGGTGGTGCTGCCGCAGTTCGTGTCATCGATGTCGAAAAGCTCTGGAGTCTTTGCCCAGCATGTGGCAGCTGGGCAAGAGGCCTGGCATACACCATACTCGGCGTGGCAGCAAGCACATGTCGCTGCATGCTGCCAAGAACGCTGACAGCGCATTTGATTGCTTCTCTAGAGCGCTGAAAGCTTTGCAGGTGAGCACAGTTCAGCAAGGTTATTGCAGGGCACCTTCAGCCATTGTATGCCTGCCTTGTGACAGACAACTTTAGCAACATAGTCATTTGCAGACCACTGTCAGAGGCATTTCTGTGTCTGGCTGGGGTGCATAAACAGCAGTAATCATGTTCAGCAGTGCGTAGAATAATCATTCTGACATTCAGTGCACCCTCAAGTGATCAGGGCAATGCGTGAAGTCGGCACGACTCATGCAACAGAAGTCAAAAGCTGCATTGCATCATATACTTGTAGGCCAACATGCAGTTACATTCAGAGGCCCTTGTGAATGATGCACACGCAGTTTGAATTGCATTTGGATGTATTGCAGAAATTGGGCTTGCAAGGCAATCTCAAGAGTCTGCAGAGCTTCGCTGATTCAAATGTGGGCTCCAATGTCCCAGACCACAGTCCTGTTTTAGTTGCTGAGGATGAGCAGGCTGATGTCTACTGCTGCTGGGCAGAGTCAGCTCTGCTGAAGTTCAGGTGATTGTCTCGACACAACAGTGCAAGTTTGCTCACCTTGCAGTTGCGTGACCTCCAAAGGCATTGAATGGCCATGTCGGCAGTTTCAGAGTTACATACCAGCTTGTGTTGTCATGACCCACTCAGCATTGTTTTACTCTGATCTCCTGCTCTGCTTATTGGCCAGCCAGAGCAGATTTTAGTGTCTCATGTTAGTGCATGTTGGCTCACAGGACTAGGATTTAGGCACACCTAGTAGGCACCTGGCAAGAACGATTAGCTGGAATGCCTGTAAATTGTTATCATTATTAGAGCAGATTTTGTGTTGCTGCTGGCTTTGGGCATATTCAATGTGCATTCTAGCAGCCTACATCGGATGGTGCATCATGGGAAACAAAAGAGCATGCATGCTCCATCAAGTGCATACATGCTCTTTTGCCTTCCATGTTGCACAATCCGATGTAGGCTGCCAGAATGCACATTGAGTCAGGCCCAAAGCCAGCAGCAACATCAAATCTGCTCTGGCTGCACTTGCTGGAGCATACATGCTCTTGTGTTTCCCATGATACACCTACAACCCCAATGTGTGTGGCCTTTGATGGCCCTCATGCGTTGTTTAGTTCAGATTCCCGTGTGAAAGGAATGTTTTCCTAGACCTAGTGAGTTTACCGTATCTTGAAGAGCCTAGGAAGCCACACTTGGCATGCATACCCTGTATGCATACCCTGCATAGCATACCCTGTATAGCATACCCTGTATAGCCAAGTATAATACGTGGCTGCTCATTACATTGACGCCTAAAGGCGTATTCTTTTCTTCTCTTTTTTGGCATGCATAGGCTGCCAGTAGCAACACAAGGGTGTGGTGCAGGGGTTGCCTGTGTGTCGGCTGCAGCACAACTGCTACACAGGCCATCCGCATGGCGTACTTCCACACAGCTCGCTTGTTCGCCTCACTGGAGAAGAAGCGAGCCCGCAGCCCAGATGCCTTGAAGCTGGTGGGCGCACGCCTGGCCAGGGTGTTGCATGCCCAGATCTGCCTCCTGCTGGACACCCAAGCCCGCCAGACTGCCACTCGCAGTGCCCTTGTGCAGTCCCAGCTGTGTTTGCAGGCAAGCAAACTGCTGTCGCCTGTGTTGCTTGTCATGTGTTCATACTGTAGACAAGATGCCACATCAGCATCCAGCTTGTGGCGCTGCAGTGTTGGCTGATGGACACAAGTGACAGCCTGAAGGCGGACATGCTGCACCTAGGCATTGCTAGTTTGTGACATAGCATGCGGTACAGCAGGTTCCTGATCAAACAGCTGCTAAGGCAACAAGCAACTGCATGCATGCTGGTAGTCTGCATACATGAATGCCACAGATTGAAAGACAAAGCCTGTGGCAGATCAGCAGCATTGCAGGCATTGTTTTTCTTGCAAGATTCAATATGTCAATGTTTTCAATTAGTGGGAGTCTTGCCTGCTTGAGCGCTGATTGTGCATACACACAATAGCGCACAATGCTTGCTGGGTATGCAGCCAGCTCAAAGAACAGTCTGGCTTCAGTATCTCTGAGTCTGGTTCAGATGCGCACGTCCTGTGTTATATGCTTTACCTAGTATCACTCCTCCAGGAATGGGACAGGATGAAGGCAATGGGCTTGGCCAATGCAGCAGGCCTTGTGGGCAGTCACCAAGTGGTGTGCCTGCTGGACTGTGTGCAGGCTGCCGGGGCTGACCTGACCCTGGTAGAAGCCCTGCAGGGCAGTGCCCTGGACCCCAATGACTCCCTGGCTACTGCCCTGCCTGGCATCTTTGTGTTTGACACCTCTGGCAGAGCCTTCCTCTCTAGGTGACCAGCTCATAATGCTTGTGTATGTGTGTGGTACAACAAAATCCTCAAGCTGCATATGGTGGTGAGCCGTAGGTTGTTAACTTCCTGGCCCAACATATGCTCTGCACTGCAGCAACACTCTCCTTATGACTTGTTGCAGTTTCTGCCTAAGGTTGGCAGACATCTGTGCGACGTTTGGCATTGCAGTAGCTGGTGCATGCTCCTGCTTGCACAAATCAAGCTCAACCCTGCTGCATCACTGTCTCCAACAAGCTATGCGCTTGGTTTGAGCTGCTGCTGCTGCTGCATCTTGTCAGATGTTCTTCCAAGAACATTGTTTGTTTGGAGCTGCCAACACAGACATTGCATTGGCTGAAGTCAACAGAAATCAACAATATTGCTACTGCAGCATCTGCACATCCTCTGCCCAGCACACATGGTTCGCTTGCAAATCCCAACACAGACTGCTTGAACAGTCCAACATGGACATCACGGTGGCTGAGATCTGGAAAATCATCTCCATGTAGAAACACGGCTTTACTGTCCCCAGACATTTCTGTATATACAATTCTACTGTGGAATGCACATTTCTGAAGAAAAAAAATATTTCAGGATTAACAAGATCAATGACATTGCTGCACAGGCCGGTGGTGAAGGACACAGCTCAGCAGCTGGAAACAGCACTGGCAGTTGCCGATGGGGCCTCAGAGTATCTGGTCAAGGTGACACGAACAGCAGCTGACAATGCAGCTGCTGAGGTCTTGGCAGGCGAAACCCTGCAGGAGATTATGGCAGGCAGGTTGGAGATGGCTCCTGGCTCCGCCCTGGACACTCTCAGCCAGGCTGTGCAAGCTGCTCAGAAGTTCCCAAGGTCAGACCTAGAAGCAAAGAAAAAGAAGAGAAAGGTGTATGCAGTTATTTCAGTGATCATAATGGGAGCCTCCTAAGGCGGCAGCCCAGAGCTAGACCTAGAAGCATTTGCCTAATATCCAGTCATCAGCAAAAGTCAAAAGGATTGCAATGTGTGTTACGCCAGGTTGCTAGCAGCTTCCAAGGCAAGGACACAGCAGGCCTGCAGACACTGCCTTTGCTATTACTATTGCAAACTGCATTGGGCAGCACAGACCATGCTTGATGACACAAATGGGAATTGTGCCATTCTACAATAACTCTGCATACATTTTTTTTTTCATGTAGTGAGTCTCATAAAAATAATGTGCACAAGGTCCTGTGTTGAATTTGTCTGAAATTTCGCAGTCTGTCAAAAGACTGAGTGTTCACACGTTGGTGATGATTTGATGGCTGCTCATCAGTCTACCAGTATAGTTCTGCACAAACGAGCTGTCTTTAGGGTTTTGCTTGTCACTCAAAAAATCCAACCCACTTGTCTCTGGGTTTCAGCCTTTGTCTCTGGTTGTCAGACTTGAGCACTGCTTGGTTGCGCAGGGTGATGTGCAAGCTGGGCAGCAGCTGCTGGAAAGGTGGGCCATGCGGAATGAGGCCATAGCCCAACTGGAGGCTGTCATGGATGAAGTCAGTGGACCTGTCACCTCCCAGTCCTCTCCCTCTAGGGGTCAGCAGGGTAGGGTCTATTCTTGTGTGCCATGCATGTTTCTGCTCACCCCACTGCATTCTCTGAGCATCAGAAACACAGAACTCTTTGTACGCCTAACAAAACTTCAGCAGGTCCTTCAAGCTGCGACAGGCATAAGCTCAAGGGTCTGCAGGTGTCTTCCTCTGCAGTGTGTAAACATGGCCATGCACACTTGCCCCTCACACTTGATCCTGCAATGCAGCATGCCAATGCCCTATTAATTGCAGGCCCCACCGTTGCTGATCATGAAGCCTTTTGGGCAGAGTGGGCGCTGCGCATCCAGACCCTGGAGCGGGGCATTGAGCAGGCCAGGCAGCAGGGCATCAGTGTCAGCAGGGCCAAGCGCGTCTTGAAGGAGCTGCAGGCCCAGGCCAATGCTGCTGAGGCTGCTGCCAAGCTGGAGGCTCTGCTGCTGCGCAAGCCCTGCAAGGCCTCTCTCCTCAAGGTCTGTCCTTAGGAAACACATATTGTTCCACAGATGATAGACCAAATGCTGAAGTCAGGTATAGTGGAATTGCTCATTTTATGGAAAGCGGGGGGTGGGCATCTATTGTCTATAGTGGGGAACCCTGTGGGAGTTGGAGCGCAACTCAGTGGCAGCTGCGTATGGCAAGCCTGACTCCTGCAGTACATAGGAAGCAGCAGCACTGATGCATGGTGTCATGATGCAGTTGTGGTATGTTCAGTTGAAGGCGATCCGTTACTTCTATTGTACAAGTCATGTCCAGCTTGTGAAGGACAAGACAAGAAAGCAGATTGTACCCTGGCAAAGTCACATCCAAGTGCATTCAGGGCTTGACAGTCTGCCCCAGCACTCTGCAATTTGCATCATCGGTCATGCAATAAGCCTGCAGGCAAAGGTTGGCATAAGGAGACAAGGTGGCTCCAGACAGTAGTTGTCTGCATCTGCTGTGTATGCGTGCAAGCACTGCTGCTTCAGCACCACATTCAGACGCAGTCAGCCTGACACCTGCCCTTGCATGGTCCATTGTTCAGGCAGAGGTCAGCAAGGCTGAAGCAGCCAGCAGTGCAGCCAGTGGGGCCCTGAGTGGGCCGTCAGTGGGGTCAGGCATGTTGACCCCCCTCATACAGAGGGCCAAGCATCAGCTGGAGGTGGAGCGTGCAAGGGCTGGTCTGCACAAGGCCATTGCTGCTGCCAAGACCGGCGCTGAGCTGCCTCAGCTGGAGGCTGCCATACAAGCTGCACGCAAAGCAGGCGTCCAGGACAGATTGCAGGAGGTGTCAAGGTACATTACACTGAGCATGCCACAATGTATGTCACACAAAATTACGTGAGCATGTTCACATCCAGATGTGCATTGTCAAGGTTTGCAGGTTTTGTTGTTTGGTCATAATAGGCCTGTTGAACATGGCATACCCCAATGTTTGCCAGCATAATTTACGCTCCTGCTGAGGCTAAGGCCCTACCCAGTGCAGGGGGCATCGGCTCCTGTGATCAAGTCTTGGATCACAATGCTGCTGACTGCATTATGGGTCACAAGCAGAAACATATCTGCTGCGGGGTCAGCCTTACAGAAACCTGTCTGCACAGAGGGACAGTGCATTAGGCCACCAGCTTGTGAGCCTCAGCTGGTGAAACTTTATATTGAGCATTCATATGGTTTTTCAAGAAACACAAAAGAGGAATAATGCCTTGCGGATATATCAAATACAGTTTCATACTGCAGGCATGCTGGTGAGCTGCGAGCCAGGCAGGATGAAGCATCAGAAGCCAAGGCTCGGCTGCAGACCGCTCTTGAGGCTCTGCTGAAGCACAGCAGAGCAGAGGATGCAGCAGCTGTGGAGGAGGCAATGCAGACGGCGCAGGGCTGCAATGCTGCTTTGGAAGAGGATATTGCTGCTGCCCAGCAGGCTCTCCAGCGCTGGCAGCGCACAACCAACAATGAAGCAAAGCTGGCGAAAGCTCTCAAGGAGGGTGCCTCTGTTGCGGGCCTGTCCAGAGCCATCCAGGTTGGTCCAACTAAGCTTTGAACAGTCAAGCAACTGCATACGCGGTGATTTTGTATTTGTTGACAAGAAAAAGTTTAGGCACATTGAGCTGCGTGGCTCAGACAGCACATCGTGCATGCCAAGCTGGAAGGTCAACTCAATGAGTTAGCCTCTCAACATGTGCAGATCAGCTCAATGCTCTGAAAAATTGCAGCGCTCTCTCTCTCTCTCTCTCTCTGCAGTTGCTGCGTGGCTCAGACAGCACATTGTGCATTCCAAGCTGGCAACTCAATTTATTGATTGAGCTAGAGCCAGCAATTCCTTGACGTCTGGATGCAGCGAGCCAGCCACCGTCAGGATATTGTCACACGTTCCCTGATCTTCATGGGTATAACTAAATTCACACAAATTCTCTGAATTCAGCTATACTCACGGAGATCTGAGAACGTGTGACGATATCCCGACCTTGGCTCGCTTGCTGCGTTCAGACGTTAAGGAATTTCTAGCTCTGTCTGACTCCGTCTGCATCAAGGCCAAGCATGCGCCCTCTGAAAGAGTGTGCAGCTACACATGTGCAGATCAGCTATGCTCTGACTGTTACTCCAGGCAGGTGTTGCGCATGCTTGACCGCACAGATGCAGCATGTCTCCATTGTGGGTTGATGTCTCCTGCACATTGCATTCAGCCCAATTGCTGTCCCTTTACACCTGCTTGTTCTAATAAATCTTTATTCCTAAAAGGACTGGCTCAGGCTTAATTACACCTGTGTACACAAGGCACACAAGGCATGCTGGTAACTCCTCAGATCAAGCACAGGATGCCGATGTGTCTGTCACTTTGGTGCAGGAGGCAACAGCGTGTGGCGTGAAGATAGCAGACGCCAAGCGTGTTTTGAAGCTCATGCAGAGCCTAGAGGCCGCCCTGCAGGCAGACCCCACCAGCGAGCCCCCCTCAGCCTACCGCTTCCTCAAAGCCAGACTGGAGGCAGCAGAACAAGGCGGCGTGTCAGCCTCCTTCATGCAGCCTGCCAAGGCGCGCCTGCGTCAGCTACTGATGGCTGATGTCAAGAAGGTGGTAGAATCTGCCTTGAGGACCAGGCCCGGCAGGCGCGCTGCTCTGAAGACTGGTGCAGTCAGGGATGCTCTGGACCAGGCAGAGAGCATGCTGGAGAGTGGCTTGGGCTGTGATGCTGAGCCTTTGGTGGCTTCTGCTCAGAACTGGCGAGCCCTGCATGTCAGGGCAGGCAGTGGGGGTGGGGCTGCAGAGAGTGGGCAGGTGAAGGGGGCAGGGGATGATGTGATGACCATCCCTGATGCTGCTGCGGTGAAAAGGATGCTTGGGGAGGCTTATAGGTACATGTCTCATTATGCATCAGAAGTTCTGTTGGTGGGCATGTACTTCCTGCTGCCTGGCATATAGAACCCACGGTTATCACACTTTCATGTACAACATGACCAAGTGGAGGTTGTGCGTATACTCAGTTGCTTTTTTGCTTGTGATGCTATCTGGAATATCCCGAGACCACAGAGTTTCTCAGCTCATGATTATCAGTGTGGCACAAAGATAAACAGATTTTGCTTACTGTTCAAGAACTGGGTTGTATTTTTCAAATCTTCTTCGACACAATTTCCATTCAGACCCCATACAAAATCTGGTATGTTTTTTTGTGTGGGTTTCTGGATGGGAATTGCATCGAAGAAGATTTGAAAAAAAAGAACCCAGTTCTTGAACCACAAATTAAAACCCCAAAGTTTTGTAAACTTTAATTCTGCAGGATGTTACGAAGGATGTTGCGGGACACAACGCAGCAGTGTATGAACACTATTTTCTGGTTGATACTCCCACGTGTGTATATAGCCTTGTGCAATGACAAGATTTCCCCCCAAAGGTTATTATTGCTATTAATCACAAGTTTTATCACAAAAGATCAACATGTGGAAGACTGAGTCAGCTTGATCCTGTGGCTCAGGTTCCTGGAGGAAGAAGCAGAGCAGCTGAGGAGGGTGGTGGAGGAGAGTGCTGCAGAGGCCAAGCTGAAGCGTGAGCAGCAGATCAAGCGGGAGAACGCGGTGAGCATCTATCTAAGCCAAGTCAAGGCCAGTAACCTCAAAAATTGACATCTTTTGTTAGAGCCAGTAGGAATTGCTGAACGCTAGCGCTCACACGCGTGCATTTTGCTCCACGCTTTGAGATTTCTTTGCTATCTGTTACAAGCACTGCATCAGCCAGTCAGCAGCTGTATTTGTATTGGTGGTTATGAATGTCGAAAACCTGCTTATGTCAAGCTTGCATGAGTGCATGACCAATGTCCAAGTGACTGTGCCAGATCTGGTCATTGATCTGATTGTTGTGGTGATTGATCAACATCAATGGCACCTCATCTTGTGCAGGTGAAAGAGAAAGCTGAGAGGGACAGAGCTGACCGGGAACGCATTGAGAAGGAGAAAGCTGAGCGCCGCAGAAAGGAGCGTGAGGAACGTGCTGCAGCTGCAAAGGAGGCTCAGCTCAAAGCCGATCAGCTCAAGCGTGACAAGATCGCCAAGGAGCGCCTTGCCCTTGTGCAGCAAGGTCTGTTGTCCCATTTAGAACCTTTGCAGATACACAACTGACACACATGATAGCGCTGTCTACTTGAGAATGCAATGTGTCAACCTGTACAGTCTGTGTAAGAGTCCTGTCATTGCTGCCGTGTCTTGACATCATGTTGACTGCAAGCCCTGCTAATTGTGCTGATGTAGCGTGTTGACCAGAGCAAGCATTTCTGCCCTGTCAGCCTGCTCACCTTGCACTATTGTCGTGCACCAACAGCCTACGCTGATCTTCCAGCAATGAATCCAAATGAGACATTCAAAACAAACCCAGAAAGCCAAAAAAACGAAGAAGTCAGTTAATGCGTCTGTGCAGGTTCTGCATGGAGACAGGTGCAGCCAGAACAGCCCTCAGGAGCCCAAGGCAGCAGCCGGTATGGCTTCATGCCACAGCAGCACCCTGCTCTTGAGCAGGTTGCTGTCCAACCAGCCCTGCCTGATGGCAGCAGTGCTGAGCAGCGTCAGGAGTCCACCACACCGGGCTTTGGCCCTGGCAGTGCTGGTAGCCAGTGGCTGCAGGCAGTCAACATCGCTGCACTCACTGAAGCCCAAATGCGTGAGCAGCAGCAGCAGCAGCATAAGGAGAGTGGTCCCCAGCTGACACAAGCAATGTGGACTGATGCTCCTGCTCAAGCAATGGTACGCATGCTTGCAGCTGTGGTGCTTCACAGCTTACATCTGTGCTGGACAAGATGTGTGCCTGTGTTGCAATCCACTGCGACATGCGGCTGGTCGCATGCATGCTGCTATTAGCTGCTGCCAAGATTCAGTGGGTCATGTGCATTGTATTGGCAGACTGAAATGCAGACTAGCACTAGAAGTCAACTTATGCAACATGTCATAGATCATCCTGTGTAAGTGCTCATGATATTTCAGCTTTCATGGTGGTCCAAAACCCAGTACACAAAGTAGTGAGCAGTATGTTGTTGCAGGGTGGCATGCCTGATGTGAATGTCCAAGAGGCTTATGATGGCTATGAGGCGTCAGTGAGTGAGCGTCACAGTGACACCACCAGCGACAACGCCCCCTCTGCAGACCCCAGCACTCACAAGGCACAGGGCAGGGCCCTCACCTGCAGCCCCTCTCTGCGCAGTTCAGCTGCCAGCACAGACGACATGCTCAGCCCAACCATCGCTCAGCGCCTGAACCACAACTTCAATGGAAGCTTCTATGGTGGGTTCAGTGGGCCTGCTGCTGCAACACACCATTCAGACATGCATTCTTCTTTCAGTGGCTCTGCCGTGACTGAGCAAGCAGATGGTGCTGGATATTTGGTAGACGCTGGCAGGCTGCACTCTGGACTGGGGCTGGGTCATTTGGTTCAGGATGCTATTGGGAGTGGCTTTTCTGCGGAGCCCCATCAGCGCAACCTGTCACCTGAGCTGGGTAGGTTCATCGCTTTGCTGTGTAGTCTCAGCTGAGGCTTTGCCACGTCCTGCTGTACTGCATCTGAAATTGAACAGCTGTGTTGAGTTGCTGCTTATTGTGATGTGCTGTACTAGCGCAGCTGCAATAGCACCATGATGTCCAATGTGTAGGAAGGGGAGGGAGGTCCCATATTGCTACCTGCTGCAGTGACAGAGTAGCGTAGCTTGCTGGGCGTGCATGAAGGGCACCAGTAACATTGCAACATCTTGAACATGACATTGTACCAGCAGCATCAGGACAGTCTATGCACCGCCTGTATTGTGCCCTCGCTGACAGACTGTGTGATATGTCCTCTGCCAATTGCGGTTCTTTCTGCAGGCACTGAGCGCAGCAGCAGCAGCTTCTCCAGCAGCGTGACAGGCGGCACAAAGCTGACATATGCTGATCTGGGAGGGGCTGGGTGGGGTATGGAGGCCAGCCACCGCCCCACCTTTGCAGCCCCAGTGGCAGCCTTCCACTCCCTCTCAGACGCCAACCCTGCCGCTTCTTTCCCCCCTGCTGCCTCTGCGGGACTGCAAGGTACAGCCCTCATCCATGCCAGTCCATGCTGGCTTGGATGCATGCAACTAGTTGCGCAATGCGTTGTCCAACGCACTTCACGTTGTACTGCAACTCAGCTCCCTTCTGTCCTTATCTTGCACTAGTACGCAGAATTCACCACATGGGTCCATGAGCACATCTTACATCGGCTCTTTATTATCTTGCGGCACAGTCATAGTCTGTCTCATGGACTGAACAGGATCAGCAAATACACACTTCTGCTGGACATGCTTGTGCGCTTGATACAGCCAAGTCTGTCCTGACTCGCAGTGTCAGCCACGTTTAGCTGCCATGTCGCCTGTTGATCAAGCTTTTTCTGGATAGCAGGTACAGAGTACAGCCCTCTCGGTAGCGGCTGGGCTGCTCAACAGCGTACAGCAGCCAGTGGCGGCTGGCCGGCATCTTTCCTTGCTCCTGAGGGGATCCAGAGGCCCCAGTCAGCTGACCCCACCAGGCCCCGCTCTTCTGACCCCATCAGGCGCCGCTTGGAGGTGCCAGTGGATGCTGGCATGGCTGCTCTGGGCTTCATGTCTGATGATGCCAATGCTGTTGCTGCACCTTCCCCTGGTCAGTGTACCAACCTGGCTTTGCAGTGCCTTGCTTTGCGGTGGGACTGCCCCACATGGTTCACTCAGTATGTCTGCGCACACGAAAGAATGCAGCAATGCTATGCATTCTTAGATAGCCTTTGCATTGAAGTAGTTTTCATGTTCTTTTTGTGTTCTTTGCATTACTGTATCATGCAAGGAGTGTGCTGGGCGTCCAAGAATGCAGGCAATCAATTCATCACCAGTAGAAAAGGTACCATCTCCATGTCGTAGACGTGTCAGATGAAACCCCAGTCACATCGTTAGATCAAACCTGCTCAACTCAGCCTGTGTGTGAGCTCAGACACACCAGGGACATCATAATTGGCTGTCATCTCTGTGGGACATCATGATTGGCTGTCATCTCCGTGCTTGTTGACTGCAGCAGTGGAATATCTTGCAGGCAGTCTGGATGGCAATGCCAGGGAGTTTGTCCCAGCACGCCGCTATGGCTCCTGTGACGCTCCTGGTGAACAGCAGAGTCATGATGCTGGACACTTACCACGCACTCTTAGAGTACAACGCCCCTGCAGGTGACATTGCCACTGCCACCGCCTACCTGCCAGCCAGACTGCTGCTGCTGCTGTCTATGCTGGCTGAAGTAGCTGTTGTGTAGTCTGACCAGCCTGTGCTGTGTTTGCTTTGTGAACTGCACAGCTTTGATTGTGTACCTTTTGCCGGCTCACACGGTTGCACTCTCACATTGTTGCAGTCTCACAGTGTTGCAATCAGGACATTTCATCTCGTCTGGGACTGAGCATAAGCATGGTATTCTGCCGCCTCGTTCTTGCTGGAGTGCATCATCCCAAATTGCAGCAGGTCCAATGGCGTTACAGACTTACCAAACAGACCTACCAAAACCCCTCATTTGCCTGTGCAGGTACTTCTTGCAGGGCTTCTGCAGGGAGGGAGCCAAGTGCAAGTTTGCTCACCGTGACCCAAACACCATGACGTACAGCGGTGCCTACATATCAACAGCTCCTGCAATGAGCAGTCCATTCTCTGGACTGGCAGCATCCGCTCAGATGCCGTCAGCAACCTCCCTCATGGACCCTGCTGCTGTCTACCCACATGGGCCCATGGCTCCAACAGCCCCTGTTCCTCAGGCCCTAGCTGACCCAGTCCTCAGTGCCACCTTCTCTGTGGAGTCTCACAGCTCAGCCAGTGGCTTCTCCTTTGCTGCAGCAAGGCCGCAAGACCTGGCTTTCCCAGAGGGCAGCCTGCCTTCCTCGCTGCCCATCAGTAGTGGGCTTGGTGTTTCCCTTCCTGTTGGGGTGTCCATTGCATCAAGTGCCAATGGGCCATCTACCCCTACACATGGCATCGCCCATGAGAGGCAGCTTCCCTACAAGCAGGGCCCATTCCCAGGAGTGGGACAAGGCGTTGCGGGCAGCTCGCCTTTCAAGTTCATGGAACAGCAGAACCGCAGTGGATGGCATGCAGCCCAGCAGCCATTATAGCAAGGCTCTGGTTGCAAGCCATGCTGCACATGATGCTTGGCAATGTGTCAGTCAAACAACAGCAACACATCCACAGCATAGTCTGCAATAGAAGGTTTTGTGGTTTTTCTGGTTATGCTGCTCTATTTGACTTGTTCAGAATGCATGCATGTATTTTGCTATTGCAGCACTGCTTGACTGCGTCAATCTGCTGCTGATAAGCTTTTTGTACTAGCATTATCTGACGCTGAAGAGTCTGTGCTAATGGACTGTGGCCACACAAGAGACACGGGAAGGAAGAGGTCTCGGTCATCATGGAGGATTTTGCTTGAAAGACAACTGCTTGTAAAACTTGAGTCTGCTGCATCACTTGCCAACTCTTCAATTGTAGCCTGGCAAGACATGGCACTGCCTCATCTACTCGACGACTAGCATAGTACTACGCAAAGGATGTGCCTGGCCTTGAACCTCATGATCTGTGCTCAGATTAGCATGACCCCACTTGTGGACCATGTGACCGCTGAATATGCTCGAGGCAGTCAAGTATTACATCAAGAACTCAAAGTGACCGTGTCACCATCACATTGCAGAATGACCACGTCCACACCTGGCAGAATACACAACATGTCCTTGTGCTTGCTAGATATCACAGCAAATGGGTCGATGCCCAAAACGTCAGTCAAGGGACATTCAATTGTCAGCTGTTGCAGACGGCAAAGCTTTGACAGTGACTCACACATCGCAAGTGGACAATGGTTAGCTGATGGACCAGCAGTTCTGGGGTGCCAGTCCACACAGAGGCGTGTCAGCTTTGTCCACGACTGCAATGGCAGCTGCTGGAAATTGTTCAAAATGAGGCGCAGTGACCGCACTTCTGGAAAGACGTTTGCAAATACTTGCAAGCTGTGAACAGGAAACTCTCCAAGATCCAAATCATACACACTAGCACCTGCACCTGTTCTGTAACGGCCCTGAATGGCTGATGAAAACTTAGAACCCTTCAGACTAAGACTGGTCACTGATCCTGTCAAACTAGTCAAACCCCAGAATAAATTTGAAAGACCTTTTGTATCATAGCTATGCGTACCTTCAAACTTGAGCTTTTGCAAATATGGCAGGTGTCTAAATAGCCGAAAACCTTCAACAAGAACATCGCCTGTTACTGATAACTCTAGACAAGTGAGATGAAACAGACCTAACAAGATCTCATTCAGGACATGCCTGCTCTGAATCTCGGTCAGGGGGTCGAGCAGAACCAACTCAACTAACCCTGTCAAAGCAGTCAGCCCTTCAATGAAGCCTCTGGCTTTCCCTTGCTGTACACGGAGACTCCTCAGCCCTTTGAGTTGTCTCATGTCTTGCAGCATCTGAGATGAGTTTATGGACTGTGTGGCAAACTGTTGCAAAGACAGGGAAGTGAGCTGTGTGAGGTGGGAAATCTCTGCTAGCAAGTCATGACCTGTGTTGTCGGGCTTCAAGAACAGCTTGCAGTTGGAGAGACGTAGGACTTGCAGCTGTGCCAGCTCACGCAGAGCTGCGAGTGGGTAGGTGGACTCCAGCTTACCCAATTCCAAGGATGTTAAGTTTGATGCGCAGGAAGGTAGAAGATGCATCGACAGGGATCGTAGTGTTGCATTTGTGCCTTCTTCAGCAACCAAAGCTAGAGTTCTCAGTTCGGTGAGAGGGGTCAGCTTGGAAAAAAGCTTCTCATCTATAGCTTTGAAGTCTCTCAGCTCCAAGGTGTGCAATCTGAGCAGATTTGCGCAGCCTTCTAGCACTGTGGAGGCTGTTGTCCTGACATTGGACAGCTTCAGGACGTGTAGATCTGTGAGATGATGCAGGCATGACAAGTCCGAGGATGCTAGACTCCCACAGTCCGCTATATGGAGCCTCTGCAATGAAAGCTGGGGGAGCTGCAAGCATGCTGCAGGCGACA
>JAABUK010006878.1_pt1 | contig 16720 bp, 27 predicted proteins | sample 5559141 | NCBI WGS metagenome assembly JAABUK01 (sample SAMN10711869, study PRJNA513367) | rock metagenome | isolation source: Antarctica rocks | place: Antarctica: Victoria Land, Pudding Butte nord | collected 2016-01-03
CTACATGCTCAATGGGCAAGGAGTGCTGCCAGCCTACCCCATGCGAGCAGCCTGTCAGCCCTTGAGTCAACAGGGCATGACGGGATCTGCCCTTCTTGAAGGGCTCCACCAGGCTGTGGGAACCTTCTATAACTTCTCTGGCCATCTTCCATGCTACAATTACAGTGAAGGACCCAACCCTGAAGGCGAGGAGGATAGCAACTTCTGGGACTACCAAGCCTGCACTGAAATGGTCATGCCCTTCAGCAGAAATGGGGGTCAGCATACATCATTTGCCACTTGTTCTTCTGTTTTCGGCTCACTGCTTGTTTTCAAACGTGCCAGTGATTGGCATAGCTGAAATTTTGGCGGCCGTGCTGCTCATGGAGCTAAATGGCATGAAGTGTTTGGGACAATGACAGTGGGTGGGCGCACGCATCCTGCTGGCTTTACTAGCTTGCGCTCATAATGCTGCAAGTTTGATCATTGGCTGTATGCAGAGGATGACATGTTTTGGAAGCAGCCATGGGACCTGAAAGCCTTTGGAAAGCAGTGCAAGGAGCAATGGGGAGTCACCCCTCGCCCTTATTGGGCTCAAATCAAGTCAGTCACCTCTGCTCTCTTTGTGAAACGTGGCATTAGGCCAGATCTCTGTTTGTGCTGTGATGCCGTTCTGAGCGCCAGACACAGCTTTCTGGCGATGCTGTGGCTTGCTGTGTCTTGCATAGGCCCCACCTCTCACAGCAGTTCAGCTTTTGGCCATGACAAGCCTCATCTCGTGCATGAGCTTGCGAACGGTGACCTTTGCTCTGTACAAGCAATGCAAACACAGGCTCAATGCAGTATATGTGGTGTAGCTGGGGTGGCCGGAAGATAGGCACTGCTAGCAACATAGTCTTCAGCAATGGCCTGCTGGACCCTTGGCATGGGTTTGGGGTTCTGCAGAATGTCTCAGACTCTGTGGTGGCCATCGTCATTCCAGAGGGAGCACACCACTTAGATGTAAGCCTCCATTGCCCTCTCTGTGACAAGCTGCATGCTGAGTGTTTCTCTGACAAGCTGCATGTTGACTGTATGCCCTCTTCTGGTTAGGCAAAGTAAAGTGATGGCAGACTGCAAGGACCATCTGTGTCATACTCATGGCAAAAGTCTGCACTGATGCAAAGCTGAGGCACAAGGTTGTTTGATGACTGCATGCCATGACACAAAACTGTTGAGTGTGGCACCTTCACAGCACATGCTCTGATTGATTGTTGCAAATCAAATGTTACCAAGCCCTTACGTGCATGTCTGTGCTTTGCAGCTGATGTTTTCAAATGCAATGGACCCGCCATCCGTCAATGCTGCTCGCAATCTTGAACGACAGTACATGCACATGTGGATCAAAGAAGCCACAGATGCTTATAGAACACAAGCCAAGCGGTAGCACCACATGACGGGACTTTTGTAGGGATCAGCTTGTAGCCTGTAGTGTATATATACAGTGTATGCATGTCTGGAAAATAATGTGCTACAACTTGCAATCAAAAAGCCATAAGCATGCGCAAGGGCAGGTTGATTGGTTTTGTTATGTACAAGATCAATCTTATACATGTATCTATAGCTTGGAGCATTAAGCACTTCGTGCCGTGTCTCAGGTTTTGTTACACAGCACAAAGAAAGCCTCCTTTGGACGCTGCGAATATTGCTCAGCAGCTTTCAAGTCAGCGGTCCTAGTAGTACTTACGGTAATTGAAAACATAGCCTCTGAGATGCAATTCAATGCATCCTGTGCCACATTATCTCCATGATCCAGGCATGTTGCAGGTGCGTGATCCAAGGTCAAGGCACCCCCCTAGAAACGCCCCGTTCAGGTTGTGAGCTAGACTCAACAGCCCTAAAGCGAGATTCCGAAGCAAAGTCCAAGCCACACGAGTGTCTCTACTTGCCGCGATGCGCATGCTACAACTGGGCTTCTCCTGATCAGTGCGGTCATCGCCACAGAAGTTTGCGCTCGCATCGGCAGCCTTGTCGGCTTCATGCTTGCCCGATAGCCAGCAAAACGGGAGGATGTTAAGTTCAGCAACACCGCGACTCGCGCTTAAGACGTCCTTGATAGTTGCCACATCGCATGCATATCACTAAGGGCGCGTGCAAAATGCCAGCTGCTCCATTGGTGTCATTCTCTTGTTCCAGACCGTTTACAAGCTTCCGCCCAACGATTCAGCGCAGGCCTTTGGCCAAAGTCACTTTGTGCCGAATACAGCATCGCAACCTAGCTTGCAGAACTCAAAGGTCCTGCAAGCACACTGTGCAACACGGGTGGTTGTCCCAGCGTAGTGTTGGAAGACGTCCCTCGTTTCAGATCAATGCCACAACTGACCCACTGGTCCCTCTGGGGCTTGACTTTCTTACCTTCCTGGCAGCAACAGTCCTTGTCATCCCTTTGTTCAAGTCAGTCAAGGCTTCTCCAGTGCTGGGGTTCCTCTTCTCTGGGCTTTTGTTGGGGCAGCTTGGGTATGTCGCTGTCCCAGTGACAATACCGCTCAGTGTGTCAAGTGCTATTACGATTTGTTGTGTCGGAGGTCCACGCAACGCTTTACACATTGACACTGCAGGCTCTTCCGCAACATTGAAGATATCCAGAAGCTCAGTGAGCTAGGAGTGTTGTTCCTCTTGTTTGAAATGGGACTTGAGTTGAGCTTGGATAGACTAAAGGTTTGCAGCTCCCGGCATGTCAGCACAGACTATCGCGTCATCCTAATTTTGCTACAACAACGTTGTCATGATAGCTTTAACAACCATTCCATATGCAGGTGTTCATTTCATTTTTTAAACCCTTATTGGTCAGGGTTCCACAGCTGCATCACATCCAGTTCTGAAGACATGTTCTGTTTGCAGGCACTAGCCAAATTTGCTTTTGGGTTGGGCACACTGCAAATGCTGCTCTGCACACTAGCTTTCACACTGTTTGCACTACCAGTCGGGAATGGCATAGGCACACAGATCCTGGTCAAAATCTTTCATGCTCCTGGTGGTTTAGCCGCCATCCGTACGGTGGATGAGGCTGTTGTCATTGGGGCAGCACTGTCTCTGTCTTCCTCAGCCTTTGTGCTGCAGCTGCTGTCAGAGAATGGAGAGCTCTCCTCCAAGTTTGGTTCAGCTACACTTGGTATACTGCTTCTGCAAGTAAGCAGCCATTAAGTCAAATTGACAACACATGCAACTGTTGAGGCAAGGCATGTGCTGTGCCATGTTGCACCAAACACAACTTGTATCTCAGCATGACATTAACATCTGCAGTGCTGACCGCAGCCAACACGCTCAAGCCTTGAATGCCTTTCCTGTTGAATCACGTCAAGCCAAACCTGCATACCTCCATCATGAAACTCACCTGTTGTCCTTGTTTCATACAGGATATCGCTGTGGTCCCATTTCTGGTCCTGCTACCCTTTGTAGAAACGAATGACCTGGGCGGGCAAAGCACAATGAGCCTGGTATACCAACTTGGTCCCACAGCCCTGAAGACGCTAGGCAGTCTTGCTGCACTGCTGGTGGTGGGCCGCCTCGTCATGCGACGCCTCTTTGAGCTGGTAGCTGAGTCACGCAGCGATGAAACCTTCATCTCCCTCTGCTTGCTCACTGTCACTGGAGCTGGCCTGCTGACTCAGAAGCTGGGCCTCAGCGATACTCTAGGTCTGCCTCTTACACAGTCAGATTCAGTCTATTACCTGCATCAACACTTGTATGTACATCCAGAAATGCAGCCGCATATCACTGCTGCCTGCACATAGCGCTGCATTGTGTCTCTTCTTTGTTGTGTCTGGTTGTGTTTTTTCTCCTGTTGCCCTGACTTCTTTTTTGACGTGTTGCCTGCAAACAAGCAGCTGCCTGTCAGCATATCATCTACCTATGATCAATACAACCATAGCTCCTTGTCAGTGCAACTGCTTGTGATGCTTCTGTGGAGCAACACAACGTCATTCCAGTGGCTGCACAGTGTGCAAGTAACATGTGTGCAAGTGGCATGTGTGTGTGCCTGCAGGTGCCTTCTCTGCAGGAGTGCTGCTGGCTGAAACCAACTACAGGACTCAGGTGAGAAAGCACAGCCTCCACTTATGACCATCTGCACAGCTGCATTCACGCTGATTGTGCTTGATCAGAGCAGAGCACAATTAGACAGCATGCATTGGCAGACGACCTCAATGCCACCAGTACAGTCAAATCCAAATACATGCTTGATGTATCACTCAAAAGCATGCCTTCTGACTTTTGAGAGGCCTGTCCGCTGCCATTGTACACAGTGCACCTAATAAAAACACTGCTGTACAATCACTTTTCTCGCATGTTTTGTGAGGCCTACTTCAACCCATTCATTCCACATAGGTTGTGCTTACACTATCACTCTGTGCACACAAGCATGGGCCCTACATTGTACCTTCATGCTGTGCATGATCAGACTTCTGCGTGGTCACAGGTAGAGGCAGACATCAGACCCTTCCGTGGCATTCTGCTTGGCCTGTTCTTTGTGACAACAGGCAGCAGTCTGGATCTGGCCCTGCTGTTTCAGCAGTGGCCCATTGTGCTGGCCCTCACTGGAGGCCTCATCTCTGTCAAGGTCGGCATCATCGGCAGTGTGGCGCCACTCTTTCGTTTGACCAGGTCACCCTTCTCATACAATCCATGCTCACACTTCCTGTATTTCGTCCTTACTGCACACTTTGTATTCACCTCTTACCTGTACTAGCTTGCCTGCCTTTGTGCAACAACAAGCAAGGTGTGAATGGGTGCAGTCCCTGTGACAGCTTTGTGTGCCAGTCAAGCTTTCATGCAGAAAATGGCAATGCACTGCCAGCTTCCATGGCAATATAAAGTTGCTGCATGACAGTAGAGTGCTGTTATGTTGCCTCTGCCTGGCTAAGCAGCAATTGCAGGGGCTGAGTGCAACAGTCGCATTTTGCCCCTTGGTTGGCATCACATCTAATGATGTCAACTGGTGAACACACGAGTACCATAAGCATGCACACATTTGGTCTGATGCACCCTGACTTTTGTTCAGGATGAGACAGCTGCGGACCCTGATTGAGTGTCTGTCTGTGCAGGGGGGAGTCTGTGCGTACAGCCTTCATGCTGGCTCAAGGGGGGGAGTTTGCCTTTGTCTTGCTCAGCCTAGCTGCCGAGCTGAAGGTGCTGCCAGAGGAGCTCAACAAGCTGCTCATCATTGTGGTGGTCATCAGCATGGCTCTCACGCCTGGCCTGGCATCCATTGGCAAGAAGCTGGCTGACAAATACGATGAGGAAGATGAACAGTCAGGCAAGGCCTGCCTGCTTGCGCTGCCTGTGTAGCTGCACACAAGGAGCAGTCAAGTGTCAGTGCGCTCAGGATAGGTTCCTGATGTGATTGTCTGTCAGGCATAATGCAGCTTCTATGTGGGTTGGATCTAGAAAGGTCTCAACGATGCACTATCTTGCAGAGTCTAAGTAACCTTCCTGAATTCTGGACAGCATGCACAGCCCAGCCTGCTGTTTGTGTGGTCAGCATACTAACATGAACTGTGTCATGCCATGGAACAAAGCAATGCCTGGATTGGATGTCTCCTCAGGTAGCTTGGTCCCCTGTCCAAGCTGAGGTGTCATCATAGAGCTGTGTAGCAGTGTCAGACAATTGCTTGCAGCTGCAGCTGGCATCTCAGCATTTTATCTGTGCTTCCAGACCAGAGTGGCTACTCAACAGCATCTGGCTGCATACCTCAGACTGCAAGGCTTGCCATGTGGGGAAATCATGCTGGCTTTGTTTGTTTGACAGGTTGTTTAGTTCACGGAGACAAAACTTGTCCTGCTCGTAACTAGCTCACCATCAGCTGGAAAGCGTTTTAATTAACTTTTTACTGTTTTCACAGGTGCAGAGGCAGGGCCAGCAACTATAGGAGCAGGGTCTCGGGACATGCGCCCTGTTGTCATATGTGGCTTTGGGGAGTTGGGCCAGTCTGTGGTGAACATGCTGGAAAGCCCATTGTCGCAGACGCTGGAGAGGGGGCAGGTGCCCTATGTAGCCTTTGACTTGCAACCTGCTCGCATCAAGGCAGCTCGAGCTGCAGGCTTCAATGTGGTGTATGGGTAAGCTCATTCTAGGTGCATCATCCTAGGTGCTTGAACCTGTCACTAGCCTAGAAAGCATCTATTTTGGTACCTTTTCTTGATAGAAGCCAGAAGCAGATGGACAATGCTGCATGCGCTGATGCCATAGACTTTGCCAGCTGCTCCTTTTGGTATGCTAATCCTGATTGAGCAGATGTTATTGAGTTTTGCAGGCGTGGGCATTCTGGGCTGCATACTCATACTTCTGCAAGCTTCCTCAACGGCTGCACTGTCTTTCTCATGCTACATGTGTGTCATTAGCATCAGCACCGGCTGTAGGTTTGAGCTCAGCTTGGTGCTGTTGTAGGGATGCGTCAAGGGCGTCGGTGTTGGAAGCTGCTGGCATTGAAAAGCCGCGAGCACTGGCCGTGGTGTACACAGCACGCGCACGCCTAGTCACCACTGTCCACTCCCTCAGAGAACACTACCCAAATGTAAGGCCCCGCACACTTTTCTCTGAAGAAGCGTCAACTGCTGCACACTGACAAGCACCATGACCAGCACAGTTGGGTGCAGTGTTGCCCCATACTTCTTTGCCCTAAAGCTTGTCTTGCTGTGGGGAGGAAACTGAACAAGCACGTCCTCCTGTTGCAAGTAAGCAACTCTGGGTTATATGCTTAGTTGTACTATGCTCCTACGTTATGCTTGCTGGGTTGTACTGTCCTCACCAAATTCTGCTTGCTTAGTTGCACCAGCATGCCTATTGCATTATCCTGCCCACATCAACACAAGCTTCATAACAGAGAGGATTGGGGCAGCATTAGCAGCAGTGCAATGTCGCAAGCAAGCCCATGCCTGCAACGCATAAGCAGGCGTCACCACCTTCATGTGCTGCAGGTGCCCATTTACGTCAGAGCCCTTGACTTGCGGCATGCAGCAGAGCTGAAGGCTGCCGGGGCAGATTACGTAACAGCAGCCACTACGGAAGCTGGCATAGCCTTGGGCAGCCGGATGCTGCAAGAGCTGGGAGGGCGCGATAACGACATAGCAGGACTCACCCGGGCCCTGCGCAAGCAGCTTGATGACCGGTCACATGACATGATGCGGGTCTTGACTAATGAGCTGCCTGCCCCAAATGCAACTCTTGAAGAGGAGGACGTGTTTGTGTTTGACCAGGCTGCTGTGAGCAAGAGTGACATGCCTAGTTTGTCAGCCTTGGCTACCCCTGGGGTCAACACTGCACCCAGGGGACAGGAAAATGCAGCTGCCATGGGGCTACAGGAAGCCCCCATTGATCGGCCAGTCCAAGTGGCTGAAGCTGCAGGGAGTGATGGTAACAACAATGGGACTAGTGGTGAGAGTGATGATGCAAACAGGGATGGAAGCAATGGAAGAGTATTGGAAAGGACACCGAGTGGTGATGAGCAGCGAAACAAGCATAGAGATGGTGCAGACTCGTGTCCTACTGATGGAGGAAAGCAAAAATCATATGTGGGGTCGAAAAGCGCTGCTGATGATGAGTGAGCGCTGTTTCACATCCGTTCAGCACAAATGCAGCAAGGCTGTTTGCAGGTGCAACTGCTCCCGCCTCAATTGTTTATTCTTTTGATAGACTTTTTGACGGTCCTATCAGCATACATTGTCACCAGCATCACCTGTACCCTTCCTTGTCCTGTACTTTTGACCAAGACCGTCTTATTCAAATACCTCGCAGTTCGCGCTGAGCAGATGCACATCTGCTCGTGCCTGCTGCATGTTCGTTCTGCCAGCATTCGTGCAATGCTATGGGGTCTCGTGTTTGACTGCAGGCCTGTACACAAGCGTGACTTGTAGCAGGGCAGAATGTCAGTGCCACTGGTGAACGGTTCTGTGAAAGATTTTGGTCACACGCAGTGGTTGCCAGTTCCAGTCTTATACAAAATTACAAATTCATTAACGAAACGCCTAGAGCTAACACTTCTGGGGTGCATGCTGCCTATGCACAGAACAAGCATCAATATGATGCTTGAGTTCTGCATGCAACCCACTCTAAATTCACCTGCTTTGCAATCACATTCATCTAAACTTTGCAGACACACTGTGGACATCACATTGAAAGACGCAGTGCAAAGTGTTTACTGACTACACGCTGCCAGGAAGTATTCTGAATATGCATGGCGTAAGCCACACAACGCCAATTGCTGCAATCAGAAATATGGGGATCCACAAAATCCAGGTCAGCTGTCCCAAGGCAGGGGCCGTGAGCACAACCACTCCCAACCATGCAATGATGGCTAGCAACACAATGGCAGTGACTCTATGCTGCACCTGGTGCAATGCCAGCTGCATGGACTCAAGCTGAAGCAACACTGCCCTCAGATCAACATCCACATCTGAGAGAGTTGCCACAGCAGTGTCGCTGTCCTCTGCAAGATCACTTTTCACTCTCTGCATAAGATTCATATCAGCCTGTAGCCCCTTGATAGTCTGATCCAGAGCGCCCAACTCAGCCGCAGTTCGCTGCATGTGCATCGACAAGTTCCTTTGCAGCTCAGCTAGCTGTCTGGGCGTTTGCTTCTGTTGCAGCTTGAGGGACTTGATCTCCTGAACTAGCATGTCATAGATGCTGCCGCCGTGGCGAGCTTTGGTACTGCCAGCGCTGTTGTGAGGCAGCAGCAGGTCCTCTGTGGATGGCTCAGCTCTAATCTCTGCTGCTCCAGGAGGTGCTTCACGCAGAAGAGCTTCATTCTCCAGCTCAACAGAGTGGACTTTGACAGCAGTCAGGTCTGCAGAATCTGATACCACTGGGTGTGGCATCCTGGCAAAATCTGCAGCTCTTTGCTCAGAGTCCTGCTGACCTGTCACAGCAAAATATAGCAGGTTGTCGGTCTGTCTTGCTTATACCTGTTACAGCCATGCATTCTGAGTGCAGATAAGAACAATCACGGACAGAGACCATGCAAATTGCGCTTACATATTTTCTTTGCCTGTCCTGCTGTCTGCAGCAGGCAATGCAGCTGGTCCGCAGCTATTACTGCCAAATGCTCACATGGTAGCAGATGTATAGCTGACATGTTCTCACCTAGCTGGTGAGGACCAGCTGTTAAGTTAGAATATGCCTGCTGCTGGGCATGTGCTTGCTTGCCAGAGCCTGATACATTGCCAGCCTTCGTTACTCCAGAGGCGTTCTGCAGACCTGCATTGCTGCTTGCATCTACTTTTGCTTCCATTGCCAGCTGCTGTGCTGAACTTGGGGTCCTTGCTTGTGCAGCCGGTGAGTTAGTGTCGCCTTTTGCATTCATGGGTGCTGCTGCCTCACTGGCTTTGGCATCAGCAGAGTCTTGTGCATCAGTCAGCAGAGCCTCATCGCTCAGCTGGTCTTCAAGATCCTCTGCTGCGCTCTTGCCAAAGACTAGAACATCGTTGAGTGCGCACATGGGCTCACTGCCATGGTGAGTGAGGAAATGAAACTGGAGGTACTTCAGCCAAGCAGGCTCTGCCACTGTGAAGGTCTGCAGCACCAAGGGTGGGCTCTCAGTGTGAGTTGCTAATGACTACTCATTGGTGTTGTTCACCCTTTCAGGCTCGACCTCACAGCATCAACAAGGCCATCAGAAATGTCGCACGGCATCATAGAGTGCGTGGGACAACCAGCATAACATACACATGATCAGTTTCTATAAGCTATGGACTATGCATCTGATTGCATCCCAAAAGGTATAGCTGGGCATACAGACCTGACTGCCTTTCATCTTGGCAGCAGTATATTTGCCCATCAGCTGCCAGCCAGTGGTGTTGAGGCTCTTGCTGTACTCGCCCCCCTGGGCTCTGGGGTGGGCCTGCCGCCCCCTCACCTCAAATTCCTTCACCCTGCTGGAGTATAGCTCGTACTGAGACAGCTGGAAGGAGTCTACCTTGGCCACCTGCACTGCATTTGCACTTGGTGTGGCTGCAGTACACCCAGGTTTGCAGGTTGCAGAAGGTAGGTGAGCAATGCTGTACAACAATGAAAATATTGAGCATATGTTTGCCTGATCATAGCAGTCAGTCAGACTGACGATTGATGACTGATGATTGATGTAGGTTGATTGATTATTGATGACTGATGAATGGTGATTGATGACTGATGATTGAGGATTGGGGTCAATGATCGATGATTGAGTACTGAGGATGCACTTATGCATTGATGTTGGTCTGCTGCTGAATGTCTGTACATGACAAGACTCTGTCAGGCAGATATGCTGTGTGCTGGCATGCTGTCATACCTGTGATAGCTCAATGATGAACCATTTCTCAGCTTTGCATTCATTTTTCATGAAGGTGTCGCTGTCAGTGTCCAAGATGGCAGATGTCTTCTTGGCCTCCTTGTTGCTGGCCACAATCTTGGCTCCATCTTTGGACAAGGCAAAGTTGTGGCGCTCCTCTTCAGAGCTGTCGCTGCCTACCTTCTGCTGCTTTGATGCACCTACTGCCTGCTGCTCGACTGGAGCCAAATGTGTTGCACTTGCATTTCCGGTGCTGCTGAGGGCAGGTTGACAGCTGCCAGCACCTGTGCCACCAGCAGTGTTGTTCCCAAGTGCAGGATTGATGTCCTGGCCAATCATGCAAAAGTCTTGCTCAGTGCATTGTGAGCAATTGCTTGATGCGGGTATTGATGTGGATTTGACGACATTGATTTGACACTGCAGGCTGTAGGGAAACTGACTGAAAGGTGTCAACAACATGTTTAACATCCCTGATCATGAGTTCGATGCTGTATCGGCATTCACAGCATACTGGCAACAATGCAGATGTTTGGCAGGGCCCATGTTGGATACACCTGAAGGTTGGCGCTCAGCTGAGAGATCACTCTTCAAGATTTCGACAGGACAAATTTCACGTGCTGTTGGAGGGACTAGGGCTTCCAGCAGCGCAGGCTTGTCGCATGTGGGGAGAGCCTTGCACTGCTGCCACAGCAGGCCGCTGTCAGCTTCGACTCGCACAACGTCGCTCTCAAGTTTGCCAGGAAGGCTGTCAGGAGACTTTGCTACTGCTGCATGTGGGTCTGAGCCGGTCTGGTTGGTGCCCGAGGCTGAGAGTAGCGGCTGCTGCAATTCGTCCTGCTGCTGTTGCTGTGTGGGCTCAGCTAGGGCTGCGAATGCTAGCAAGCATAGCAAAACAAAAAAACGCAGCCTTGTATTCGATGTGCCCGGCCCCAAGGCCTGCTGCATCAAGTGCTCAGTGCACAAACTGATCAAAAGTTGGCATCACATGCATTACTCACGGCACTCACGCCGAGGGCGTGCGTTTGTACCGAATTCAGCTGTGTCGATGGCTGTTAGGTCAGCTCAGCGCCTGTTAGCGTTACGCACGGACGCGTCTAAGGCACGCTACGCGTCAAAATCAAAACTCAAGGCCCAAAATCATTTGGCAAAATGGTCCTGCTGTGACTACCTCTACCAAGTTGCAGTACACGCTTATGCAGAGCTTCGCAGACCATGAGATCAACAACGATGAGCTCAGCACTTTCCTGCCTGCCCAGTGTAAAGGGTAGTGCTCGCCGGTCTGGCATAGCAACGCCGTTCCGGTGCACACGACTCGAGCCATTCAGGACGCCCACACCTCAACTTCGACGTCGCATACCCCTGCAGTCAATGCAGCGTGTTCAGGCCACAGCAGTCACCACGTCCAATGACTTCAGCCTCCGCAACTCATTGTCCGAAAACTCGTTTGAGGTCAAAGGCGACATAGAGAAGGTGTTCCAATACGCTGCTGACTTTTCACACATAGACAGATGGGATGCAGGTACTATACGAAAGCCAGCCGCACTCACAGGCGTCGGTGTTCTCTCTTTGTTCATGCTGAGTAAGGCCCTGGGGTTCAGGCACAACTGACGCCAAGCTGCGCGAAAGTAGCAAAAGAGGGGCTTTCAAGGTTGGGGACACAGTGTCCCTGATGACTGTATTGCTGGGAGTCAAGACTGTCACAGTGTAAGGCCCCAATTGTTTTCTTGTTGTTTTACTGGTCTCAGCTTGACTGTGATGAGCCTGGGACTATAAGATGTTATGCTGGTTGTATTGCTTTATTGTGTGGCAATCAGACCTGACCTGGAACACAGCCTACTGAGTGCAGTGTTTGTTCAGCGTGGAGCATTCAACTGCATGGACTTGCCATGAGCATGCAGACTTGCATCGGAGTCTGGTTTTCAAATCCTTAGACATCTAAACACTGCGACAAGCATTATTGCACTAAATGTGACTTGCAATCTGATGCAGGTATCAGTTGCTTGAAATGGAGCGTCCAGATAAAGCCGTCTTTTTTGGCGTTTCAAGATTTCATGAAAGCATAGACACGCTCACGTTCACCCGCAAGCCAGGGTCCGAGGACATTGTTCAAGTGAATTACACCACTAAGATAGAGTTGGTCAGATGGTACAAGTAGGTTCTCTGCTGTGCCTGACATGAATCTTGACTCAATTTCGCTCTCATACAGTTTCTCATCAGAAGCTGTATTGTCTTATGCTCAAAGCTATAGCAGGCTAATCGCTCTGATACATACATGAAAGGCCGTTGCTGCCTGCAGGTATTTCCAGTTCTTCATAGGTTTCTTAATGGGAAATCTGGCCAAAGAAGCTGTGGAGGGGTTGCAGGAGAAGTTGCAGCAGATGCAGGAGCAGGGCAAATTTGTCTCTGAAAAGGCTTCTGCTGCAAGATAAAACAGTCTTGTGCCATCATATCATGCAATACTTTTTCTGGTCGAGTCCCTCCAGGCAATTGCAGGAGGTGTATGGGTTTTGGTGGACATTTGTGTTGTGTATGCCTCCCGCAGTTTGTCACAGTCCGTGCAGCTCTGTAGAACTTGGAAGTGTGCAGGCTTGGTTTCAAGCAGTGTTTGTCCTATCTGCTGCCCTGTTTTGTTGCACTGGTACAGAACACGTTGCCCTATTTTTGAGGTACAACTCCCCTTCTGGTCACCATTTGTGTTGCTTGGGACTATGCTTGCAGACGACATGTCCATTGCATTTAGGGAAAGCAGTGTACTGCGCTTCTTTCATGTTGGCATGAGTGTTTGTGTCATATTTATTAAATTCTGTTCATCTGATTTTATCGCTCAATGACGGCAAACTTGCCTTGGCTGCAGCTTTCAGCTTCACTGTTTCAAAGTAAATTTACTGCTTGTATTTGTAACCATTATTCCTGATCAATGAAATGGTGCAGAATTTTCAATCCTATTCTGCATGGGGGTTGCCAGACTTGAGTATGCTTCGCATGACAAAAGCGCCGGAGCTTTGAGGTACAGGTAAAGGCATCGATGCAATCCACCATACCTATACTTTATCTGATGATGGATGACCTGTACCTGTCTTTTTCCTGTTGCTGGCAGGCATGATTATGTTTGTTGCAGGTGGCATGCATTAGCGCTAAAGTAGCATTGCAAACTTTGGCAATTGCGCATGTTGAGCTTTGACTTGTGCTCATAACATTGTTGCTGGCCACTGCCTTGCCTCTGCAGTATATTTGCACTGCCACCATTGTACTCTGTCTGGGGCTGCTCTTGGGTGCCCTCTGCCTCGCAATCTGTGTTTGGGTGAGCTCTGCAGGCAACCCCTGCGCTGTCATGGTGACTGCACATACATGCTTGTGATGAATCACAGGTTGTCAGACAATGAGCTGGTCTCTGTGCTTTGCGCCAAGATGAAATCACTACGATCCACCATGATTCTGCGCAGGCTGAGGAGTGGTGATGATGCCATACTTGGCTGCTGAGCTGATGTTGGAGCTGGCAGGGGGTATTTGATGACGGACAGTCTGGACACTGGAATATGTTTCCCCTTGTCATATAGGACTGTGTTGAGCCAACTGACACCGCCGACTTCGCGCTGTATCTTGAGATTCATATAGTCGGTGGAGTTTGTCAGGCGTGACCAGCAGAGTCCTGGGGTATGCCAGTGATCCTTGCATGATAAAGTACTGATCTACACACAGCATATGGTGTAGGTCTGGACTGCAAATGCTGGCCGGGTCATCAATGCAGCCAGGTGCATGATGAAGCTGAGTTCATGCATAGCAAGGCAGCAGGCAGCTAAATGTGAAGCACAATCGGTACCCATGGGTGTTCCCTGAATCTGGCAGCAAATTTGACGTGCATGATTGCAAGCAACAATGAAAGCCAGCCATTAATGGTGTGTATTGTACATTGTACGTCAAAAAACATGTACTGGCAACTGCCACCATGACCAGTGCCTGACCTGACCTGGTCAGTAGCAGGCATCTGATTGTGTGGCAGGTCGTTGGGTCAACATCAAATTTGTCCTCAGATTCATCAACTACTGTATAGGCCAGTGAAACCACTTCGACACTGATCCTCTGAGCAATTTTAGTCTCCGAGATACATACCAACGCATACCGGTACGCGTTGTGCAACCCAACACAATCGTGTTGGTCAAGTGCATGCTATGCAGGCATCAAAACTTGACTTCCGATAATCCAGGCATGTCACCAGACAACGGGACAAAACGATGCCTGATCTGTACAAAGTGCAGCATGCCTTCACCAACAAGATTCTGCGCCTTTTGCAGCCGTGTAACGCCATTAGGGCCTTAGCTAATCGCCGACAGACAGCTGGTCCGTCAGCTTTTGCTGACTTTCGCTGACTGTTCACTGACCTGACACTGATATGTTTTCTGCCAATCGTCATTTTGCACAGCCAGCTGCCTTTGCCTCACTACACGGACAGCCCTGCTGTGAGCTGCCATCGTTGCAAAGGTGCTTCTTTCCTTCAAAAAGTACAAAGCGTGTGGAACGAGGGCACGTTGTTTTCCCCACCATGGTGGCTGCCCAGCAAACAGCTGCTGCTTCACCTCAGCTTCGAATCTTTCACGGCCATGACTTGAAGGGCAAAGATCTGCAGCATGTCATGGCGAGGCCTCGTATAGATTTCGAGTCTATATTGCACACGGTACGCAACAATTGCAAACTTGTAGATGTCATACCGTTGTGTTCAAGCGCGTATTAAAATACGCAAATGAGCGTGCAGGTACAACCCATTGTTCAGGCTGTTAAGGACCAAGGAGATGCTGCTGTGAAACAATATACAGAAAAGTTTGATCGGGTTCAGCTTGACACAGTCTGCTTGCCAATTGAGGTCAGCATTCACAAGAATCTCACAGCAATCTTACACCATTTTTGAGATCAAAATGTCCACTGAGCTGTTGTCTTGAAGGGAGCGTGTTCTGCAGGATTTTCCAGAGCCACAGCTTCCTGCAGAAACTGTTGCTGCCTTTCAGACTGCATTCGACAACATTCATGCTTTTCATGAAGCACAGCAGAAGAGTCCACTAAGCGTTGAGACCATGCCTGGTGTAAACTGCAGACGCTTGACAAGACCCATAGGTAATCTTGCATGCATTTACAGTGACACATCAGGCTTGCGCATCACGCATTGCCACTGCAGATTTACCTTCACCCATGCATTGAGCCTTCATGAACAAGCAATAAGAACAAATACAAAACAACGAAAAAGCACAATTTTCTGTGAGTTGGAAATGCAGGTGCAGTAGGAATCTATGTGCCAGGAGGGACAGCTGTCTTGCCATCTAGTGCCTTGATGCTGTCAGTCCCAGCAGGCATTGCCGGCTGCAAGACCATAGTGCTTGCTACTCCTCCCAGGTCAGATGGGACCATCACCCCTGAGGTCTTGTGGTGTGCCAAACGGGCAGGAGTGACCCACATATTGAAGGCTGGCGGTGCACAAGCAGTTGCAGCAATGGCATGGGGAACTGAAACATGCCCAAAGGTATACCTGCTGCTGGTTGCATGCTGTTGTGTGCTCATGCATGCAAGGACTTGCAATGCAGCACTGTTGCCTGTAAGCACACACGCCAAGATCTGACTATCATGCTGCTACTTCTCCACCAGGGCATGAGGCATGCAGACCCAGCATGCAAGCCATGGCTGCATCTGGATGTCTGTCATGTGACATTCAGCCTGCAAGCACTACCTGTGCATATGGATTGTAATGATCAACAACCCATATGGTCTGCAGGTCCACAAGATCTTGGGTCCGGGCAACCAGTACGTGACAGCTGCCAAGATGGCTCTGCAGAACAGTGAAGCCATGATCTCTATGGACATGCCTGCCGGCCCCTCTGAGGTGCTGGTCATTGCTGACGCTGCAGCCTCAGCAGCCCATGTGGCAGCAGACTTGCTGTCACAGGCCGAGCACGGACCAGACAGCCAGGTAGGCCCACACCACTGTCTCATTGGGCCACACGCAGGCATGGGCTAACTGCACATCCATCAAGCTATTGATGTGTGTTTGCGTTCATGCATATTGTTGAGATGTTGCATCAGCACAATCTATGTGTGTTTGCATCTATGCAAATTGTTGAGATGTTGCATCAGCACTCTTGCGTGCTCAAGCAGGCTCTGGAACTGAAGATGCCTTTCATTTGGTAACAGCTTATACTGTGGTGCAGGTTGTGCTGCTGGCATTGCCTGGGGTTGACCTAGATGAGGTTGAGCGAGAAGTGTCACAGCAATGCGCAGCGCTGCCTCGCTCAGATGTGGCCAGTCAAGCTTTGTCTCACAGCAGCATTGTGTCAGTCAGTGGTCGTGATGAGGCTATCAAGCTGAGCAATATGTATGCACCTGAGCATTTGATAGTAAATGTGGAGGATGCTGAAGATTGGTTGCCTGAGCTAGATAATGCTGGCTCTGTTTTCCTG
>JAABUK010006879.1_pt1 | contig 16720 bp, 15 predicted proteins | sample 5559141 | NCBI WGS metagenome assembly JAABUK01 (sample SAMN10711869, study PRJNA513367) | rock metagenome | isolation source: Antarctica rocks | place: Antarctica: Victoria Land, Pudding Butte nord | collected 2016-01-03
TTGATATCGTGGTTATGGAGTAATAGCGTTCATCTTGTATGCAGCCATTCTTCGGTCGGGGAAATTGACTGTCGCAGTCCATCTGTGATAGTTTGAGTCGGAGATTTGCTGCTGATTCCACTCCGTATCGTACCCGGACTGAAAGTCTAGCCGGGTCCGAGACAGCCAATTCAGGCTCCCCTATGCGGCGCCCCTTCTAGCACGAGGAGCCAGACGACCCTTAGTGCAACGGTAATCCCCAGTCATAAGTTCGGGGTTTGATTGATTGGTTGATTCATACTCGTGTCTATTATTAGCGGGATTAGCACATTTACATTTTCTATGCGGGTTCCCAAGTTGCCGATGAGGTAGATAGCTTATACTACTATCTTATTTATAAGAAGCGGCGGCGACAGTAATAGAGGTAGTAGGTAATAAGTGATATAGACGAGGCTAAGTTCAGACTACTTAGACGTCTACTATATACTTCAGAGATAGGCTAGTATGTATAGTACTAATCATATTTAGCGTGTGCAGGATCGTTGGGAAACCTTGGCACTGAACACGCAAAATTTCCCCCCCATTTCTGTATGAATTTTCGTATAGTAGTTAACTTATTAACTGTTTTATCTTCTATAACTGGTTTTGATCTTAAGGATAGATTCAATGGGGTTATCTATTACTTTAGTTCAACGATTTAAGACTTTATAAACTCATATTACTAGGGAAGTTAACTACTACCCACGGAATACGCAGACTTCCATTTAGAAATGGGGGGGAGAAATTTGCATGTTCAGTGCCAAGGTTTCCCAACGATCCTGCACACGCTAAATGGAGGTTTTTGGATTTTCTCCCGCAATGCCAAGACCGCCGCATGAACAAACTAGCACGATATCTTTTGCTTATCAACTTGCCATTTGCTTATAGCAATGCGATGTTGGCACATCTCTTCCAGCCTGGGTCAACCTTCCAATTCCTGGCCAGCCTTCATGCAAGCTGTAAAAAGCTTCCAAAATAGGTGGGTTACCCGCACGGTGTTTGAGAGAAGCGTGAAATACTGCCCACTGCTCCACCTGTGGAGTCTAAAGTCTCCCTAAAGCTCTGAGCCTGTTCCTGTCGATTATCGTGACAACCAGGTCGAGCGAATGCCATTCAGATTGTTCAAGTCAATTGTGCTTCGCCAGGGCTATTTCCTCATGGCCATTACAAGACAGGTCCTTCCGCAGGGGTCCCCCCCCCCCAATGGAGCAGTGCTACTAGCGGATCAAACGTGCATTCGAGCAAGGACGCACTATTGCATGGGCCCTATGACCTCACATGTTGGTCCATATTTGCCTCTGCTTAAAATGGAGAACTGAGGCCTGCTTTGGCGATCGACCGCCAACTCCGTACGATATTGAAGTCTAAAAGGACCTAATTTCTGTCAAGCATGCGGAGGGATAAGACATTTTCTTTCACATCATCTCGTATTGAATCTAGAAGACACAGGTGCCGCTTCATGCTAACTACAGTTTTTTTTAGTGCTCATCGATCGGACGAGGGAACAGTTGCGGAGCTCACACTTTCATACTACAGGTGAAAGTGGGAACATATTTTCCAAAAGTACTACATGAGCTAGTAGACTATGTGAAGCCAATTAGTCATCAACATCTCGCGGTTCATCTTCCTTCCAGAACTGCTCGTACTCTTCCCAGGTCTCTGTTTGGAAATCTTCTGGACATGTGAGAGGTGCCAAAGGCACACCCAACCGTTGAAACTTCTCCAGTCGCTGCTTGGTGCGGGCTCGACTCTTGTTGATGCTGTAGACGCTGATCCGGTGCGCTGAGCTCGTCACATGGAGACCCCAGTTCCACGCTGCGCGGACGTTCAATGGCTGCGTGTTGAGAGAATTGTCCCAACAACGACAGACTATTTCGACCCAGCCTTCAACATCGCATGGAAGGTCCATTTCCCAATTGCGCCAGGTCCACTTGTGCTTCGATGAAAGGTTCTCGTTGGGGACAGCATACCAGCTGAATCCGCCGTCTGCGGACAATTCCACTCGTTCAGGCCACCTTCCACCACCAGAGTATGCCCAGCCTTTGCAGTGAATCTTGCCATTGTGTATGACAATTTGTTTCGTCCATGGAGACATGATCGCTGAGCTCACCGGCATCTCTTGGATCTGGATGCCATCTGTCGGACACTGGTTGTGCTTACCGACCTGCTGGTTGAAGTACAGATACTCTTTGCTCTGCACTGGGGCAAGTGACGGATTCTCGATGGCTCGAATTCGGTAAAGCCACTTGGTGCTCCGCGCACCAATGTAGCCCAGCACAACCACTCTAAGGGGGTGTCCATGAATTTTTGGCAGTGGTTCTCCATTCATTTCCCACACGAGTAAGACCTCGTTAGCTTTTACTTTAGACCAGGGCACACTCACGACGTAATTCATCACCTCGTTGTTCTTGAAGTAGCTCTCAGCTCCGTAGAGTTCAAGGTGTTTGGCCCCTTCCTTGAGACCGCCGCAGTCTTTGATAACGTTTTTCAAGCTGATACCAACATAATTTGCGGTGCCTATGGCTCCTTCGGCCCAAGGGGCCTGTGGAACCTCATCTCCTTGTCCTGCATACAGAGAGATCTGCTCTATGCGACGGGTTCCTGAGCATTGCATCGTAACAAGCTTTTCGATCCGCGGAAACTTTGACTCGTTCATGAGATCGTCCAGGTTGTACGATTTAGGGTTCGCAACTAGACCATCGAGCTCAAGTCTCCATTTGTCCTTGTCGATAATGGGTATGCCGCCGTGGTTGCGAACAAAGTGAAGTGAATTTGGAGTGATGGCTTTCGAAGTTACAAGCCTTTTGGGAGGTTCGCCATTATAGGGAAATTGCAACAGATGCAACATCTCAGGATGCTTTTCAAGAAGGACAATTTCCCAGGAATCCTCAGGAACAGAGGCTAGTTCACCGCCAATGGCGTGATGCCACATCTTCCAATGAGTACCAGGAAGTACAGGATTCGTGTCAGGGATTGGTCCAAGCTGGAATTCTGCATTCGGAGGGAAACTCTGCAAAGTGAGTATCTTGTGAGCCTTTGCCTTCTTCTCCGGACACCTTTCCCATTCCACATAGCTGACAGCATGTTAGTTGTACCTAAAGTACGCCTTTGACGAGAGTTGCTGCAGTGAACAACCACATACCCTTTCCAGCCTTCGAGTTCCCCGGCGAAGAGCTTGCTGCGGTTGCCGATGGCACTGATGGCTTTCTCGTCTTTGATCAAATCCCCCCATTTTCGAGGTTCGATGAAAACTGTCTCGGGTCCTGTCTGGTCTAAAAAGGGAAGTTTGCCACCTGAGAGCCCTTGTTCGATCTTCCTTTCATCAGGACGGTTGACTATACTTGTGGTAGTGACCATTTTGTTTCTTGTGTATGAGGTATGAGGGAGAATAGCGTCCGTTGATGGGCTGCTTTCAGACCATATCTGTTTCTCAAGGCTCGGGACTTCGGTTCAGGTAATAATCAATATCGTGGTTTGACCCGAGCAGTTCAAGCCGAGGGGCCATGGATATTTTGCAATCGCAGATGGCAATCACCAAATAACATTACGAAGCTTTGAGGTCAAAAGCTAGACTAAACTTACGTGTTGTCACAGGGATGGAGTGTCCTAGTAGCCCCAACCGATGCACGATCTTTATTCATATCATCAAATCGCGCATCCTGGATATCAATACGGCGTACCGTCGGGCTGGTGTACCCTGGAGAACGCACGAACTCTATTACTTAGTAGGGACGCATGATATGCTGTACGTATGCACGATGTACAAACAGCAGCTTGCTTCATTGCGCATGAAGGCCGACAACCAAGTTAAGAGGTGATAGGCCTGGCATCCATGTATAGTGAGTCTGAAGTTGAGTTTTACGCATTTGATAGCGTTGTTCGACTTGGTTGGGTTCATTGGAATGAGCACAAATGTCGAGGCAGGAACTCTTCCCCAGACTAAGCTCGTGAAACTGAAATGTGATCCTGCAAAAGCTGGAAGTTGATACTGACCCGCGTCCGTGCTGTTCACGGAACTGCATGAACCTTGTCTGAATGCCTGTTTGTGACATCACCTAAGACACAACGCTGCTCGATCGGTTGACAGTGACTTGGTGAGGGGCATAGGCCCATTTTAGCTGCTCATTCCAAATGCCGCGGTCAGTGTGTGCTGCAAACCCCGCATAGAGTTGAAACGCCATTGGTGGGGAGCTAGACCCATATGCACCATGTATGTGACAAGCTCAACAATGCGCCCCACTTGATGCACATGCACACCTGACAGCGCCTCAAGCTGATTCAGGCAGTTGCATCTTTCGATGATCGACATCTATTAGAAATCAGCCTTATGCTTGGCATGCTTGGCATGTAAATAGTGTAGACATGTAGACCTCCTGTCTCTTAGTATCAATCAATCAACATACTCACTAGCAATGAGTAGGCCAATCCGCCTGTATTTTTAACAACATCTTTTCTCAATGCAGCTCACGTCGAGGGTGGCGGCAGTGATGGATGGCTATGCTGGCGCTACTGTAGAAGTCTGTCATGCATGCAGGCGACGCAAAAGGGAATGTTTAACTGTCACTCGCCATGACCTGCAGCTCAGGCAAGGAACAATGGGGAACAGTCTCCACCTTAGTAGGTCAAATTCTAGCTCATTCCGCCAATCAAATGGTATTGAGAGGTGAGAGCCCCCAGCTCAAAGGGCCACACCCGTAGAGGGGCGTGGTATTTATCCTCTTCAGACCGGTGATGCGCTAGTGGACAATCGACGTCAGTCCTTGTGGGGTGCTATCGGATACATATCAAGCCAATTGGCAACTAGGACCAAATGACAATCTTAGACCGAGATACGAGAAGTTTCGAACAACGCATCGGCAAAACCTATTAATAGTCGATTCTATCCCGGGCGCAGGATATGCTGTTTGATACCTTCTGACTCGGGTGACCAGCTCTACCAAGACGCAGGGCAATGGCAGAAAGCTCCCACTTCTACACACTGGCCGAGGGCCAACCTCGTCACAGAAATGATACTTCAGAGCAGCTACGCACGGATAGTGGCGGCGGGTTCTTGCTCATGACCAGCACACAACTGGTTGAAAACCTGGCACATTTCTCGAGGGAGCGGATTCCGGAGAGATCTGTACACGCTAAAGCAGTAGGAGCCAGAGGCTTTTTTGAAGTCACAGACGACATATCTGATATCACCGATGCTGATTTCTTGACCGGCATTGGAAAGCGTACAGATGTGCTTGCTCGAATCGCCACAACAGGGCCCGAGAAAGGCTCTGCAGACACTGTGCGAGATTTTCGAGGATTCGCCATCAAGTTCAAGACCGCAGAGGGTAATCAGGACTGGGTCTGTAATAACCAGGTGAAGCCAATACTGAGACTGTTGCAGTCGGCTCTCTAAAATGTCTGCAGCCAGTTTTCTTCGTCCGCGATCCTGTCAAGTTCCCCTCGCTGAATCGCAGCCATAAGCGTGATCCCGCCACGAACAGGTCCAGTTCAGATATGTTTGGGACTTTCACGTGAACAATCAAGAAAGCATACACGCTTTGATGTTCTTGTTTGGTGACCGGGGTCTACCTTCCTCGGTCAGACACACTAATGCTTACAGCGGGAATACGTACAAGTTCTCGAAAGCAGATGGCTCATACCACTATGTCCGCATCCACATCCTCACCAATCAGGGCAACCACTACTTCACAAACACAGAAGGCGCTACGCTGGCAGGGACAAACCCTGACCATCACATCCAGGATCTCCAAGAAGCCATCAAGTCTGGCAACTTCCCAACTTGGGATGTGTACGTTCAGACAATCCGTCCCGAGGAGATTGCGGACGCTCCGGTCGATATTTTTGACATGACTAAAATCTGGCCACACAAGAAATACCCTTTGCGCCAGGCTGGCCGCATGACGCTTTGCAAGAATCCGGACAATTGGTTTGCAGAGGTCGAACAAGCAGCGTTCAGCCCCAGCAATATGGTCAGAGGCGTTGAACCAAGTCCGGATCCAATGCTGCAAGCGAGAATGTTCGCTTACCCCGATGCGGCACGATACCGATTGGGGATCAACTACCAATTTCTACCCACAAACGCCGCGAAGAGTGAAGTCTATTGTGCTATTCAACGAGATGGATTCATGAACTTCACCAAGAATTATGGGGAAGACCCGAATTACGTCGGCTCGAAGATCAAGCCTGTCAAATTTTTAACGACTGAACAGGGAGGGCCGAATGCAAAACCTGCAACGGGAGCAGCAAGAGCGACCACGAAGAATGTGGGCAAGTATGACCAGGCTTCTGCTGGCGATGTGCCTGTGTCTTTTGCGTCCGAGGTTACCGAGAAAGATTTCACACAAGCGACTGCATTGTGGCAACTGATGGGAAAGCAAGAGGAAGCACAGAAGCGCTTTGTGAACAACGCATCTGCACATATTAGCGGTTGCGAGAGAAAATGGATTCGAGATGAGGCATATGGTGAGTAACGCTTGATCACGCCATGAAGTTGGCTTTTTCACTAACAGTGAATCCATAGCTATGTTTGCTCGTGTTGATGAAAATCTTGGAGAGATGATCAAGACGACAACAGAGCACAAGATCGAGAATAAACTTTCACATCCACACAAAACAGGATGGCATTAAGGTAGCCACTGACGCGGATTCAAGCTGAGTTGACAGCCAACACCATATCTACGTTCTGTCCCAGTATTTGAGATTGTAGAGGGCCAAAGCAATTGGCGTCGGCAATCGCACCTCCCGGCTGTCTCTGTCTACGTTGTGAATAGTTTGGAACGTCTAGTAGTCCGCTCTTTTCGTAGGAATTGTGCTTATTTTCACCTCTAGCTGGTCGTAAGTGATCTGATCAGTCCGAACGAACTACTAAGCTTGATATGATACACGAAATTTTTGGCCCTTGTTTTCCGAGATGTTGAGTATAAGTCTGGATACCTGCATGATAATCTGCCTATCTTCTTTCCTCGTCAACAAGATCCAGGCGTACAAGCGCAGATGCGGGGTATCCATATTACAACATGAACATCATCAAAAATCACACACGACGATAGCTGCAAGAGATCGTACACTCCGTCAATGGGTAGGGTTGATCGAAAAACACAAGGCTCTCAGGTTAGGTCCTGAAATCGAATAGGTACAGGTGTATTATATAGCTCGTGAAATACGGGCTTACAGGTCCAAGGGGATGACAAAGTACTCCGGATGCTTGAAATAAACTAAGACATTTATAGTTCTAAATTAACATTGTATAGTAGCTTTTAATATCCTATAGATATTTATAATAGGCTATTATATTCTATTATAATCTTAGTCTAAGAAAGGATATTTTAGGCTTACGCTAGCGTTTTAAAGTAAGCTTAATATAATACTCTTAAGAAAGTAAAGGAGGTTCTAAAGGTATGGAGGATAAAGTTAATAAAAGAGAAGTATCTAATATAATTACAAATAGATCAATTATATTATTAGATTAATTAAAATAGTAGGAAATAGATATTAGTACTTTAATAGGGCTACGCCACTTCCAGGTATGCGCCTCTTCCAGGTGGACCCTTCCAGGTCGAAGGCGATATATCCTTTGAGATGCCTAGGTACAATAATCTGAACTTCGTCAAACGCACACCCTTCCAATTACCCCAAGAGTCATCATAATTCGTTACACCTTTTTCCCTCCAAAGACTGTGCTACCCTGCCGCAGGACGACCGCCTCCCAGATCAACATTCTCCTACGAGGCATTAGTTGACTCTGCGTAGGGTGACCCTCACACCATTCCGACTCTTCGGAGCCGGCGAAAACTGATCGCTTCCCATCTCAATATCGTCGATGAGAGTCTCATGCAGCGCAAACTCGAATTTCGCGAACAAGGCCGCAAGGGTCAGGTACAATTCCGCCCACGCGAGGCTTGAAAACCCAGTGTGTCAGTTCCTGCTGGGGACAGCCGCAGCCCTGATGAAAGGAAAATGTGTGTAAAGAGACTCACTGCATGCCTAGACAATTCCTCGTGCCTTTCAAGAATGGATGAAAATACCGTTCTTGCCGCCTCCTTTCGACGGGGTCCAGCCACCGCTCAGGCCTGAAAGCGTCTGGGTCGTCGTATATATCCTCGTGTTTGAGCAGTAGGACGTTCGACATGCTGATTGGTGTCCCAGGCGGGATGGCGTATTTCTCGTAAACGAGTGTCTCGTTGGGCGAGATACGCGGCAATCGGGTGGATACCCCATAGGAGAGGCGGATGCTCTCCATGGCGACTCCGGTGAGATAAGGCAGTTGTTCGAGCTGTCGCCATGTTGCGGGTGTGTGGGCATCCGGCTGAACGGACTGGATCTCGTTGCGGAGTCTCTGGGTCATACTTAGGTTTGTGGCCAAATGAAAGGTTGCGACGCGGAGTGCGTTGGCCGTTGTCTCTGAGCCCGCGGCTACAAGGGTTCTGACCTCATTTGAGAGACGTTCGACGGTCTTTTCTGAGGGTGGTAAGACATTGGAGGAGAGCACTTCGTGGAAGACGGTCTTGCGCTGCTTTTCTTCCAAGACCTTCTCTCGGTCGGCCGAGACAAGTTTTTGGGCCTGCTGAACGGCGCTCTTGTATCGAAGTTTCAGTCCATGGCGTGCGGGAGATGGTGGAAACTAAGAAACATACCTCTAGGAATACCTTATATGTTATTAAACTCGGTGATATTATCCTGATTGCCCATAAAGGAGCTTTGAAGAAGAGTTTTGAGAACCAGCGTAGGTGTTTCCCCACTCGCCAGACACCACCTTGATTGTTGATGGTAGTGACAAAATCAAAATTGAAGTCTTCACAGTCCAGATTGCCATAGCTTTTCTCCAAAATATAGTCCGTCACGATATCCATGGTGAGCGCGCTATAGGCGGCTCCTATATTTGCCACCTTTCCAGAAACCACGAACCCATCGAGTCTCGACGATAATTTTCCGATTTGGGTCTGGATGCTCGAAGTAGCTGTCGATATCCTTTGCTTAGAGAAAAATGGATTCAGCGCTGCTCTTCGCATCCGGTGAATGTCGTGATCTACAGTGCCATGCATGCTGGCAGAATTACCGAGGGGTTCATAGGTCCATTGATATTTCTCCCAACGGCCGTCTTGCCGGTAGAGCGTGTCTTGGAAACGGGGATCGTTAACATGGACTTCATATGGGCTTATACGGACAATGGGACCTGGAAGAAGGTTCAGATATGATATCATTATCTTGGTTGATCTCAAGGTAGGTTCGATGTAATGGGAGCATACCATATTCCTTATGAAGTTCACTGATCTTGAGTGTGTAGATACCCCCCTTGCAGATATCGAAGTAGGCTTCGTAGTATCTGCTAAGAGCTGCGAGTTTTGGCCCCGGAATCCCCGCAAGGGGATGAAGGTAGAGTCGGTAGATAGCCAAACTAGTAGCGTAGAGGAAGAAAATTCCACAACATAGAAGCACAGCCTGCTCGAGATAGAGAATGTCCATTTCGGCTATTCAGAAAGATAGAGGTCTACCCGTGGTTCATAGACTTGAAAAGGTTGATAGCGGAACGGGTAGCAGATCCTGATGTTGACGAAGAGCTACATACACGAGGGGATTGCGCTTCATAAGAGACTGCTAGCCTGATGATAGTAATGTGCTGGGGCTGCAGAAGTGAGCGAGCAAGTCGTTCAATGCAGCCCAAAGCGCGGGGTATGTTGTGTTGTCGACCCTCTCTACCAATAAAGCCTGGTCTCATTCACATCAATCAATCTCCAAAAGCTTGTTTTGGGCGGGGAAACTGCTGACTTAGATACCGCTGGGTCCCAATGGCGTAACACAACGCTGTTTTCATGTAGCCACATGCAGCAGCAGTATCCAACCAGAGCAAACACATTTGCATGTTATGAAGATCCTACGTATACCTTGACTAACAGCAAAGATAATATCCCGCATCACGTGTAGTAGCAGAATCCAACTAGAGCGAACTCACCCATATCTGATATGCTACTTTATCACGCATACAACAGATGGTGATATAGTAACAAAGGCTCCGACTAAAAGTAATTAGCGTATTTAGGATTATCAAGATTCCAATAGCATCAGCAGAGCAAGGGTGGTACAGGGCCGAGAACATATCTACAACACATAGGATATGCTTATGGCTTCAAATCTCGACCGATAAGCACGTTATGGGCTGACATTATTGGAGTCGCTGGATGTTGTGTGCATTTACACGCAAAATGGGGGGGGGAAATTTCAATGTTCAGCGCCAAGGAATCTCAACAGTCCTGAACACGCTAAATACTCTTACCACGCAAGCCACGCCCTCCCTTACAGCCTCAGCCACTAGCTCGACGGTACCCTCGTCCTGCGCCAGACCTTCACAAATCCTGCATCGACAACTCCTGAAACATTTTCGCTTGCCGTATCTGCTCGTGCAACAACGATCGCACCATCACCTGCCCCTATCACTATGGCGAAAGGGGCCCTATTCTGGCGTACCATTACAGCATTGATAATGGCTGCGTTTACCATCCGATTGACCGTCCGAGGAAGCCGTGGTGGCCTGATGCTGGCGTCGGATCACATGCTGGTCTGTGGAGCGTTGGTTTGGGGGAGGCGGAATGGGAACGAGCAGGCCGAAGAGAGTCCTGTACCGTTGCATGAGACCTGACGCTAGGTTTTCGTGGTATCATTTCCTATACAATTTGATGATTCCTCAGATACGATGGGGCGTAGTCTTGATGAACTATTGATCCTGATATGCAGGTTGGAGCTCGACCAGGACTGTTCAGTACATATTTCGTTTCAAGTTCGGGTAGGGAAGTTGTCGATCTGATACAGTGTTATCGCGATGTTAAAATTACAACTTCATCAATCTCCTTGTCCGACAACCATGTCTTTCCGGTGTACCTAGGCACGAGTTGTGCATAAAGCTTCTCAACCTTCGCTCTTGACTCATTAGCGCCAATCTCATCGCCCTGCGCCTTCCGAAGTAGTGCAATCTTATAGTGCAACAACGTCACTTCTGGCTTGTAAAATTCATGGACGCTGAACCAGTCCATAGCCCTCTCAAAATATATTCTGCCTCCATGAGCAACAGGAATCGCACGGATAGTGATGGATGTAGACTTACCCTGCTGTTTCGTATTGGTCAAGCCGCGTGTGATGTTCTCCAACTTTTATACACAGTATATTTGACTCGTAAGAGTTGCACCCGGTCGTTGCCACAAAATTGACAAGCGCCTCCTTGTGGTTGCAGAAGCTTTCTTCTAACAAGCCTTGCCGAGCTCGCAGCTTTGCAAGACTTTTCAGCGTTTGGGCCAGCCTTGAAATTGTCAGTTAAGGCTTTCAAGCAGTGCATAATCAACCGACATGAACGAACTAGAGCCTCCAGTCTCTTGAGTCGCACTTTGCTTGGCAAATCGTTGTAGTATTACCGTTTCCGCCTCTTCTAATTTTGCCATGGCTATCAAGTTCCAGGCTTCGTATATGTCAGCCCATTCAAACCATCTACTGCCTTCAATATCGTCAGTTGCGACCCTTCTGGATTGGTGACAGTTGTTGATCGCTTCCGTGTAATTGCCACTCAACATGTAAGCGTGAGCAAGCGCACAATACGCCATACTTAGCATATTTTGACATTGGGTGCTGCCTGTGTTGAGTTTGATACGGTAATTGAGGTGTTTTAAGGCATAGTCCAGTATAGTGCAAGGCTGGTAGTTGGTTCTTGTTCCTAGGGTTATGAGTGCATAGAGGACATTCGCATGAACTTCTACGTGCGAGGGGCCATCGGTTGTGCATATACGCAATGCCAATGATAAGCAAGAGTGTGCGATGTGATAATTCTGATAGCCAACGAAGACCCTGTATGCAAGTCAGTTACATCTGAAACTGTTTCAGGTATTAACCACGTACCACCCAGCCCTCTGAAGGAGATTGACAAAACGTCGTTTCGCGAGACCCTCCAGATGCAAAGACATGTTCTCGTATATAGATTTCATGCGGAGGACATGCGGAACGATGTCCTGAGCTTCGCCCACCATTGAGTTCTCCCGATCGAATTGGTCGATATGCGTAGGCCATGCTCTCTCGAGCAAAGCAATAGCGGCCCCGAACGAGCTGACCACTTCCCTAATCTGCATTCGCGTCCTCACCTCTTCTTGCACGAGTCGATGAACACAGAGATGGTCTGAATCGATCCGGATCAGAGAGCAGCGCACTAAGCCCGTCCTCGCACGATGATAAGCGCTCACCGATTCAAAGATGTGATCGACCGAAAGCGACTCATTTTGAGACCGAATCAGCGATTGTGATATACTGTCTGGACCCCAGAAAGCCATGACTTGAAGTAGCTTGAGCGATTCAGGTGGCAAATTGATAAGAGTGGCCTCAAAGAAAGACGAGATTTGGGTACCTGGCAGCTTGCTTGATGTACCTAAGGCATCAGGTCTATCAGAGACCTCATTGAACAGTCTCGCATATTCGGAAAAGGTCATTGAATGTCTCCGCATAAATGCGCCAGCTTGTGAGATTGCCAGTGGGATACCGCCTAAGCAATCCATGAGGTTTTGGCATGCTTGGAGTTCGTCATCGTGGGGCTTCAATCCTACCTCTTTATAAAATAGTGTGGCGGCGTCATCCGGGCAGAATGGTTGGAGATCGAGTTTGGTACTCCCAAAAAACAGCGATGGTGCTTGAGGATCTCTGCTCGTGACAATAACTGCTCCAGTACTAGAAATCGGCCAATATTCGTGCAGAATCTCAGGATCATCGGCATCATCGAAGACGAGCAGCCATGATGCGCTGGTTGAAGATAGCCATTCCAATACAAGGTGTTTGCTGATCACAACATCTTGAGCTTCAAGGCCCGAGAGCAACCCACATCTTGTTGCTATCCGACCAAAGTCTTCTGATAAGCTTTGCACTGTGTGTGCGCGTAACCAGAAAATAGCCTGAAAGTGGGATCTGTTGGTGTGAACATACTGAAGGGCGAGTTGTGTTTTTCCCATACCACCCATAGCGCATATTGTGACACATGATGGGCGAGGTGCCTCCCAACCATTTTCAGACGTATTCCTAGGCGTCAAAACCACATCCATGATTTTCAGAGCCTCTTCTCCACCGGAAAAGGAGGGGCTTGCTTCTGGTAGGACGTCGAAGATAGGAAGTGTGACTGATATCGGAAGGGAAACGTACATTGCATCCTCTACCACAGGTAATACACTCAGATTAGGAGGTAATACATCTATATTAGAGGCCCCTTGCAATGCAATACGGGAATCTGGCTCGGAGCCCATGACTTGTTGAATATCTGCTCCCAAATGGTACAAAGAAGCGTTCCCAATATCATTTTGAATTGAGTTTTTTCTTGATGTTTTCAGGTGGGCATGATCCATCATTGCCATAATACGAAGAAGTAGTGCCCCATGCCGTTCGATCTTGCAGAGATCGGCGTGGTCAGCCGGCACAGGGATTAAAGTTTCCCTCCTATTTGATGTCTGCGCGAAGCTCAAGTCCACTAACTAATCCAATTAACATAGTCCTGAGATTCCCCATATGATGCTTACTATTTCATTTCGGGGTCGCCCGAAGCTCTTGCGTAAGCGAGATTCTATTGTCTCGTAGGCTGAGATGATGGGTAGATTAAAGTCTAGCTTATCGAAATCGGAGCACAGGTCGGCCAATTTCTGAACCTCAAGCTCAGCGCGGGAGAGGTCAACCTTCGGCAATTTAGACGTATGTCTTAGCAGTCTTATTACGAATGGTAGAGACTGCTTTTGCATAAGGTTAAAATGGGGTGTACCCAGGAACACAAGGCCGCCAAGCATCGAGAGTAGGTGGTTATGGACTAGATAATTTGAGCGAGCCAACGTGAGTGCCTTGAAGTTTTCAGCATTCGAAATCCATCATAGACGCGAGAAACTGGACCTTTTTCACGATCGAGCCGCCGAAGCCGTGAGAAACCACTATCCATGGCCGTAAAGGATCCTGAGGATCAATCAATATCATGAGGACGCAGAGTTAGCCTTGGACCTACTTTTAGGAGCTGTGATTGAAGGTAGTCAAGGAAATCATGACCAAGGGCCAAGATGCTGTCCCAGATTGACACGCCAGCAGTGTGAATTTCATACTCGTAGCCAAGGATGTGGGAGTCTCGTAAGCCTGTTGGTAATACGGTATGCCCATGATCGAACCAGTCAACGATCGTAGCTCGCGTCCCGAATTTTGGAAGTTCCGGGACGATAAAGATACTGTTGGGTTCTCAGCTAACGGCATGTTCACTTCACATATTCATATTACCTACATGACATCGCTTTTGCTATCCTGGCTTAGCTTCTCTGGAGGTATCCTTGGACGTATCGGGAGGGAGCCTGTGACACCTCCTGGCATTACGGTACTGGGAGACGGAGAAGTATTTTCTGCTTGACCTTCAAGCGGGGAATTAATCACTCTGGGAGTGTCCCGAGACAAGATTGATTGCACGTGCTTGGCACTAGCGTCGACCCCTACAACCAAGTCTTTTTGTTTGTGCTGCGAATCGCTGCCAGATGCGAACTCAGCAGGTTTTGCTCCCTGGCAGCATCTTACCGCACCGACATCCTGGCTAGGATCGGGCTCCTGCAAAATCGGCGAAGTCGGACGCTCCCCGACCAGACTGGAAGACTCTAACAATCCTCTGTCAAGCCCATGAAGCTTCGAAATACGACTTAATTCCTTCAAAAATCCAACAGATGGACGCGGTCCTGATTGACTTTCGATGGCAATAAAGCTGACGCGGGACTTGAGCCAAACATCTTGGGTTACCTGCCACTGAACAGGGTCTTCGATTGCTAATCTAGACTGATGCTGGTCCACAGCATGATCCTCGACATCAAGCGCTCCTCGAGCTCCCAATTCTTTGACGTATGCTTTGAGATGCTCCATATGTAGCTGAATGAAGGAGCTATTGAAGCCTTTGTGGACCAGGTCACGTCGGAACTCTTTCCACACGGCTCGGTCGTCCTCGTCATATTTTGTTAGAATCGAGCTTTCATTTGTTGGGGTTTCGGCCTTCTTTTGCGCCAAGATTTCATTGACTCCCTGGCGAAGCCCAAGCATCTCTCCCCGCATGAACATCTCCATCCTGCCCTGTGAACCCAGCCCTACCAATGTGCAAACAAACATAATGTTTCGTGTATGATGAGCCAACTTCTGCCTCAAGCAGTACAAGTCTTGCATTTCGTTGTTTCCAAACTTGATCCGTTGCCAGGACTCCGTTCCGTAACGAGGTCTCTTGGCCTTTAATGCATCGTACTTGTTTAGTATGCTGTCAACTCGGCGCAATATCTCATCGCAGCCGCCAATAAGTCTCTGCAGTTCTTCCTTACGGTCGTCATCGAGTTGATCGAAAAGAGAGTCCGTCTCCGTGACTTCGAGTTGCAGGCGATGCAGTACACTATGTAGACTATCGGCCTCGCAAGTCAACTCGTCATACTCTCCACATGCCTCCTTCGCATTTCGGAAGCATTTCCAAGCTAATTGCGTCACGGTGAGCACATCGGTCACAGAGTAACCGAATGACATGTCGTAGACTTCAATCAGAGCAGCTTCAGATAGTTCTAAGCTTTGAGATCCAAGAATTTTTCTCTAAATTAGAAGAGAAGAACGTTAAGAGAAAAGCATTAGGATTTAAAGAAATTGACCGCTAGTGGCTAAGACAAAGCGCTCATTGGCAGACAATTTGAGAAAAGACATAGTACAGACAACATTGGATACGCCCACTGATTAAGATCGTAAGAAGAGACAAAGTAAAGGCAGTATTGAAGTCCTCAGCTTTGCGCGAGTAGGGAAAGGCTCCGGTACTTCAACCAGAGGCAAGGCGGAATCTGGAGTGCTACAACTACCGCGCAGTCAGCCTACCTTTTAGAATCGACCAGACTTATACTGTACAGTAGTCGATTGCAAAGCCGTTGGCGATACGCTAGTGGCCAACGCGAGCTCCGTTATTTCCCCACTAAATTAGGGGGAGTAAAGTGGCGGTATCCAAGTTAGCTAACAGTTACGTACTAGCCTAGGTTTAGCATAACTATAAGATATTTATAATCTAATTTAAATATATAAATTGAAGATTAAAATTAAAAAAAACCTACTAGCTAGAAAGATATAGGATATCCTACAGGATATCCCACGTGGGATAGTATAAGACTATAGTATAGTATAGGTAAATAATATCCTAATCCTATATCTTTATAATAGTATAGGACGGGTATAGGATAGGATAATTTAATAGGATAGGATATTTATAAGACCTATTAATAGGATATCCTATTTACTTAATTATAAATTAGATAGGATTAGTTTATATAACAATCTACTCTTTATAATAAATCTATTAACTAGATTAATGATTATAAAGTTTTTCTAGATTTTACTTAATTTTTTTTTTATCTTTATAATATAACTTATAAGAAATTCTACTATTAATAGAATAGAGTTAATATATTCTTAAACCTTCTTATTACTAGCTACTATTACTTATTCCTCCTATTTTATTTCATAATAATTATAGAGAGTATTAATATATTAATCCTACTAAATAATATTACTTAAATCCTTATAAATAGTAATTATTAGTCCTACCTCTACCTCTTTAATATACTTATATTATTATTAGTAAACTCCTACTAATTATAAAGGCATCCTCTTAACTATTAAGTTAAGTATTAATACTATTTCTTAAAGTATATTATAAGGCTTATAA
>JAABUK010006880.1_pt1 | contig 16717 bp, 22 predicted proteins | sample 5559141 | NCBI WGS metagenome assembly JAABUK01 (sample SAMN10711869, study PRJNA513367) | rock metagenome | isolation source: Antarctica rocks | place: Antarctica: Victoria Land, Pudding Butte nord | collected 2016-01-03
ATTCTCGGGCGCATCGCAGAGCATCCCATCCAAAAAATCGACAGCCTGCTTCCCTGGCACTGGACACAGTAGCCCGCCGCCAGATCAGAGCCGAAAACCACCGCGGCCTACAGCCCACGCTTACGAGCATCGGTCGAGATGCGCCTTGCCGCATATGAAAATCTCACGATCCGAGGTCCACCATGAATTACGGCAACCCTCACGCCGGAACCCGCCCCTCTCAAGCGATTGCCCTGTTTGCAACCCGCTCGCATGTTGCGACTGCACAGCAGTCCATATAATGTCGGCAGGCATGCTCGATACGATTACGACGGCTGTCCATCTTATCGGGAGCCTGGACCGAGACGTTACCGCGATTGCAGTTCTCTCGCTCCAGGTGAGCCTCCTCGCGGTCGTTTGCGGCACCATCCTGGGCATCCCGCTGGGCGCAGTTCTCGCGATCTCCCACATTCCGGGCCGGGGCGCGCTGGTTGCCTTGCTCAACGCGTCCATGGGCCTGCCTGCCGTAGTGGTCGGGCTCCTCGTCTATCTCCTCCTGTCGCGGTCCGGCCCGTTCGGGTCCGCCGGTCTCCTGTTCACGCCGACCGCGATGGTGATCGCCCAGACCATCCTGGTCACACCCCTGATCGCGGCGCTCACGCGCCAGCTGATCGAGGATGCCGACCGGGAACTCGGAGAACAACTTCGGTCCATGAGGCTGACCACTTGGCAAAGGGCGCGGGTCCTCACCTTCGACGTTCGGTTCACGCTCACCATCGCGGTTCTTGCCGCGTTCGGTCGCGCGGTAGCGGAGGTCGGGGCCGTACTCGTGGTCGGCGGCAATATCGCGGGCCACACCCGTACCATGACGACGGCGATCTCACTCGAGACTCAGAAAGGCGACCTGCCGCTCGCACTCGCCCTCGGTCTCGTGCTGATCGCGATCGTGATTTTCGTGAACGCGGTCGCGTCCGGCCTGCTCGGCTACGTCATGCGGGCCTACGAGTGAGTTCGATCCTGCCCATCGTCATCGACGGTATCGCCTTCCGTCCGGGCGGCCGTCCCGTGCTCGACGGTCTCAGCGCAACGCTGCCCGCCTCCGGAATCACGGCCGTAATCGGCCCCAACGGCGCCGGCAAGAGCGTAACCCTGCGGGTTCTCGATGGGCTGATCCAGGCCGACGCCGGCGCCGTGCGGTTCGGCGGCCGTACGGCCGCCGCGGTTCGGCGTGCCTTCGTGTTCCAACGGCCTGCCCTCATCCGGGCAAGCGTTGCCCGGAACGTTAGTCTTGCGCTCGCGGCGTTGTATCTCGAGCGGTCCGAAGCCCGGGCCCGGGTCGAAGCCGCCTTGCTCAAGGTAGGACTGCAGGACCGGGCTGGCGTTTCCGCTCGCAAGCTGTCGGGCGGAGAGCAGCAGCGCCTGGCGCTCGCTCGGGCCTGGGTGACGAAACCCGAACTCCTCCTGCTCGACGAGCCGACTGCCAACCTCGATCCCGCCGCGACCCAGGCTATCGAGGCGCTGGTGTCCGCCATGGCCCGAGCGGGCACGAAGGTGATCATCGTTTCCCACAATCTAGGACAGGTTGCGCGGCTGGCGGAGGACATCCTTGTCCTGTCGGAAGGCCGGGCCGTTGAACACGGCCTCGCCCAGCATGTCCTCGCCCAGCCAAGAACGCCCCAAGCCCAGGCCTACATCAATGGAGAGCTTCCATGGACGTCATTCGCCGCAGCCTCCTTAGCCTTGCGCTCGCGTGCCTAGCCACGACTCCGGCGCTCGCACAGGAACGATCCATCACCGTGGCGTCGACCACGTCGACCGAGCAGTCGGGCCTGTTCAAGCAGCTCCTGCCGCCCTTCACGTTGAAGACCGGAATCGAGGTGAAGGTGGTGGCCCTCGGCACAGGGCAGGCGCTCGATGTCGGGCGGCGCGGCGACGCTGACGTCGTGTTCGTGCATGACAAGGCCGCCGAGGAGAAGTTCGTGAGCGAGGGCTTCGCGACCGCCCGGCAGGAGGTGATGTACAACGATTTCATCATCATCGGACCGAAGGGCGATCCGGCTAAGGCGAGCGGCCGCGACGTACTTGAAGGCTTGCGCCGGATCGCGGCCGCGAAGGCGCAGTTCATCTCGCGCGGTGACCGATCGGGGACGCACGCGGCCGAGCTGCGCTACTGGAAGGATGCAGGCGTTGATCTCGCGGCCATCAAGGGCGACTGGTACAAGGAAATCGGACAGGGTATGGGGCCGGCGCTCAACATCGCCTCGGCCCAGAACGGGTACGTTCTGACCGACCGCGGGACGTGGCTTTCGTTTAAGAACCGCGGCGATCTCGCGATCCTCGTCGAACGGGACCAGCGTCTGTTCAACCAGTACGGCGTGATGCTTGTAAACCCGGCCAAGCACGCGCACGTCAAGGCCGCGGACGGGCAGGCTTTCATGAACTGGCTCGTCTCGGCCGAGGGTCAGCGAGCGATCGCGGACTACAAGATCGAAGGCGAGCAACTCTTCTTCCCGAACGCGCAGGGAAGGGGACGGTGATAATCCGGGCGGGACGAACAGCGTCCTAACCCATCCTACTCAGTGCGCGCCGAAGGCGCGCACCACCAGTGGGGGGAGATTCCATCCGGGGAGTTGTCGATCGGAGCGGCTGTGGTGCACGGAGGGCGCCGGTGGCGTGATGCCGACGGCACGGCTACTTTCCTCGCATGCCGTTCAAGCACAATGCCGCTCGTCGCCATCGCATCCCGCCCGCCCGCTACCGCGTCATGAACTGGCCAGCGTACGAGGCCGGACTGAGGCGACGCTGCGATCTCACGCTGTGGCTGGAAGAGGCCGCTGTTGCTGGCTGGTCGGCTCCGTAGCGAAGCACGCCAGGCGGCCAGCCGATCTACTCCGACCTGGCGATCGAACGCGTGCTGACGCTGCGCCTCGTCTTCCACTTGGCCCTGCGCCAGGCCGAGGCATTCGTCCGCAGCATCTTGCGCCTGCTGGGGCTCAATCTGTCTGATCCGGACCACTCCACGCTCAGCCGGCGTGGACGGGCGTCTGCCGGCCGGTGTCCGCGGGCGCTGCCGAACCCTGGCCCGATCCACCTCGTGTTGGACAGCATGGGTTTGAAGCTGTTCGGCCAAGGTGAGTGAAATGCCGCCAAGCACGGCCGGACCCGACGGAACTGGCGCAAGTTGCATCTCGCCGTGTCCGCCGGCACCGGTGAGATCGCCGCCCACGTGCTGACCGACGGCAGCGCCGACGACACCGCACAAGTGCCGCTTCTGCTCCGGGACGTCGAGGGGCATATCGCCTCGGTCACGGCGGACAGCGCCTATGACGGCGATCCCACCTACCAGGCCGTTGCAGCCCGGCAGCGCCAATCACCGCCGGACGTGATCATTCCGCCCCGTGCCTCGGCGGCTCTGAGCACGGACGATCCTGACGCCCAGAGCCCGCGTGATCGCCACATTCGGCTCATGGCCGAGCGCGGCCGCATTAGATGGCAGCGGGCGACCGGGTATGGGCGCCGCAACCACGCCGAGACCACCATGAGCCGATACAAGCATCTGATCGGCCCCAAGCTTAGTGCCAGGGCCCTGCCAGCCCAGCGAGGAGAGGTCGCCATCGCCGTCAGCGTGCTCAACCGTATGATCCGGGCCGGAAAGCCTGTCGCCATGGCGAGGGATAGGTCGCCACGGCCTTGTCAGGTTAACGGGACAGAGGTCAGCATCATTGCCGGCGATCGAGGTCAGGCCGCTGTTGTCGCCATCGCCAGATCCGATGTGCCTCACCTCGAAGGTACCGCATCGTTCGCCGGGAGGCCAGATGCCGCTGAGTGTAGAAGACGTTGTAGATCGAGGCATGAGTGGACAGGAAGGAGCGTATAGTGCATCTGCGATCGGGGGCGGAGCACAAGTTGCAGAGCCAAGGCACTTTGTGCGGCCGCTCACGACGGCCATTTATGCCGTCCGGATGTTCGCGCCGTGTTCCGTGTCTGGTCTGGCCAAGAATGTCGAAGCAACGATCCTATCGGCCGAGGCCGTCCCTACACCACAGGCTGCACGTCGAGGACCATCCGGCCAGCCGATGCGCCCGGAGGAAGGAATGAATTTGTCGCACCGCCAGGGGGATACGCTCCTCGAACGAACCTGGGCGACCGGGCAAGGTTCGGGTGCGTGACTCTCGCTGGTGTCGCCAACACGCCCATCTCGACCACTGCCAGCTCGGCCGACGGGCCCAGAAAGCAGCCGTTCACTCAGCCCAGATGTCGGTGGTGTTTGATTATTGGGATCGGCCGCGGGGTCGAACAGGCTACCGCTGAGAAAGAGAGCCACGCCCTGCGGGACCTCTTATTCACACGCCGGCCGAATGCCTCGTTCGCACAAGTCCCGAAGCGGCTGCGCCGCCGGCACGTAGCCCTGGCTAGCAGCCTTGCGCAGCCAGATCGCGGCGTGGGTTTCATCCCTCGGCACGACACCTCCCGCTGTGAGAATCTGTCCCAGGTAGTATTGCGCTTCGGCGTAGCCGAGTTCTGAGGCTTTTTCAAACAACGCGACAGAAGCGGCTTCGTCTTTTGCGCTCCCCAGGCCGAGTAAATACATCCATCCCAGGTTGGTCAAGCCGGCCGGACTATTCTGATCGGCCGCGCGGCGTGCCGTCATCCTGCGTCGTCCCCCGGCCGAACCTGGACGCAAGGCCGAGACTGTTCTGTGCGTCGGCGTTGCCCTTCTCGGCAGCGCTCCGCAGCAGGTTCAGTATCGCGCTCCCGTCCTGCGGCACCCGACCCGCGATGAAGACGATCCCAAGATCCCGGATGGCGTTGCCGTTCCCCTTTTCGGCAGACTTCAGCAACCAGTGCGCCGCCAGGCTGGCGTCTTGAGGCACGGCCCAGCCGTTAAAGTACATGACGCCGAGCCGATACATGCCCTCGGCATCCCCGCTCTCGGCAGCCTTCAACATCCAGAACGCAGCTTGTGTGTTGTCCTGTGCAACCGATTGGCCAGACAAGTACATCATCGCCAGCCGCGTCTGCACACCGCCGTCGGCGCTCTCCGCCGCCGCGATCAACTCATGCCTCCGCTGTTCGGCCACGATCGAATTGCGCAATTTCATGGCCATGCCGAACACGACTGCGACACTCAAGACGGCGACGAAACACCGCCCGAGCCATGACGACGCCGATGCCCGGGACGAGATCGGCGGCCTGGCCCTGTCGGACGCGGTGCTGCCACCCCGGCCGGGAAGCGCGGCCTTGATCCACGCGGCACCGATTGAAAACGGCAGAGCGACGAGCGCGCCCCACAATGCAAGGCGCAGGCTGGCGGCAAACGGCGATCCGGTCTCGCCGATCCCGGCGCGCAGGATATTCAGGCTGGCGGGTAGCAGTGACCCCGCACCCATCGCCGCGCCGAGGCGGCCGGTACCTCGCGTGGCGTGCTCACCGCGCACCAGCGCTGCGAAGGCCCCGCGCCACACGCCGACGCCGACTGCACCGACGGCGAGCATCAGGATGAGGGCGGGCAGGAGGACCGTGGTGGCGACCTGGTAAACGATCAGCAGCTGCACGTCGCGCGGGATAAGCGTGGCGGCGGCGCCTTTGAGGACGTCGATCGTCAGCCAAGCAGCGAACCCGACTGCCAAGGCATCCCATGAACTCGACCGAAGAGTATCGAGGGGTCCGCGACAGCGGCTCGGCGCTCGCCGAGTGCCGGATGAAGGTGCAGATATCCTCGCCATCCCTGGACCGAAGACCTGGAGGACCCGGCGAGGATCTGGACAAGGTTCGATGGCGTTCCTTCCCAGGCCGACGTCTGAACATCCGCGTAGTATTCCCGGGCGCGCAAAACAGACGCTCCGGACAGGGCCACCAGCGTGATCCACATGGTGATCGAGAAGGACAGTTCGACGATATCGAACCAGCCCGGCCCGGCAAGGAACACGAGAGAGAGGGCCGGAACGACGGCAGCCAATAGAAATGCAAGACAAGTCGCAATTGCAAGATATGTCTTGCCGACGTCACCGCATTGGATGTGCGCCAGTTCGTGCAGAACGACCGTGCGGAAGTTCGATCTGTCACCATAGAGGCGGACCACGAACGCGCCATGTGTTCCCCTCGGCGACATGGCCGCGGTAGTTCCTTCCGATGCAGATGATCTTCCCGGCGTCCGGCACCGGCGTCAGGAGCCGCACGTCGGACAGCGTTGGACCGGCGCCTCCCTTGAAGCCTCCCGTGCCGCGTCCAGCTCCTGGCGCGCGAGCATCTCCCGCAAGGGTGGGGTAAGGCAGGCGGCGTCCCAGGTCCACGATCCCGTCCCCCACGACCGCGCCATCGCTCTCGCGGCCCCCCGCGACATAGCTCGCAATGCGCATCGGTCCCTCCCTGCCTAGCTAGCGGCGGATCGACGTCTGCCGGTTCAGCAGCAGCAGCTGTCCGTCCTGGTTGTAGATGGCGATGTGCATGTTCACGAACACCATCGGCCCCTGGCGTCCCTGCTTTTGGAACACGTCCTCGATGCGGCTTTTCGCCGTCAGGCGGTCGCCCGGCCGCGCCAGCGCGTAGAATTCGATCTCGTTGCCGCCGTTCAGCCGCCGCTCCGGGCCCGGCACGTCGGGAAGCCCGAAGCGCGGAAGGAACGTGCCCCCGTGGAAGTCGGGATCCGTCGCCGCGGGCGCGAGCGCGTCCGGGCGGTCCGGCTGGAAGCGGAACCCGTACATCGGGTAGAACGGCGGCGCGACCACTCCGCCGTAACGGGTGTCCCCAGCCATCTCATCCGACCAGTATACGGGGTCAGGGTCCATGATGGCCTGCACGAACCGGCGGACCGCACCCCGCTCGACGGCGTCCCAGGCGGTCACCTCCGCCTCCGTCCCGATCAGGTTCCGGACCTCGTCAGTAACGTAATTCATGTCCACGCGCATCCTCCTTACAGGCCGGTCCGGTCACGCCCTGAACGCCCGGGCCCGTGCGATCAGCCCGGGCACGTCGATGCCGTTCATCTCGGAGACGAACCGGTGGGTGAAGTAGCTCTCGGGCGGCAGCGCCTTCGGGATCTCTCCGCCCTCGAACAGCAGGTCGCGCATGGCGGCGACCTGCGCGTCCGCGACGTCGCCCAGCTTCTCGCTGCGCTCGAACACCCGTTGCTGCAGGCGCATGAAGCTCTTTCGGGCGGCGAGCCGCAGCCCGTCCAGGCGGAGCACCTCCACCTCGGACAGCGTGGTCGGGCGGGAGGCGGGAAACAGCCTGAAATGGAGTCTCGACAGCTCCGCGGGCTCCGCGGCCGCCATCGCCACCACCGACTTGGCGAGCGCCCGCGCCATCGACGCGACCAGCGCCGGGTCCTTCTCGATCGTGGCGGTCAGCGTGTTACTGGAGTGCTGGAACCCGATCTGCGGCATCGGCTCCGGTCGGAAGTAGCGGAACTCGCCGCCGTTGAACTCGAACAGGGCGAAGATTGAATCCCACTCCACCAGCGCCTGCACCCGGCCCCGCCGGAGCGCGTCGAGCGCCGGGAGGGAGCTGCCGACCGCGATCACCTCGACGTCGCGCGCCGGATCCCAGCCGAGGCGGCGCATCGCGGTGTTCAGCGTGTAGGTCGGGGCGCCCCCGACGGCGCTGATCCCGATGGTCTTGCCCTTGAGGTCCTCGAACTTCGCGATCGGGCCGCCTTTCATCACCGCGACCGAAGTGAAGGAGTCCGGCACCTGGCAGCAGAACCCCTGCACGGGGACGCCCCGGGAGGCCGCGGCGAACAGGCCGCCGGTGCCGTGGGTGCTGAACTGCGCCTGCCCGGAGGCCAGCAGGTTGATGGCGGCGGACGCGCCCGCCGTCGTCTGCACCTCCACGTCCAGGCCTTTCTCGGCGTAGAAGCCCATTCCGAGCGGGATGGACGCGAAGAACCCGTCCGCGGCCGAATCGATGACCGACACGCCGTACACGAGGGTCACCTTCCGCCGGGCCTGCGCGATCGCTGGCGCCGCCAGCGAGGCCAGCCCGGCCTGGATCGCGGCGCGCCGCGTGAGCCCGTCAATGCGTTGCATGGTCACTCCCAAGGTCAGGTCTCCGCCCCGGCTATCTCGGACGCGGGCGCCCAGAACAGCAGCGTGTTGCGCAGGGCGTTCAGGCCGTAGTGGAAGGCGATCCCGGTCGCGGAGAGCAGGAGCACGTTGGCGAACACGCCCGGCGTGTCCATCTGGTTGCTCTGGTTCACGATGAGGTAGCCCATGCCCCGGTTCGCGCCGAGGAACTCGCCCACGATGACGGCGAGCATCGCGAAGACCACGCCGATCTGCGCGCCCGCCAGCAGGAACGGAAGGGCGTTGGGCAGCTTCACCTTCCAGAACACTTGGGCGCGGCTGGCGTGTAGCGTCCGCATCAGCGCGACCTGGTCGGGGTCGGCGGTCTTCAGACCGTGCACCGTGTTGAGGAACACCGGGAAAAACGCCGAGAGCGCGCCGACACGATCTTGGAGCCGGGTCCGAAGCCGAACCAGACGATGATGATGGGCGCCAGCGCGATCCGCGGCATGGACTGCAGCCCGACCAGCAGCGGATACAGGGTGCGCTCGAGGAACCGCACCTCGCTGACCAGCGCGCCCGCCAGCACGGCCAGCACGAACGCGATGGCGAACGCGGCCAGGGTGGACCCGAGCGTGACCAGGAAGTGTTCGGCATAAAGCTCGCGGCCCCGGAACAGCGCCACTGCCACGTCCGACGGCGCCGGGATGAAGTAGGCGGGGACCGCGAAGACCGACAGCAGGAGCTGCCACGACAGCAGCACCGCCAGCAGCGTGTCCCCGGCGTACAATCCGGACCGGGTGCGCTCGCCCATCAGGCGGCCTCCGGAACTCGGTCGCCGCGAAGCATTGAACGAATATGGTCGGCGATGGCGCCGAAGCGCGGGTCACCCATCAGCGACAGCGACCGCGGCCGGGGCAGCGGGACGGGGACGATTTTCCGGACGTGGCCGGGCCGTGGCGCCATGACGACAATGCGGTCGCTCAGCAGCACCGCCTCGGGAATGTTGTGCGTCACGAACACGATGCTGCGCCCGGTCATCCGCCAAATCCGCAGCAGCTCGAGATTCAGCTCCTCGCGGGTCATCGCATCCAGCGCCGCGAAGGGCTCGTCCATCAGCAGCACCGGACTGTCGTAGACCAGCGAGCGCACGATCGAGACCCGCTGCTGCATGCCGCCGGAGAGCTCGCCGGGATAGGACTGCTCGAACCCCGCCAGCCCGACCATGGCCAGCAGCTCGCGGGCCTTGGACTCATACTCCGCCCGGGGCGACAGGCCCATGACCTCGACCGGCAGCAGGACGTTGTCGATGACCCGGCGCCACGGCAGCAGGACGGGACGCTGGAACACGAACCCGATCCGCGGCGGCCCGCCCGCGGAGGACGTCCGCGTGGACCGGACCTCGCCGGACGTGGGCGCGATCAGCCCGGCCATCATGTTCAGCAACGTGGTCTTGCCGCAGCCGCTGGGTCCGACGATGGACAGGAACTCGCCCGCCTGCACGTCGAGGTCGGTGGGCGTGACCGCGATGACGCTCTTCCCGTCGCGGGTCCGGTAGGTCTTGCCGATTCCCGCGAGGGTCATGATGGCGGCGGGCGTGACGGCCTGGTCAGGCATCCTGCAGTTCCGCCGCCATGTCGCGCAGCCTGGCCTTCTGGACGCGCATGGTGGCGTCCGTGCGGGGGAAGTCGTCGACGACGATGAACCGGACCGGAACCTTGAAGTTGGCCAATCGGTCGCGGCAGTGGCTCTCCAGCTCGGCATCGCTCGCCTGGTGCCCGGGCTTCAGCATCAGGAAGGCGACCGGCACCTCCTCGAGACGGGGATGCGGCGCCGCGACCACGGCGGCCTGGGCCACGGCGGGATGCGTGACCAATACCTCCTCGACCTCGAGGGGAGACAGGTTCTCGCCACCCACGCGTATCACGTCCTTGAGGCGACTCAGCCACTTGATGAACCCGTCCTCAAGCTGCACGCCCAGATCGCCAGTGTGCAGCCAGCCTTCCGTATCGATCGCGGACGCGGTCGCCGCGGGGTCGCGGAAATACCCGGCCATGACGTTCCATCCCCGCACGAGCAGCTCGCCCGGGGTCCCGTCCGGCTGCTGCGCGCCCGTCGCGGGGTCGACGATCCGGGCCTCGATTCCGGGGAGCGGCCTGCCGTCGGAATCGTGGCGCATTCCAGGACTATCGTCCGGCCAGCAGATCGCCGTGTTGCCGCCGGTCTCGGTCATCCCGAACAGCTCGCACATCCGCGCGCCGTACACATCCTCCAGCCGCTCCATCTCGGCGGCCGGGGCACCGTACCAGGCCCGGTCGAGGCGCAGGAGCGTCCGGTCGAACTGCGGAAGCCGGGCCACCTCCTGCAGGGGAATGGCGAAGCCGTGGTAGGCGTTGATCCCCTCGCCGGACAGTACGTCCCAGGTCTCCCGCGGATCGTAGGCCGCCGTCGTGTGGAAGGTGGAGCCGCTGATCAGGTTGCACAGCAGCCCGTGCATGTAGCCGCTGCAGTGGAACATGGGCGCCACGCTGTAGAACCGGTCGCCGGGGCGAAGGAGCTGACGCTCGGAGACCGCCTCGGCCAGGCGCACGAGCTGTCCGTGCCGGAGCATCACGCCCTTGGGCGCGCCCGTCGTTCCGGATGTCGACAGGATGGCGGCGAGATCCCGCAGCTCCGGAAACTCCCCTTCGCCTGTCCGAGACACCAGCTGGGCCGCGGGCGGCAGTGCGGAGGCGTTGGAGTGTGCCGCCATCGTCTCGGCCCAGTCCCGGGTTCCGGGATAGCGCCGCCCCGTGCGGGAGCGGACCAACGTGACGGGCGCGGGCACGCCCTTGGCGGCGAGCGCCTCCAGCACGGGCGCGACCCGCTCGGCGGCCGGGCGCTTCCCCAGGAAGTCCTCCTCGAGCAGCCATACCCGCGGCCGGGTGAGCTCCAGCAGCTGCGCGACCTCCCGCGCGACCAGACGGGTGTTGACGCCCACCAGCACGCCGCCGCAGCGGGCGATGCCGTAGGCCGCGACGGCCCACTCGGCCTGGTTCGTCATCCACAGGGCGACACGGTCGCCAGGACCGACGCCCATTGCCGCCAGCACGCGTCCGAACACCTCCGCCCGGTCCGCCAGCTCCCGGAATCCCAGCGTCTCGGTCCTGCGGCCTACGACCAGGAATTCGGCGTCCCCGAACCGGTCCGCAGCCTGAGCCAGCTGGTCGAACAGGTTCCGGGGCGCCGTCATGCGGCGGCCGCCTCGGGCATGCGGCATTCCAGGCTGGCGGTGATCAGCTTGCTCGGGAGCGGATGGCCGACGATGGACTCGGCGAACCGGGCGCACCCGATCAGGGCCGGGAGATCCACCCCGGTCTCCACCCCGATCCGCTGGCATAGGAACACGACCTCCTCGGTGCAAACGTTTCCCGCGGCGCCCTTGTGGCCCGCGAAGGGGCACCCTCCGAGCCCGGCGACCGCGGTGTCGAACAGCTCGACCCCCTCCTGCAGGGCCGCGTGGACATTCGCGATCGCCAGGCCCCGCGTGTCGTGCAGGTGGAGGCCGACGCGGATGCCCGGCCAGCGTTCCCGCACGGCCCCGACCGTCCGCCGCACCAGCTCCGGATCGGCCCAGCCCATGGTGTCGGCCAACATCACCGTCGCGAGCCTGCTCCCGACCTCCTCGGCGATGCGGTGGAGTTCCTCCACCAGGTCGAGCACGCGGCCAGTCGCGACCGGCCCCTCGTAGTTGCAGCCGAACGCGGCCATGACGCTACCGTCGGTGACATCGTAGCCCGTTTCTCTGTAAAGGGCGGCAATCCTGCGCTGCATGGCCGCGTCCTCGGCCAGGGTGCGCCGCTGGTTGCGCCCGGCGAAGGTTTCGGACGCCGTGAGCGTGATCTTGCCGGAAATCGCGAGCTGTCCGGTGGCGATCGCCCGCCTCAGCCCGGTGTCGTTCAGGTAGATGCCGGTGTAGCGGACGCCGGGGCGCGGCGTGACGACCCGGCAGATCTCCTCAGCGTCCGCCATCTGCGGCACCTGCTTCGGGCTGACGAACGAGGCCATCTGGATGGTCCGCAGCCCGGTCCCCGCGAGCATATCGACCAGCCGCACCTTGTCGGCCGTGGCGATCCTCGACGGCTGGCCGATGCCCTCGAATTGGAAACCCTCCCGGGGCCCGACCTCGTTCAGCGTGATCCTGCTCGGCAACGCCATCATGTTCCTCCCTGGCCAGCTCTTCGGCTGGTCGCGTTCACCAGTCGACCGGACAGCCCTCCGGCGCGACGAAGGGATAGGGCACCGCCCGCCCGCCCCGCAGCGGTAGCACGGCCACCGCGGAACCACGTGTCGTGACGGTGTCGTTCTGGTTCGTCAGCAGCAGGCCGCACCGGGCATATCCGATGCCGTCCCGGACGGCCGCCTGCTCGACCGTGCCGCAGGCGATGATAGTGTTGCCGACCGGATCCATGTCGCGGAACTCGAAGCGGACGCGCCAGAGCCAGCCCTCCAGGCCGACGAAGTCCTTCACGAGCTGAACCAGGACGTGCTGCTTCCACGACCCGTTGACCAGCACGTCGGGGAGGCCGTCGACCTCCCGCGCGAAGGCCTGGTCGAAGTGGATGCGGTGCCAGTTCTCCATCGCCGCCGACCAGCGCATCACGTGCATCGTCGTCATGGGGCCCTTGACCAGGCGCGGTAGCTCCGTCCCGACCTGGATGTCATCGAAGTAGCGCTGGGCCGGGCGGGCTCCGGCTGCGGTGACGGCTTTCACGCTACTCTCCTGGCGGCAGGATGCGGGCGCGGCGCGGCAGCGGCCTCGGGCGCCTCCCATCCGCAGAGACGGCGGGCCAGGCTGTCCAGCTGGCTCCGCTCGTCAGCCGACAGCGGTGCGAGCCCGGCGGCGTCGGCCGCATCCACGGCCGCGCGCGCCTTCCGCAGCACCTCGTCTCCCTTCAGCGTCAGGGAAAGCGCATGGGCCCGGCGGTCTCCGGGGCAGGGCTGCCTTTCCGCAAGTGCCGCCGCCTCCAGGTCATTGATGACAGACACCATTGCGACCCGGTCGATGGGGATTCGGTCGCTCAGTTCCCGCTGCGTGAGCGGGCCCTCGGCGTCGATGACGGCGAGCGCGGCATAGTGGCGGCGACGGAGACCAAGCGGGAGCAGCGCCGCCTCAACCGCTTCCCTCAGCCACTGGGCGGCACGGTTCAGCAGATACCAGGAATGCACCTTCAGCTGGTCTGGTCCGGCAAGCGGCTCCGGCACGGCTTTGGTCGCGCTCACCCGGGCGGACCCCCGGCGACCGGACATAAATGCAAGCGGGCAAGACTGCGTGGGCCCATCGTTGAACGCCTCCTCCGGATTCGCCGCAGACTTGGCGGGCACCTCGGAGACGCGCGAGGCGATCTCCGCATGCTTGTTGGCGGAGAACGTAGGCCTACCCCTACTATCGAGTCAACGCGGCCTCCGGTTCGCGGCGGGCCAGGCACGCGACAAGCATCGGTCGGCCGGAAACCTGGAGGGCCCTTGCCTGCCGGGTGGTGCCGCCGGACATTCCGCTTACCGGGCCTCCCCGGGCGGGACCAGGCCCGCGCGCCGCACGGTGTCCGCCACCTCCGGCGAGGACAGGAACGCCACCAGCGCGGCGGCCGCCTCGGGCTGTTTCGCCCGCGACACCTGCGGAATAGAGCGTGACCTTCTGGATCTCCGCCGGGATCGGCCCGACGACGTCGATTCCCTTGACCGGGAGCAGCTCGCTGATCTGCTGGAAGCCGAGTTCCGCCTCCCCGTTCGCGACGACGCCCCCGACCGGGTCCGCCAGGATCATCCGGCTCTTGGCCCTGACAGCGTCCGAGACGCCGAGCTTCGGGTAGAGCACGGTCGAGATGTAGGCGCCGCTGACGCTGTCGGAATAGGCGATGGACTTGGCATTCCCGAGCGCCCGCTTGAACGCCTCGACGGTGCCGATGTCCGGCTTCGGCGCCCGTCCGGACCGCGGCCCCGATCCGGGAGATGGCAAGATCGCCCCGGCTCGCCGCCACGACGTCCCCGGACCGGATCAACAGGTCCAGGGCCCCTTCCGACACGATGACGGCATCGGCGGCCTCCCACGTTTGATGCGGTTCGGGACCGCCTGCGGCGTTGTCCCCATGGCCGGTCCCCAGGCGTTGAGGATCGTGTGGCCAGTCCTGCGCTCGAACTCGGGCAGAAGCTGGAGGTATGCCTCCTTGAACGCCGCCGAGCACATCACCCTGATCTCCGCCGCGGTCGCCGGGCCCGCCCCCTGGAGGCAATCGGCCGCGACCGCAGCGAGGAGCATTACACGCTTGAACCACGCCATCGTCGGTCTCCTGTTCCGTTCTACCGCGCCCCGACCCTCGGGGTCGGCAGGGCACCATCACCGTGCGCTCGAACCGGAGAACCTCGACGTTGTCCTGGTTCACGGTCCTGGTCTCCAGCCGGACGACGCCACGGTCGGGCTTGGATGCCGAAATGCGGCCCTCGAGAATGGTCGAGATCGCGTAAAGCGTGTCGCCGTGGAACACCGGCGCCTGGTGACGCATGGCGTCCATTCCCAGGTTGGCAAGCGCCCGGGCCGCGACATCGCGGGTGCTCATGCCCACGGACAGGCTGAGCACGAAAAGCCCGTTCACCAGCCGCTGCCCGTGCCCGACCGTCGCCGCATAGGCGGCGTCGAAATGGATGGGTTGCCGTTCATGGTCATCATAGAGAACCAGGTGTCGTCCGCCTCGGTCACCGTGCGCCCCGGCCAGTGGCGAATCGCGCGGCCCATGGCCAGATCCTCGTAGTACCCGCCCACCGTCTCCGGGGGCGTCGAAACAGACTCAGCGCCGCTTCCGTAGGACGACGCCTCCCGCGATCCCATGCGCGACAGCGAATACGCGAGCCACGACGCGATGCTGGCCCCGCCCCCGGGTAGCACCCGGATCACGAGACCGACGGCGCTGCCGATACCCATCGCGCGCCCGTGCCGCAGGAAGTCCGCCCACCCGAACCGGATCGGCTTCTGCGCCTCCCCGCTGGAAACCAGCATGCCGCGTTCCAGCAGGATCAGGCCCTCGGACACGGCGAACAGGTCGATGAGCACCGGGACCAACGGCAGGCCACCGTAAAGGTCGGCCACGCCAAAGGTGTATCGGGGCGGGGCCGTGATCGGATCGAGGCCGACGACGCTGAACAGCAGTCCCAGCATCGCCGCAGCCAGCGCCTTGATCCGCGACCCCATGGCGATGCTCGACATCGCCGTGAAGCCCAGCACGGCGAGGGCCGTGTACTGCAGGGGACCGAAGCGGGCGGCCTCCTGCGCCACGGTGCCGAGGATGAGCACGAGGAATGCAATGCCGATGAAGCCGCCGACGAACCCGGCCCAAATCGTGCCCTGCAGGGCCTTGCGCGCCAGACCGCGCCGGGTCAGCTCGTACCCATCGAGCGTCATCACGGCCGACTCCGGCGCGCCCGGCGTGTTGAGCAGGGTCGCGGTAATCGAGCCGCGGTACTGCGCGCCGGTGTAGATGGACGCGAGGAACGAGACGCCCTCGAGCGCCGTCATCGAATAGGTGAAGGGGAGCGAGATCGCGAGCGCACCCGGCGCCCTTAGGCCCGGCATGGCGCCGCCCAGGAATGCCGAGCGCCGCCCCGGCGGCGATGAGCGCCAGCAGCCTGGGCTCGTGGATGATGTCCGCGAGCCCGTGGGCCAACGCCCACAGCATCAGAATGCCCCATGTGGCAGGTCGATGCCCAGCACGCGCTCGAACACCGCGCCCACGCCGAGCAGGGCCGCCAGCGTCACGCCCATAATCACCGGGTTGCGAACACCGGCCGCGAGGAGGGCCGCGACGATCAGCAGGCCAGTGTCCAGCGTGAAGCCGAGCACGTTCAGCAGGGGCGGGTAGGCGATCAGCGCGACCATCACCATAGGGGCCGTCCAAGGCCGGACGGCATGGTCCTCGCTGCGACCCAGGTTCTCGGGACTGGGCGTGCGGTCGCCGCGGAGCGACAAGGCCGCGAACAACACCAGGAACCCGGATGACAGGACCGGAACCAGGCCGACCAGCGGATCGTCACGGAACAGCGGCCAGCCTGCCACCAAACCTAGCAGCCCGATGGCCGCACAGCCCGCGACGGCGACAATCCCGGCGATGGCGCCAATGGAGGTCATCCGGCTGCCGGGACAGGCTCGGCGACGGCGCCCCCCCGCAGAAGCTCGGCGATCTCGGATTCCGAGTACCCCAGTTCGGTCAGCACCGCCGCCGTATGCTCACCCAGCCGGGCGGCCCCGAACTCGAGCGACCCTGGGGTGCGAGACAGTTTCACGGGCACGCCGAACACCGGCACCTCGGTCTGGTCCGCAGGCTCGAATACCGTCTCGATCATCGCGTTGGCGGCGACCTGCGGGTCGGCCATCACGTCCTTCAGCGTCGCGACCGGCCCGTTGGGGACCCCTAACGCGTCGAGCATGCCGCCCAGCTCCGCTTTCGGCTTCGTGCTGGTGTAGGCGGTGATGATCGCCTCCAGCTCCTCCCCGGTGGGCCACGCGGCTCTGCGTCGTCGCGAACCTCGGGTCCGTGGCCAGCTGCGCGAGCGGCAACGCCTCGCAGAAGCGGAGCCAGAACCGCTAGTAAGACGGCAGCGTCCCAGTCTTTGGCCGTGCAGTCGCTCTCGCTCGCGCCGATCAAGACTGCGCGTGGACGGCGCGGTCGTCGGGTCCAGGAGGCCAAGGTCGCGGTGACACCCGC
>JAABUK010006881.1_pt1 | contig 16711 bp, 9 predicted proteins | sample 5559141 | NCBI WGS metagenome assembly JAABUK01 (sample SAMN10711869, study PRJNA513367) | rock metagenome | isolation source: Antarctica rocks | place: Antarctica: Victoria Land, Pudding Butte nord | collected 2016-01-03
ACCCAGCCACCCGCATCTCAGAAGACGCAATCTCAACCTCCCCCTCCAAAGCGGTCACCACCTCCACCCCCCCCGACGCCCCCCAAGACCTAACCCTCCAAAACACGCTCCAAAACGCCGGCCACCGCCGCACCTCCTCGCAGAACCCCCGCTCCTCAGTCTCCCGCCGCCAATCCGGCAATCCAGGCTACGACGGCCAAGAATTGGGCGACAGCATGCGTTTGAAGTGGGACGAGGCGAACCTCTACCTGACAGAACAGGAGAAGAGTAGCACGATGAAGATTGAAGAGCCGAAAACTCCGTATGCCAAAAGGTATGAACCGGATGAGGATGAAGAGGAGATGCGTACGCTTGACGCGCAGGAATTGATGGTCGATGAGTTGGATAAGGCTAGGGAAGGGAGGAGTGCGCAGCGGACGAGAGAGGCGGAGATACCGGGGTTGGATATTGGGGAGCCGGAGGAGGATGTGGATGTGAGAGATGAGAGTGGGAGGATCGAGAGGAGCGAGAGTGGGCTGGGGTTGGGGAGGAGTGGGAGCTTGAAGGGTGAGAAGCAGGTCGTTGTTGATGACGAAGCGCCGGATGGGAAGGGACATGATGGCGTGATTCGGCACAAGGATTTTGAGGAGATGCGGAAGAAGCATTATGAGATGAAGGATGTCAAGGGCTTGCTTGGGTATATTCCACGTCCCTCTTCTGACTTATATCGTACTCGACTAACGAATTGATAGGCATTCAGCAGAAGAGCTCGAAGCAATGGATGAAGCCGAGGACAACCCTGCGCCTATGCCGAAGCTTCATCAAGGTCTCGTGAACGGGGTGTAATGTGGTAGCGTCGATGACTTACGACTGGACTTGTATGACTGCTGTATGGGCATTATTTCTAAAACGCAGGGATGCCCAATCAGACGAATGGGAGTAGCCTACCGTACATTAGATCATGGACTAATAATAACACGCTCAATATATGCTACCTTCTAGCTCCTAACCATCCTTATGCCTTCCTGCCTAGTCTCCCAATCCCAATCAAGTCCATGAATAATTGATGAAAATGAAGCTCGCCGCTACTGACGCTCAACGCAGGTGCCGTACCTTCCTCACGAAGGTGCTAGCCATCCCTCGAAGCCGGCTAATCGGCGCAGATTAGTCTATATGAAACCACCCATCGTCCTCTACGGAGAGTCCATCTTCCTCACGATCGATACATTATAGTAACGAAGCCTACTTCGACAGCGCGACTACCACAAGGGTTCTTTCTTTTTCATTCCGGTTTCCTCATCGCTGGGAAATTGCTGGCGGCAGGTTGGGTCTTGGTAGATTATATTCTTGCGTTCGGGTGTGAACAGAGGATCCTCAAGAAATGAGCTAAGATATTCATTTTGGGGGGGTTCATTGAGAAATTTTCGGCAGTGAAGCAGAAGCTCTCATCGGACCCCAGTGTAAGTATCTGCGATCCACGAGTAAAGAGCCGCATGACGATGTGCGGTCGCGTACGGACTTGCCGATGGAACCGATGAAGGCAAGCTCTTCGTCCGTTATTTGTTTCGCCAGCAGTTGGTTTGCGCGAGTCTCCGACCATCTGGCAAGCCACCGATATTTCTTCCACATTCTTGGTTGAGAAGTAAACTTAGTCATTATGCTCAGCGTCAAGCCGACGTTCAGGATCATATGTTGTAGCCTGAGAAAATCTGGATCGGGCATGTTTTCCGCGTCTAGCGTGTCTAACTTGGCCTTGATGAGCTGTATTTTTGTGATCAAGGTTTCACCCACTCGGTCCGGCTTAATATGAGACATGGCTGACGCCCAACGGCGAAATTGTGGTTTAAACTGGTCGTAAAATAGGTACCACAATCTAGCAAGCTCTACTGCATCGTTTAGTGAGCCGCTTTGGATATTGGCGGTTGTTTCCGTGCGGCTATGGTCGATGTTTGTACCTAGAGCGGCAGAAATCGGCTCGTTCCCTACGGTGAGTGAGCGGACACTTGAACGCACGTTGGTGAACACCGAGCTTTCTCCAATCATTTCCGTCATATGCTCATTTCTTGGTACTCCTGGAGCTCGTGGGCCAGCTTCTGTCTCATCCATGTCTCGAGTCTCGACGTTACCGGACCTACGGTCATCTGAATGCTCTGCGATGTCTCGTAGTACCTCATCGACCGAGCCGCAACTGCCTGACGGCTTCTCAATGGCTTCTCGTACTTCATTGCCCAAGCTGCAGTCATCTGGGTGGCCCCCTATATCTTCTTGTACGCCGACATCCCATGCCCCTCGGCTTCCTAGCTCCCGGACATACGCCTGAATCAGGGTTTTGTGTTCGTGAATCACGGAGCTCTTGAAACCTTCGCCAATCAAGTCTCTACGAAATTCTTTCCAAACCGCTCGATCATCGTCTGTGTACGATGTGAGTACCGAGCCCTCGCGGTAGCCGGCTGACATTGAACGGGCAGAAATTGTGTTGACAGCAAGCTGAATATCTCTGATGATGCCTCCAGAATCCACCATATAGCGCTCTATCCTTCCCGCCGAGCCTATGGATACCAGGTTAAGGTAGAGTGTGATCGCCGATGTATAGAACGTGACTTTACTTCTCAAGTCTCCCAGATCTGCCATCTTTCCATTGCCGAATCTGACGGCCTTCCAAAGCTTGCGGGTGCTCCGTTCCTCTTCACTCAGTGCAGCGTACTTCTCCAGTACCTTGTCGAGCATGACAAGAACGCTTCCGCAGTCTCCCACAATACCTTGAAGTTCTTCTCGGGATGTCCCGCCCGGGCTGTTGATTGGACTCTCCGCTTTCTCAACCTCTTGACCCAGCCGCCGGAGCACTGTGTGTAGGGTCGACACCTCTTTTGTAAGCTCGTCGTGTTCGCCACATGCTTTTCGAGAGTTCTGAAGTATTTTCCACGTCAACTGACCGAGGAGGAAGGCGTCGGCGACTGAGTAGCCAAAGGACATGACGATATGATCAGCCGTGGAGCTTGTTTAGCACCACGTCTATGGAGGAGGTTCTCCAGGGACAGTGAAAGCAAAGGCTATAGCTAGCTTAGATCGCTAAGATCAGGCTATCAAGACGGAACGTCGTCCTGAGTCAGCAACAAAATTGGGTGACACAGAGAGCCAGGAGGCTTTCGGAGTCAGTGGAACAGGTCAGCTTGAGACATACGCGCTGGTAAAGCAGAGAAGGAGATATTTGTGTGCTGCTGAATTTGGGATATGCATTAACTTGCTGCATGTCGCGCAACATGGCTGGATGGCAAACGTGCACTCTGCAGCCTCGACAGCCCCAAGGCTGACATCCTGCGGCAGTGGGAGTGGAATACTAAGGAGGAAGCTGTCATACTCATAGGACGCCTCCTGAACACAGGACTTTGATACAGGATAATCCCTAGAAACAGGACCTTGGGCCGCAATGCATTGGTCCAAGCGCGCGCTCCTTCCCTCTCGTTCTCTTTCTTTTCTGACTACATCGCTCCTTCTTCACCTTCATATTCTTCTGTCCATCTCTGGGTGCTTTCTGTCCAAGTACTTATTCGGTGAATTGAACATAATCTCCAAGTTTCATAATTTGAGCCAGTGCTGTAGTCTACTGTGGTATGCAGCCCCTCCTGCCAACGCACGCCTGCATACACCCTTCGCTTGCACTTCCCCATCACACCCACTCGTGTCCGCGCGTTTCTACTGCTAGCTTTCTTTCTTTACCAGAAAACCGCAGCAGCACAGCTGTCATTGTGCAAGCTATCTGCTAGAATATCTGCAGGATCTTGTTCTACCCAATAGAATAGAGGGTTTTGAAACAGTCGCCATGGCGCCAGATCGTCAAAGTGCAGATGCGGCTGCTGCTACTGCAGTGACAAATATGCATGATGTTGTTGTACAAAAGGCACATGATCTGGACGTGGCTCGAGGGCAGGAGGCCCCGACTAGCGAATTCGCCACTGCGAAGCCAGAGATAACTCGGAGGGATGTCCATACTGCTTCATCAATAACTGCGCAACGCCGATATAACAAAGCAAACCCTAAAGAAAGGAATCTCGCGCATCAAGCAGCACTGGGGCGGTCTGCGGTGAAAGCTAAAGATTCCGCTCAAACCTTCCCACCGGGGTCTTCGTCCGGCGCCAGTTCTAAGCCAGTGCTCGTGCGCGCACCGTCAATCAAGACGGATATGAAAAAAAGGGCCAAAACCAGGGCTGGGGCCGAATCGCCACAATTGCCACCACTCGAGAGCTTTTCGATCCATGACATATTGACTTCCATTGGGCCCGAAGCTGAAGCATCAATTGATGCCATCGCTGAAATTTGCGGTCGAAGTAAGATGAGTCTGGCAGACGAACATAGCTCCCATCGTCCTCCTCATGTACAGCTTGTGGCTACCGAAAGTAGTCCTGCAGAATCGCTTCCATCCACGCGCTTAGAACCAGTAGTGGAAGCGACCTCAGTCGGATCTCACACTCGGTCGAAGACGACAAGTTTGAACCTGGCAAGGGCTTTCCCTGACACAGAATCAATCTTAGGCAATGCTACAGCCGCAACCTCGAACGTGACATCACAGGCCCAAGCCAAGTTCACGCAACCGACCAGGGATGATACTTCGGCAGAGACGGCACCTGCTCCGTTGCTCTTACAGGTTTTTGCTTGGCTGCGCCGGTCAACTCCAGGAAAGGAAGCTGCAAGCTCCTCCAATAAAGATACCACAGTCGAAAACACCCTTCGAAGCATGCTGAGTGATACTGACGGCATGCGATCAAGAATGGCAATGTAGCAAAGCGTATATGGAAAATCGCCTACGCTTGACTCCTCCGTTTGGAATGGGATGGTGACTAAATAGGAGAATTTGTGTAATCATGGGTCCGGCAACGTTATCATGAGGAAAACTTGAATCTCTCACATTCCTCCCCTGGCCATTCTCCCTATGGCGAGCGGGATGCGCCTCTACACCAGCGCCTTACATGCATGGCCACCGCATAAACTCCTTTGCCGTTCACATTTCGGCAATCTCAAGCTCCACCAGGCCCAAATATGGACCATTGGCCGCTTACCGATCCGTCAACATCCCGACCTTCTCTGATAACAGATCCATGCAGGCGCCACGGGATGGCTCTCTGCTCAGACTTTTGCGCATTCTTGAGATTGTGAGGTGCCCCCTTTAGCTCGTCGATTGCAGGGATGAAATCATGATCACTGCTGAAGCTCCTGCTGCGTGATGAGATCTGTTGGTCTTCTTTCGAGTATCTTCTTGGATAAATCAGAGACGATTCCGAGCATGCTAGGAGTCTTTGTGTGCTGTCCAGTCCACGCAGGCATTTGGCTAGGACGATCGCATAGGCTGAACAGCTTCATCAAACAAAGTACGCAGAACTGCCCTTTCGGATCAATCTTGATTTGTTCCTTTCAAGGCCTTCAAAAAAGCCCCCCCTCCATCACGTTTGAAGCTGTCACCCTCTCAAGCCATCAAAGCTTTGCAGAAAGACCCTGATCCATATAACATACGCCAAATAATCCAAATGGCCGCCACAACGAGCACAATCTCCACAGCGAGGATGATCAAGAGACCGTAATATCCATTGCGGACCAGCCACAGTCTACGAATGAAGCCATATAGAACCCAGACCGTGATCAGCCCTACGATATCTCTCAACCTCACTGCTGCGGCTGGGAGTGATCAGAGTAGGTGTGTTGAGAGTCATGGACAGAATTGCAACCCGACGATCTTCGAAGTTTTAGAAACGAATTTCGGTTATCCCATGTCCTGGCGACTTGGGCACTCGTCTCGGCTAGGCCTTGGCAGAAACCCCTGAAAAGAGTTCCCTGCCAGGATATAGGATAATGGGGTTATGAGCCTAATGCCTGCGGAAAGGGAAGGGGGCCACGTTGGTTGCCGCCGCAGAAATTGCAGTGGTGGTGTTAGATAGGATGAGGATGAGGATGATGGTATATAGACTCATCTACAATAAAGGCCGGCATCTACGCGTATCTTCATGCAGGAAGGGTCGAGCAACTAGGGGAAATCTCCAAGGTCCGGAGGGTACTGACCTGCTTCTTTGAGAAATAGTGATAATGTGAAGAATCATGGCCAAGTGCAACGGGGGAACTGTGGAAGCATAACCCTTACCATCTTCAGCAAGTCTGCTCCTTTTTAAGCCCATACCCGCAAAATGCAAGTCTTATCTTTTGAAATGTACAGAATGTTCGAACCCTCCTCTCAAGACGTATCAGTATGCGAATTACATCATTTGGAGGAAGGCCAAGTGTGAATGGAATCTATGTGAGAGCTACCACTCAACTATCCTATCATGAAAAGGAGAGTGAAAAATCTCACTTGATGAGAAGAGAGGATGCTGCTGCTGCTGTAAAGACCGTTATGCCGTGCACATTAGTTCCATGGCCCCATCACTTCGTTTCCAATCTTTCGATCCATAACCACATCCTGCATGCAATTTGTCGTTCCTTTGCTTTCTGCCATGTAGTCAGAAGCCCGCTTCTCCCAATCGAGGCGCTCCGCCCTCCCAGTCGAACCTCTCGTAGTATTTGAAGACTAACTCGTACCCCTCCAGATCATGCACGATGCGGTCTACTCGTCTGTAGCCCCTGATCTGATCCAAACGGCTACTCTTCCTAGCGACCTGCTTCTGAAGCGCTCTAATCTTGTCGGCTGTTTCACTCTCATTGGCATCAGCGATTTCCTCGTCGTCGAATGTCTTCGTTCCCTCGAACAGGGTCACCGAGAAGCGTCCGGGTTTGAAGATGCTGACCACCTGTTCGATGACATCCGCTGTCTCGCGTCCGGTTTGCTTGCTGGGAACGTTGGTCTCAAAGGATGCGTATGAGCAGTTTGCCTCCGGTGTAACGTGAACGGTGAAGTAATGAGTAGCGTCTCGACCGCTGGGGGCTGGGATAACACCATTGGCAGAGAAGCCGCACGGGGTGAATAGATAGGCATCGACGCGGGCGTCAGGATACTTAGATGTAGGATAAACATCAGCTAAGCCGGACGCTTCGGAAACAACAGTACCGAGTGCATGCCCCTCTGTGGTCAACTCTGCAGGATAGTCGAGGAGATCGGAACCTGAGGACATTAGTTCACCCGGGTCAGAAGAGGTATTGCTAAAGACATCCACATTCTCGTCCATGGTCATGAGAGGGCCCTTTTCTGCCGACTTGTTAATGTTGATTGGTTTAGATGGCAGGTTGCCGATGTCTCCAATGTGCTCCTCCGCATCCAAGCGCGCCTTGTGGACCATTTCATAGTACTGACCTTCCGCGACCGCACTCGCGTGGTCGAGGTAAAATTGCTTGGCCTTGTCTGCATCGAGATCCGTCATGAGTAGTTCCAGAGTCTCATCCTGATCATCGTCATAATTATCACCAGCTGTGAGAGCTACCTTCGACAGAGGAAGATTCAAATACTTTGTCTCGGTCTCCCGCCTCTCAGGTGTAGATGGCGGCGTCAAGATGGTGTTGGGTTCGGTAAGGTAAAGATACCAATGTTCGCCGTTCATCTTTCCAATCATGTATGCGCTACCGCCCAGGAATAGCCGGTCAAGTGAATTGACTTCGTCTCTCCAGCTGCGATGTGGGCCACGCTGGCGGTCAGGAAACAGAAAGTTCTTTCGACTGTAGAAAACTCGATAAGGGATCGCAGCAGTGCCAGTACCGATTTTCTGATTTGCAACCCGGTGAGGGAACTTCGCGAACAGTGCAGCGATCTCGAGAATCCTGGGCAAGCCGGTAAGAAGCGTGGTGGTGCCGCATGTCTTCAGTATGAGCTTATGAGGAAAGACGAACATGCTTGATTCAGAGAGTAGATAGGCATCGACATGCTCGGATTCGACGACTGAGAGGACCTTGCAATTGACCAGCTCAAGCATATCCTTCCATATTTCATAGGGGACGATTTTCAGCCCTGCCGGCGCCGTGGTCTCGGGCAGGGAGGCTGAACAGGAGCTGAACCATACTTCTAAGAGCTTCTCTGGCCCTGTTGAATGTCAGCGTGAGATACGAGGCTTCGATTTCAACGAACATACCTTCAAACGCATTTGTAGAATCGAGATCAATGGTAACATCGCGATTGATTGTCAGATATGGAGTCCCGCCACAAGAGGATGGAGATGCTGTGTAATGCTTGGGGATATCAATATTGACCATATCCGAGCGGTAGCTTGGTCAGTGACCCTTGTCAGCTTATGTTGATATTGTGGGCTTGAGCGGTATCCGGAAGTGGCTTTGCCTCTTCGGTGTGTGCACCCGGTGTCAGGCTGCGGCGGTGTTGATAGATCTCACTTGCTCGAAAGGACCGTGAGCACAGTCTTCCACCCAGACGAACAGTGCGGCGTCCGCCTGAGAAGAGAAGGCCCACGCTCGGTGGGATGGTGTAGAGGCTGGCTTAAGCCAGCAGCAGTCAAGGTATGATGTGTGCTGACTGTGGATGCGTTATGGGGGTCGAGCCGAGAGAGGGATGAAGAAGTCCTTGTACCAAGGAATTTTGGCTACGTAGGGGTCCTCGTGCTGGGCAAGCAAACGAGGATGTCCTGTATAGGTTGGGTAAAGGTAATGTGGAAGGTCAGTGAAGTTGCAGTGGCGGGGTGTTATCTGGGTCTTTCCCTCACGTTAGTTGTTACTCTCACCCAGGAACGGTGCTGCTTGAAGACGTTCCAGCTGTGTCGTGTGTGGGGATAGAACTCACTTCGCAGGCTTGGAGAGGAACCGTAGCAGATCTTTGTTGCTCATGGAGACAAGTAAGTCAGTGCATTGAGGGATACTGTGTGGTATCTGGAGCTGGTGATATCTCAGTTGAGCGGATCAAAGTGTATCAAGATTCGTAGGGTTCGTGTGTTGCGTTGAAGTCGAGCACGAGTCGGGCGAGACAAATTCATGTGTGGTGAGCTAATTTTTCGCGGCAGCCGCGGTCTGGCAAGTCCCGCAAAGACCAGGCTAAGGCCAATTCGCCATAGGGCTGACTCACATGGGCAAAACAAAGGTCGATATTTCTACTATCGCCTTCGAAACATGCCGCTGTCAGACGGCCATGGAGACCCGATACTATAACAGGAAAGCCGATAATACCTCGCATTCAATATATTCAGAGGTACGGGCACTGGCTCTGCATGAGCTTCACACGGCTTAACTATACCGCAGCTCTATATTCTCACTTTCTACTCAAATCTACAATTCCTCACCAATTCATGCAATCATATGCTTAACGACCTTTCACTCGCAATACGAACTGTGCTTGCAATGGTTGTTCTGTAAGTATCACCCTGATTTCCATCTCCTCCTGTGCAAGGGATCTGTTCGTCTCTCAAGCCATCTGGAATGACACTTCCGCTTCATTACCATACTTCAACGCCCACGACACGACGGACGCAGTTTTGGCAAGTCTGATGAGTTATCTGGCAAGAATTGACAGGCTGGCAAAGAGCAAGCCACTGCGAATCGGGTTGTATGCATCCAGCCTGGAACGAGGCGTTGGAGACTTTGTTCAGGCTGCTAGGCTCGTGTAGATTAGGGGTGAGTCAAGATAATGTAAGGTACGGGTAGGGGGCGTTACGAAGTACGTCTTCCGCTTTTTCGACGAAGTCGCGTGGCCTGAGCCGTTCGTCGCTTACATAGCTTGCCTAATGCGGCAGTCTTGTCTTCGAAAACTTGCAGATGCTCAAGTTTCTGGCGCCAAACCCTCTAGCGTTCTTGATCTGGTGTAGCGGAGGGTCAAAGAAGAGTTGAAAACACACGGGGGCGTGTGCAGCGGTAGCTGCAGTGCCAACGCATACCTGGCCGGCGGCATGGGGATATGCAAAGACCCGCACTGCACTCATTTTTGGGGCTCTTGACGGTCACGGGATTCGCCACCGAGGTCCGTTTGCATCAAGTTTCTACCATTTGTTCTGCCAAATTATCGCCGACCTGTCAAACACCGGGACGCTCATTCCGCAATACATGGAGTGGAGTGGTGGTGTGGTGGCGCCTGTTTTGGTGCCACACTTTTGTGCCCTGACCTTATGCCATTGGTCAGAAGAATCTTGGGGAGGAGCTCGTGAAGATCTACCGCAATGTATCATGCAACTAGGGAGACTAGGCCAATGGCCGTGTCGATCGGTGCTGACAGTTGTTCGAGTCCTACCTCGCCCGGTGGATACCAATCTCTGGCACTATACTGGAACAATGTACCTGCGAGGTGAAAACCTGGTCGTCGACGGAGGAATTGGATGGCTGTGGGCGTTCGTAGCTGCATGCTGGAAACAAGTCATTGACTTTCTGCTTTTCACCGCCCCTTGCCTCGAGAAGGATGCGTTCAGTGTTCATCTGAACTACAAGGATTTCCCACCCCAAATTCGGAAGATCAAACATCGTAGCACGTCAGATGAGATCGTTGAGAGCCATCGCAATGGTAAGGTAGACGGATGTCCAAGAGAGGGAAGTCAAAGCCATTCGATAGCGGTTAGGCTTGGTGTGGCTGTAGCTGGCCTCGAACCCCTCGTGGTATGATTGGTCGATTGGCACAAGCTGCAGATAACCCGGCCACACCACCTGAGTCCTTCGCTGCTGCACGAAATCTGCATGACCTGTACATACATTGCGCCAGTCCCAACTCCCTGCTTACTCGCCACGACATCAACAGAATCGGCCGGTGAAGAGGAGCAGGATCATTGCTATGCGCTGGAGCCACCGCCAACCGCGCATTTCAACAACGGCGGCTGTCTCTTCTCATTAGCGACCACCTCCAACTATCCGTGTGCATCCTCACCAGCTAAATAGATGTGGAGGATCCAATGTCGAAGCGGCGGCGATTGAGTCCAGGCAACACCTCTCCCCTTTCATCGACAGCATCTCGATGACATGGTGGACAGCATGGAGCATAGCTACTCCATGCATGGCCACACACGTAGCTTATCCTGTATGTTCACGCCCTTTCATCTGATCTTTGCGGTGAAAGCACAATGCAGTCATGGCGAGACATCAACGGTGGCAGACCGCTATCTATTTTTCGTCCGTGAAGCTGAGTACTGATGCAAACAAAGCCTTGGCATCCACCATCATGGCGGTCACTTCAGACGCTTCGCCCTTCACTTCCGTCACTGCGTCTCCCATGGAGTCTCATGAAGCAGATGAGCTGCCAATCGAATTAAAAATACCATTACCACCCTCCAGTGCCTGTTCAGAACACAATGAAGAGAAGGAACACCCGGCGAAAGAGTCAATTCAGGGGTCCTTAGAAGCACAAGCGACCATGGAGAAGGACATACACCCAGATGATGGCGACCCAGAACCTGAAGTACACAACAATGCTATTCCAGATATACCTGAGACGGAAAAAGTGCCCGAAACGGCCATGAGCTTGGAGGACCTTGCCTATTTGCTGGAATTGGAAGTGTATCAAAAGCGCCGGACCATCACTGCTCAGGCTGAATTGAAGCGGCTTAGGCTTTCTTGTGGACTAGACAAAAGATTGATCAGCACATTCACGATTGCGTACGGGAACATGATAGACCAGTACAAGACCGATGATCAAGCTGGATTTGCAGGGCTTTTCGAAGCATGTGAACAGCTGAAGGCTTCGTGTGATTCCGCGGGCCGCTCTATCGGGTCCTCAGGAATTGAGCTACAACAGGTTCCTCTGGCCCCGAATGACCTGGAGAGCCAATCGTTTTTCCAAATGCTGCCACTGCAGGAGCAAGAAGCTGTCCTCGCGTTCATGGAGCAGATCAGGACCGAGCCAAACTATTTGTCCGACAGGATATCTAGCATGTCACCAACGGAGCTGACGGCATTGACTTCCACTTATCACCCTGCTGGCATTGATTTCTCTATCCTACAGAACCATTCCCATGGAAAATCACAAGCCTTCAGTCGGGACAGCCAGATGATGAAACTCTCACGAAGAATGGACAACCTACATCGCTTCCATAATCAGGACCCTTTCTTTTCTTTGCTGTACGGTGTCTTCGACTCCTCCGCACGCCCAGGGTCTCAAGAGCATACCCGACGTCTGGATATTTGGTCTACAGTCTGTGCCAGAAATATGGTCGAGGGTTTTGGTGGATCCAGGCAGGGCACTGACGAGTTTGCCATAGCTTCCCTAGATGCATTTGCCAGCTTTCAGGACTGGACATTAAAACCCAGGATGGAGACCTACCTCATGAGACTACTGGTCGAAGGATCTTTCTTGTTGGAAATTCCTTCAAACCGGGCCGTGAACTTCAAAGAGCCTTTGGAAACACACAATGCTAAGGCTGCAATAGCAGAAGCTGATTTCTTTGAAAGTGCATTGACAGATCTGTTCGAGCTTTTGACGGCAGGAGACTTCCAGCAAGCTGTGCCTGCCGACGTTTTAGCATTTGCGCATTCTCTTCTGCGAAAGATTGAAGATCCAAAGCTAAGACTTCGAGCACAACAATTCATTGTCATCAGATGGTACTTTGCGACCTTCGTCTCTAGTATTGTCGTTTACCCTGAGGTAAGCTCGATCATATAACCGATGATGGATATCTATAACGAAGTTCAAATAGGTACGCGGCCTCATGATGACACAGCATATTGGCGAGACAGCCAGGCGTTTGATTTGGCAAAAGCTGGTTGTCCGAATGCAAGAACGAGTCTTTGATGTGATCCTTCCATGGTGCGTAAACTGCTGCAATACATAAAGTCCTACTAGGCTGATTGGGTGCGCTTCAGGAACAACCGTGCTTTAGTCAAGCCTGACATACGAGATGGTATCATAGCCATATTCGACTCCTTTGAACCACCCGTTCTAGATAAAGTTGAAGATCCCTCCAAGGCCTTAGGCGGAGCTGAAGAGGCATCAAGCCGATTTTTGATGCTAACCCCACTGGACTTCGTTGGCCTTGTCCAGGCATTATGTCCAGAGCGAACTACTCCAAGCAATGATCTAGCGTCCACGGGCCCAATATCTGACCGTCCTTCTACAGCTGGTTCGTCCACTTTGGTTGCCGGCTCCAGCGCTGTTTCCAGTGCTGTGGATCCCTCTAATACAGTAGATATCATAGGAAACGAGAACGAGATCCCATTCTCCTTGACTGAGCCTCCAGCCAAAGAGGAAGGCTCTCATGTTCTCCAAGACGGTCAGCCGAAAAAGGCACAGGCCAAGTCCATGGAGATAGCCCAAGAGGATGTCGACGCGCAGCTCAGGAGGACCTGCCAAACACTGAGAGTCAATTCAGCATGCGACGGGGCCTCTGATTCGGGATCCTCTCCACATATGTGGACGTTTATCTACTATTCAGCGGACGGGTCGACGCTCTCCATGGTACCAAAGCAGCAAGACGAAATATTCGTGGTCAGTGCTCCGCATGTCGAGCACTTCGGCATCGAGGACGACACCGATACCATCAATTTCATGAGAACAGCATTGGTCCCACTGCTTATGGAAAACGAGGAGTTAAGACAGAAACCGCTGACAGCTTCTACCGCGTCCAAAGCAAAGCCTTTGGATAGCAACCGGGACCCGCTGGAAGCCCTTATTGCGATGGCCATGAACAAGGCCCAGTCCGCTCTGAACTTTGGTGAAGCTCACACTTGGTGGAACACTCTCAAAACCTATCGGCTTTATTTAGCTTCTAATCCGTTCAAGTCGTCCCGTACACTACTCCTGGATCTCTCAACTAATCTTAAGACTAGCATTGACACCACGGGCAATATAGCCAAGGAGTGCCAAATCCAATGTAGGTCACTGGACAAGTTGCAGACTCAGAGCAAGAGCGTGCTCGCTCGACTGGAAGAGCTACGGAACGGGCTACGGGTAAAGATGTGGTATGTCTCAGATGTCCGGCATTCAGCGACATATGAGGAGGCTTTGTACGTTACTCGCGCTTTACGGAGTATGGCGAGCTCGAGGAAATCCAAGCAGGCAGGCAGTATTCAGAATTGGGCACGTCAGCGACTTCGGGGATCCAATATCAACGACCGGGCTGAAGTTCAGACATTAGAAGCCATGGTAGCTCCTAAGGATCATGGTGGTTTGCCGAAGCTAGCAGACGAACAAGTTGAATTGACATCGAGATGGCTTACCCGCAATAGTATCGAAAACTTCTGCAAAGGTGAGGAGAGGATCCACCGGTTTTGCCACGAGGTCCACAGGTCCATCGACAAAATTGCAGGAATAAGTCTAGTTGAGAGCCCAGTCTTGTGGTCTAGCAATCTCTTCAAGCGTGAAAGAATATCTTTTGATACCCAGCCGGCTAGGCCTGGCGCTCTTGGATCGTCGTTCAATGCCACATCTGCGCCGGTAATTCCGTACGAGTATGGCAATCTGCACTCGCCGGCGCTAAGCTCTCCAGACATGTCTTCACAGCTTTATGCAGGATTCAAAGCCAGGTCTCCACCAAATAGCTTCGGTGGGTTCTGGAGCGGTAATCATCCATCACGCGGATCTCCGGGACTGGGTCTGTATGGCAACCAACCCATTCTTCCCCCAACACCAACGTCTCCTCCGTCGTCCTGGTCTAGTAATGCTTTCATCTCTCCACCGCCTCTGTATACAAGTGGACCTCCTCCACCCTTCAATTCTCTTTATTCCCCTGACCACTCGCGTGGAAGTAAAGAAGGGAATACTTTACCGGCCAAGAGCGCCTTTGCCAAGCGAATCAGGAAGAGCCTTTGCAGCTTGCTGATCAGTGACCTTGGCTACCTGTTGTGGAATCAAGGCAGTGAGACAGACGTCTGGGTCAATACCTGCTTGGCACAAGAGCAATGCGAACTCGAAAACGCGAAGGCTCATGATTCTATAATGCAAAATAACAGCCTTGATGCTCTGTCGAAGAATATTCCTCAGCGAGACTGGACTTCTGGAAATGGACCCTCCACGAGCTTTCATATGCCTGAGATGGGCCCACAACCGCATGACAGAATCACACATAATCACCATGCTGACCAATTCCCTCTCACGGAAGCCTACACAATGCTTCTTCGAAAGATGTCGCTTACCCACGATCCTTACGCCAAACTTCATGCCCTGTACGAGCTTGAGGACCTCATCTCCAAGTCAATGGATGTTGGACCTCATACAGGAGCTGCAAATTCTGGCTCCATTCGTTTGGGGACCGGAGATGGCAAATCCAGCCTCCGTAGCAAGAGCATCCCTATGACGAAGGCGACTAGCCTTGAGGAAGCCATTGCCAATTGCACCGAGCGAAGAGCAGGCACCATGAGATCCAAAGGCGCAAAGTCGACATCTTTTGCCCTTGGCGGACCCAGTGACCGTGCAGAACCCAGTATACCTGACACCGATAAGGTCGTGAGTGCTATGTTTTCCATTTTCAGAGACCGTAGGTTTCGGTCTACAACTCTCTTCCGAGATCTTCAGTACATAGCAGCTTTCATCCCCTCCGAGACCTTGGATCAAACTGCGCAGGGCAAAGCATTCTGGGACGCAGGTCTAGCAGCGCTGGCGCTGAAAGAGAAACTCTGCGAATCGATGATCAGTCGCGCCAATACCATCACAGCTTGCCATATCTCTCCGCGCAACTCGCTGGATCCAGCTGCTGATAACACTCTGGCTTCGACAACACTTCGCGACGCTGCAGAACTGTGGCTCATCACCGCCAAAGAAGGTTCTCCCATTGCGGCTCGGGAGCTTGGGCTTTTCTATCTGACGCATCCGGAGTTACTGCCAAGGGTCACCGCGCCGTTCTCCAAGGCGAAGGACGTCTTCAGGTCGGTGGTATCGAACGATATGAGGGCTGGCGATAAGGAGAGAGGTGCTCTCGATCCGCATACTTTCGCTGTGGTGTTCCACTGGATGGAAGTTGCGGCCAATGGGGGCGACAAAGATGCGAGGGATTTCTTGAAGGGGAATGGAGATTTGAGCGGTGGCCGCTGATGGGGATACTGATATAACCCGTCGGGCTTTTATTCTGGTACATACTTTCGACTTTGGTGGCAGTTTACATCTGACGTTTCTTTTTCCAAGCTCAGATACAATTACAGGGGGAGTGAGGTGATGGGAGGCTGCTTGTATTATTGACACCGTTGGCATTGATGAGCGTCTGGATATGATGATACCTCTTCTGTTTAGCAATGATACTTTGTGCTATATAACTTCCAAAAAAGTGGTTCCAATCCTCCATCATTTTCTTACGAACTACATACTTCAAATTGTTACTATGCTGAAGTGAATTTTCTATAGAAGCTCCATTTGTATGTTGTAGGCTCTCGTGTTCACCCATGCCAGAGTACCATTTGGATAGGACACCACCATGACCTCCTCTGTACCATTCCCCACGGCACTATCATGGGACCTACATTCCATAATGGTCCCAATATGAGCTATGAGATCAGAGCATAGTCAAGCCAGCTAAGTACCCATCTCGTTATAACCTCTCCGTCGGTCTTCGAAGTAGACTGGACATAAGCGCCGCTCTACAGTAAAACGACTTAAGCAATGCGGAAAATCCTCCCCAAGAGAACTCCAAGGACGACAAATGGGTCCACTAGCTAGAAGGAATTGATCCATAGACCTCCTCGTCCTATGCTTGGGCTTCCAAGCAGCAGGACGAGAAAGACACGCTGATCACGCCGCTAGACCCACCTCCCGAATGATATCAACGTCATACATCTCCTCCGCCACTCCTCCCCTCCCTCTCAAACACCCCCTCAAGCATCAATGACACCCTTCTTCCGCCGCCCCTTCCACCCCACCCCCCGCAACATAACCCTCCTAACCCTCTCCCTCCCCGCCCTCTTCACCACCCGCGCCGCCATGTCC
>JAABUK010006883.1_pt1 | contig 16704 bp, 19 predicted proteins | sample 5559141 | NCBI WGS metagenome assembly JAABUK01 (sample SAMN10711869, study PRJNA513367) | rock metagenome | isolation source: Antarctica rocks | place: Antarctica: Victoria Land, Pudding Butte nord | collected 2016-01-03
CTGGACCCGCCGCCGCCCGCCGTCCCGCTGCCCGCGATCGGTCTCACCAACGACGTCGCAGTCGTCACCGCCTTGTCCAACGACGTGAGCTTCGACGTCGTGTTCTCCCGCCAGATAAAGGCGTTCGGCAAGCCAGGTGACATCGCTGTCGCTATCTCGACGAGCGGGGGCTCGCCCAACGTGCTCGCGGCCATTGAGGAGGCCGACCGCGTCGGTCTGGTCACGGTGGGATTCGCCGGCTACGGCGGTGGCCGGATGGCCGAACTCCCTGCGCTGCAGCACCTTTTCGCGGTGCCGTCGTCGTCGGTCCACCGCGTGCAAGAGGTGCAGACAACGCTCTATCACGTGCTGTGGGCGGCGACCCGCGCGGCGCTCGGGAATGCGATCACTCCTGACCCAGCTGCGCCGCCGCCACCGCCGCCTGCCCGAGGCTGATGCCGCCGTCATTGGGTGGCACCTGGTGGTGGGTCAACACCCTGAATCCGTTCCCCTCCAGCCGGTCCAGGCAGCGGCAGACCAGCAGCGAATTCTGAAACACGCCGCCGGACAGCGCGACTGTCGACAGGCCGTGCAGCTCGCTCAACCGCCGGCACACGTCGACCACGAGATCAGCGACCGCGTTGTGAAAGCGCGCGGCGAGGACCGGTACGGCCGTACCCGTCGCCAGGTCGTCGACCAGCGCGCGCACGAGTTGGCCGACGTCGGCCACCGCCACCGGCCCGGCACTCACCGGCACGCCGTACGTCCCGCACTCGCGTGGGTCGGCAATGTTTTCCAGCTCGATGGCGGCCTGCCCCTCGTAACTGGCGACGTCGCGCACGCCGAGCAACGACGACACCGCGTCGAACAACCGCCCGGCACTGGACGTCACCGGCGCGTTGATGCCGGCTCGGGCCGCAGCCAGCACCTGATCCCAGCGGCGTCCCTGCCGCGCCACGACGGCGAGGCCGGCCGGCAGCTCCCCGCCGTAGGCGGCATCCAGGTGAGCAGCAGCCATCCGCCACGGCTGGTGCACCGCCGCATCGCCGCCCGGCATGGCGACCTGACCCAGATGCGCCGCTCGCTCGGCTCGAATGAGGTCGGCGATCAGGAACTCCCCGCCCCAGGCCGTGCCGTCGGTGCCGAGGCCGACGCCGTCGAAGGCGACCCCGATGACCGGGCCGGCCACCCCGTTGTCGGCCAGGCAGGAGGCGATGTGGGCATGGTGGTGCTGTACGCCGATCAGCGCCACCTCGGCGAGCTCGTGGGCATAGCGGGTCGACGGGTAGTCCGGGTGCAGGTCGTGGGCGACGACCTTCGGGTCGACATCGAGGAGGCCGGTGAGGTGCCTGATGCCGTCGAGATAGGCCAGCATCGTCGGATAGTCGCCGAGGTCGCCGACGTGATGCGACACGAATGCCTGCCCGCCGCGCGCGATGCAGAAGGTGTTCTTCAGGGCCGCGCCGCATGCCAGCACGGGCTGGGGAGTCTCCTGCGGCAGCCGGATCGGGCCCGGCACGTAGCCCCGCGAACGACGCACCGGCAGCGCCCGCCGGCGTACGACCTTGGCCACCGAGTCGTCGACGCGGGTCCGGATCGCCCGGTCGTGCAGCAGATAGGCGTCCGCGATTCCGGCCAGCCGCTGTTGAGCATCGCCGTCGTCAAAGGCGATCGGCTCGTCGGAGGCGTTGCCGCTGGTGAGGACGATGGGCCCGCCGAAGGTTTCGAGAAGCAGGGAATGTAACGGGGTGTAGGGCAGCATCAATCCGAGTGTCGGCGCCCCGGGGGCGACCGAATGCGCCACGCGTGCATCGGCACGGCGGGTCAGGATCACGATCGGCCGGGCCGCGCTGGTCAGCAGCTCCAGCTCCACCGCATCGACTTCGCACATCGACCGAGCCGCGTCGATGTCGGCCACCATCAGCGCGAACGGCCGGTCCTCCCGATGCTTCCTGACCCGCAGGGCAGCGACCGCCATCTCCTGCTGCGCGTCGACGGCCAGGTGATATCCGCCCAGCCCCTTGACCGCGACCACCTCACCCCGGCGCAGCAGATCGACCGTCCCCGCAACCGGGTCCTCGGACGGCGATAGGCCGCCCCGCCCCAGCAGCCGCAGTTGTGGGCCGCAGTCCGGGCAGCATGTCGGCTCGGCGTGAAAGCGACGGTCGGCCGGGTCGTCGTACTCCGCCTGGCATCGCGCGCACATCGCGAACGGGGCCATCGTCGTCCGGGAACGGTCGTACGGGACGGCGCGCACGATCGTGTAGCGAGGACCGCATGCGGTGCAATTGATGAACGGATACCGGTAGCGCCGGTCGGCGGAATCGTACAGCTCATGCAGGCAGTCGTCACAGGTCGCGGTGTCCGGAGAGACCAGCGCCCGGCGGGCGCCGCCGGTCGCGCTGGTGCGGACCTCGAACCGCGTATCGCCGGAAACCGCGAGCGGCTCGGTGCGGATCTCGGCGACCCGCGCCAGCGGCGGCGGCCGGTTCAGCGCATCCAGCAGCGCGGCAACTGCGTCCCCGTCACCTTCGACCTCCAGAATGACACCCGCGGAGTCGTTGCCGACCCAACCGGTCAGCCCTCGGCTGGTCGCCTCGCGCCAGACGAAGGGGCGGAAGCCGACGCCCTGGACCAGACCGGAGACCCGCGCCCGAATGCGCACCCGGCGCGCCGGTGCCTGCGTCATGCGATGAGAACCTCCGCTTGCTTGACGGCCGGTGCAGACGATGGTGGTCACGACGCCGCCCTTGACACTGGTCCGTAAGCAGGTCTAAGACAAGACCTGCGTGGCATAGACCGGCATTCCGGGCCGCCAGGGTGTGGTCGCCGGTCGGATCCGCCAACTGCCTTTGCCGTTGCGCGCGGCCAGGAAGGAATCACATGACCGAGAGCGATCCGAGTCCGCACCTGCAGCCGGAGCCGCAGGAAGCACGCGGGGCAATGGGCTCCCGCGACGACGGCCCCGCGCCGGGCACCGGTCCGGCCAGCCGCCCAGCGGGTGACCCGCACGAGGGTGATTCGACCGGCGTGGACCAGCAGGGGACAGCGCTCCCCGAAATGGACGAGATGCCGGCCGGCGACCAAGGCGGCTGAGGACACATCCCTTTTTTCCGCGTTGATCTCCCAGGAGGCACCACATGACGGCACCAGGCGACGACGGCACCAGCGCCGACGACACCATCGATGGGGACGAGTCGCAGCAGCCGGCGGAAGGATCGGTCGGCGGCGGCCGCAGCACGCGGGGCCCATCGCTGAGTGCCGGCGGCGAGCAGGAGCCCGGCGGGCTCGTTCCCCCCTACGAAGGACGCACAGAAGGCATGGATTCCGCTGAGGACGCCGGCTCGATGCGCGGCGGAGTGCGAGTCGGCGGCGCGACCGGAGCGGTCGAGGACGACGAATTCAAGGCGCCCGACCCGGCCGAGACACCAGGTGGCCGGACGGCGTCACCGGGGGACGAACAGCCCGCGGAGGAGATGCCGGACGGCACCTCCTCCGAGCAAGGAGTCGACCTGACCTCGCATGTGCCAGGAACGCCTGCTGGGGAGAAGGGCGGCGCCTGATGCTTGACACCGGCACCGGGCGGGACTAGGACTGAGTCTTGCGTCACATGGACCGGCACCGCCGGTTCCGGTGGCTCGGGGGGCGACACAGGGGCGGCAAACAGCACGCCCCGTTGGGAGGCAAGCAGTGCTCTCCGCTGAGGCCCTTGCGGCCGAAGACACCCTCGTCCACGTCTTGTGGATCAATGCCGGACTCAGCTGTGACGGGGACTCGGTCGCACTGACCGGGGCCACTCAGCCCAGCATCGAAGAGATTGCCCTGGGCGCGCTGCCGGGATTGCCCAAGGTGGCAGTCCACTGGCCGCTGATCGACTTCGAGTGCGGCCCTAAAGGGGGTGCCGACGACTTCATCGAATGGTTCTGGAAAGCCGATCGCGGCGAGCTCGAGCCGTTCGTGCTCGTCGTCGAGGGCTCGATCCCCAACGAAGCGCTGGCTGGCGATGGCTACTGGTCGGGCTTCGGCAACAACCCCCTGACCGGGCAGCCGGTGACCACCAGCGAGTGGCTGGACCGCCTGGCCCCCAAGGCGCTGGCCATCCTCGCCGCCGGCACCTGCGCCACGTACGGCGGGATTCACGCCATGGCCGGTAACCCCACTGGCGCCATGGGCGTCCCGGACTACCTCGGGTGGGACTGGAAGAGCAAGGCCGGCCTGCCGATCGTGTGCGTCCCCGGATGTCCCGTCCAGGGGGACAACCTGTCGGAGACGATCACCTATCTGCTCTATCAAGCCACCGGCCAGGCTCCGATGATTCCGCTCGACGAGGCGCTGCGGCCGACGTGGCTGTTCGGTCAGACCGTCCACGAAGGGTGCGACCGCGCCGGCTACTACGAGCAGGGCGACTTCGCCACGGAGTACGGCTCACCGAAGTGCATCGTCAAGCTCGGCTGCTGGGGCCCGGTCGTCAAGTGCAACGTGCCCAAGCGCGGATGGATCAACGGCGTCGGCGGCTGCCCCAACGTCGGCGGTATCTGCATCGGCTGCACGATGCCGGGCTTCCCCGACAAGTTCATGCCGTTCATGGACGAGCCGCCCGGCGGGAAGCTCTCGACAACAACCATCGGCCCCTATGGCCGCACCATCCGCGCCCTGCGGAGCAAGACGACCAAGACGCTCGACAAAGAGCCCAAGTGGCGCCGGCCCGGCCGGGAATTGGTCAGCGGCGCCAAGCGGACCTGGTAGGCCGCTGATCCGGTCGCCAGCACCTGCCGTGGGCCGCACGCCCGCCTCCCGCGGATTCGCATCGACATGAGGGACGGACCCGTATGACGTCGACAATGCCGAGGCACGCCACGACGAGTGCCAAAGACCGCGAGCTCGTCGAGATGGCGTGGGACCCCATCACCCGCATTGTCGGGAGCCTCGGGATCTACACGAAGATCGACTTCGCCAACCGCACAGTCGCCGAGTGTCACAGCACATCGTCGATCTTTCGCGGGTACAGCATCTTCATGAAGGGCAAGGACCCGCGCGACGCGCACTTCATCACCAGCCGGATCTGCGGCATCTGCGGCGACAATCACGCAACCTGCTCCTGCTACGCGCAGAACATGGCTTACGGCGTCAAGCCGCCGGCGCTCGCCGAGTGGATCATCAATCTCGGCGAGGCAGCCGAATATATGTTCGACCACAACATCTTTCAGGAGAACCTGGTCGGGGTCGACTACTGCGAGCGCATGGTCAAAGAGACCAATCCCGGGGTGCTGGCGAAGGCCGAGAACACCCGGTGCCCCAACGAGGATGCCCACGGCTACAAGACGATCGCCGACATCATGCGGGCGCTGAACCCTTTCACCGGCGAGTTTTATCGCGAGGCGCTGCAGGTCAGCCGCGTGACTCGGGAGATGTTCTGCCTGATGGAGGGCCGGCACGTCCACCCGTCGACGCTCTACCCCGGTGGCGTCGGCACCGTTGCGACCATCCAGCTCATGACCGACTACATGACCCGGCTGATGCGTTACGTCGAATTCATGAAGAAGGTCGTCCCGATGCACGACGACCTTTTCGACTTCTTCTACGAGGCGCTGCCCGGCTACGAGCAGGTTGGCCTTCGCCGCACGCTGCTCGGCTGCTGGGGCTCCTTCCAGGACCCGGAATTCTGCAACTTCGAGTACAAGGACATGGAGGACTGGGGTCGCAAGATGTTCGTGACTCCGGGGGTCGTCGTCGACGGCAAGCTCGTCACGACCAGCCTGGTCGACATCAACCTGGGCATCCGCATCCTGCTGGGCAGCTCCTATTACAACGACTGGAAAGACCAGGAGATGTTCGTCAAGCAGGATCCGCTGGGCAATCCGGTCGACCGCCGGCACCCGTGGAACCAGCACACCAACCCGCAGCCGCAAAAGCGCGACCTTGACGACAAGTACAGCTGGGTCATGTCGCCCCGCTGGTACGACGGTAAGGACAACCTCGCCCTGGATACCGGCGGCGGCCCCCTGGCGCGCTTGTGGTCGACCGCGCTGGCCGGCCTGGTCGACATCGGTTACGTGAAGGCGACCGGCACCAGCGTGCAGATCAACCTCCCCAAGACCGCGCTCAAAGGCCCGGTCAGCCTGGAGTGGAAGATCCCGCAGTGGAGCAACACGATCGAGCGCAACCGGGCGCGCAGCTACTTTCAGGCCTACGCCGCGGCCAGCGCGCTGCACTTCGCCGAGAAGGCGCTGGAGGAGATCCGCGCCGGCCACACCAAGACGTGGGAGAGCTTCGAGGTCCCCGAGGAGGGCATCGGCTGCGGCTTCACCGAGGCGGTGCGCGGCGTCCTGTCCCACCACATGGTCATTCGGGACGGAAAGATCGCGAATTACCACCCGTACCCGCCGACGCCGTGGAATGCCAGCCCGCGTGACGAGCACGGCACCCCCGGGCCGTACGAGGACGCCGTCCAGGATCAGCCGCTGTTCGAGGAGAACGACCGCGAGCACTTCAAGGGCATCGACATCATGCGAACGGTGCGCAGCTTCGACCCGTGCCTGCCCTGTGGCGTGCACATGTATCTCGGTGAGGGCAAGACGTTGAAGAAGGTCCACTCGCCGACGGCGGCGGTCTCGGGCGACGAGTGAGCGAGCCCGTCGACCCGGCAGCTTGCGGCGAGCGCATCGAGCTCCTTCTTGAGGCGAGCTCCGCCAACGGCCCGGTGGCCCGCGAGCGGGCCGAGGAGCTGGTGCGGCTCGTGGTCGAGCTGTACGGCGCCGGGCTGGAACGCGTTCTCGACATCGCTCACGATGCCGGCGTGCTCGGCGACGACCTGCTGGCGGCGCTGGCCGGTGACGAGCTGGTTTCCAGCCTGCTGCTCGTACACGGCCTGCACCCCTACGGCGTCGAGGAACGCGTGGAACGCGCCCTGGACGGCGTGCGCCCGTACCTCGGCTCGCACGGCGGCGACGTACGACTGCTCGAGGTCACCGGCGACGGGGTCGTCCGCCTGCAACTGCTCGGCAGCTGCGACGGATGCGCCTCGTCCTCGGTGACGCTGGAGCTGGCCGTCACCGATGCCATCCAGGCGGCGGCCCCGGAGATCATCCGCATCGACGTCGAAGAACGTCCGCGCGAATCCACTGGCACCGTCATCCCGGTCGAGCAGCTGACGTCCCGGCTCCGCACCGCGGAGCAGCGGGGCGAAGTCAGCTGGGCTCCGGCCGCCCGGCTCGATGACCTCCCCGTCGGCGGCCTGCTGCAGGTGACCGTGTCCGGGCTCGACGTGGTCCTGTGCCGTCTGCTGTCGGGCGTCTACGCCTACCGCGACGGCTGTGCCGCCTGTGGCGCGACATTCGACGGGGCGGTCCTGCAGCGCGCCCCGGCAAGCCCCGGCAGCGGGGTGCTGACCTGCCGCGGATGCGGCGCGCACTTCGACGTACGCCGGGCCGGTGTCGACGTGGACGACGGGACTCGCCATCTGGACCCGGTGCCGCTGCTGGAGAAGGGTGGCGTCGTCGAGATCGCGGTGCGGGCGGCGGTCCCGGCATGACTGCCACGCCGGGGGGTGTCACTCCGGGGGCACTCTCGGTGCTGTCGCGCATCCGCGCGGGCCGCCCGGCGCCGTCGCCCTACGAGCGGTGCGAGATGTGCGCAGCACCGGTGGCCGACGAGCACCAGCACGTCGTCAATGTGAGCAGCCGGTCGCTGCTGTGCACCTGCCGGCCCTGCTATCTGCTCTTCACGCATGACGATGCCGAGCTCGCGTATCGAGCCGTGCCGGACCGCTATCTGTCCTTTCCCGACGTCCCGCCGCCGGTCTGGGACGCACTCGATCTGCCGGTCGGCACTGCCTTCCTGTTCGTCAATTCCGCGCTCGGCCGCGTGGTCGCCTTCTACCCCGGGCCGGCCGGCGCGACCGAGTCCGAGCTCTCCCTCGCGGCGTGGGACAGCGTGGTCGAGGGTGTGCCCGGCCTTGCGACGCTGCAGCCCGATGTCGAGGCGGTGCTCGTGCACACGAGTGACCAGACCGTCGAGGTTTTTCTCGTGCCGATCGACATCTGCTATGAGCTGGTCGGGCACCTGCGCATGCTGTGGCGCGGTTTCGACGGCGGCCAGGACGTCCGTCGCCAGCTCGGTGAATTCTTCTCGCGCGTTCGCCGGAACAGCCGCCCGGCGGTGACAAGGTGACCGATCTCGCGTTCCAGGTGCTCGACGTCGTTCCGCAGGAGCACGCGGCCTCACCGCACCTGCTGTTCCGGCTGCGCGTCACCGAGTCCAGTGGCGCCGTGGTGCACGCGCTCGCGTTGCGCGCCCAGCTGCGGATCGAGCCGCAGCGCCGGCCGTACGACCAGCGCGAGCAGGAAGGCCTGACCGACCTTTTTGGCACCCGGGAGCGCTACGGCGCCACGCTGAAGCCCTTTCTGTGGACGCACGCGACCGCGATGGTGCAGGGATTCTCCGGGTCGCGGGAATTTGACCTGCCGGTTGCCTGCACGTACGACTTCGACGTCAGCGCCACCAAATACCTGCACGCACTGGCCGGGGGCGACGTGCCGCTGGTCCTGCTGTTCAGCGGCACGGTCTTCACCCGGAGTGACACCGGCTTCGCGGTCGAGCAGCTGTCCTGGTCGCTCGAGGCGCGGTGCCGGCTTCCGGTCAGCTCCTGGCGGGCGTTGATGGACCACTACTTCCCGGGCGGCGGATGGATCCGGCTCGACCGCGACACCATGGCGGCGCTCGCCCGCTTCAAGTCCCAGCGCGGCCTGATGTCGTGGGAACAGGCGATCACCGAGCTGTTGCCGGCTGAGGTTTCCGCGTCGTGACCGGCCCGACGCTGACCGCTGCCCGCCAGGTGGCCGACGCGGTGCTCTACGAGGGTTATCTTCTCTATCCCTACCGGGCCTCATCGATGAAGAACCACGTGCGGTGGCAATTCGGCGTCCTGGGCCCGGAGGGCGCCGCGGCTGCGGGTGAGCCACCGGCGATGTCGGCGGAGGTGATGGTCGAGTCGCGATCCGGTGCCACGCTCGACGTCTACCTGCGTTTCCTGCAGGTGCAGTCGCGGGTCGTGCAGCGGCGTGCCGATGGTGGCTGGTCCCCGGTGGACGAGCTGCTCGTCGACGGCTCTCGCTGGATCGCCTTTCACGAGGCGGTATCTCGTGAGATTCCGTTGCTGGGAATCCACCTTGACGGCCTTGCCGATGGGCGGCAGCTGGACGTGAACGTCCCGGCCGGAGAAGACATAGAAGAACTGCAGCAGGACGGCCACGTCGTCGGGCGACTCGTCCGTACGCGGTGGGGTCTGACCGCTGCCGTCACGTTGACCACCCGCGGCGGCCACGATTCGCGGCTGTCGATCCTCACGGTCGCGGTGGAGAACCGGACCCAGTGGCCGGCGCCCGACGGGGCTGGGTCCTGGACCGAACGCGATGTCGCGGCGCGTTATTCGTTCGTCGGCACGCACCTGCTGCTCGCGGCCGGCGGCGCAGCCTTCATCCCGCTGCTGGACCCACCGGACTGGGCGGTCGCGGACACGTCGGCGTGTACGCAGTCGCGCTGCTGGCCGGTGCGCATCGCCGACGACGCCGGGGGGGACGCCGTCCTCGTCTCGCCGATCATTCTCGGCGACCACCCGACCATCGCTCCGGAAAGCGCCGGGGACCTGTTCGACGCCACCGAGATCGACGAGATCCTGACCCTGCGGATCATGACGATGACCGACGACGAGAAGGCCGCCGCCCGCGGCACCGACCCGCGTGCGGCTGCCATTCTGGCTCGTAGCGACTCGATGGGCGACGACATCTTCGAGCGTCTCCACGGTGCCCGCCGCGACGCCGAGCCGTTGTTCGCCGACGCGGACATCCCGACCTATGGCGACGATGTGCCGTGGTGGGACGCCGAGGCAGACGCCCGCGCCGAGCCGACCAAGGACGTCGTCATGGTCGCCGGCCAGCCCGTCGCCAAGGGGACCCGCGTGCGGCTGCGACCGTCTCGCCGCGCCGACGCGCAGGATCTTTTCTTCGCCGGCCAGACCGCCATCGTCACTCGGGTCTATTTCGACGTCGACGGCGCCACCCACGTCGGAGTCGTGCTGGAGGACGACCCGGGCCGCGACCTCTACGACACCACCGGTCGCTTCTACTACTTCGCCCCCGATGAGGTAGAGCCGCTGCCGGCCCGGGCTGAGACGGGGGAGCGGCGATGACCGGCCAGGTGCTGGTCGCAGGCATCGGCAATCTCTTCCTGTCCGACGACGGCTTCGGTGGTGAGGTGGCCCGCAGGCTCGCAGTGCAGCCGCTGCCCGATGGCGTACGCGTCGTGGACTACGGCATCCGCGGCATGCATCTGGCGTACGACCTGCTGGACGGCTACGACGCGCTGGTGGTCGTCGACGCGCTCCCGGGAAAGGGTGCTCCGGGCGACTTGACCGTGCTCGAGGTCGGTCCGGACGATCTCGGTCACGGGGAGATCGATGCCCACGGCATGGCGCCCGTCGCGGTGCTGGCCAGCCTCGGCCAGCTCGGCGGGTCGCTGCCGCGGACCTATCTGGTCGGCTGCCAGCCGGCCGACCTCGGCGAGGGCATCGGCCTGACACCTGAGGTGGCGGGGGCCGTCGATCGCGCGGTGGAGCTGGTCCACGAAGTGCTCGTCGAGCAGCTGGGCCTGGACCCGGCGCACGCCGGCGCGCATAGTCACCTGGCCGCACCCGCGCAAGACAGACCCGCGCAGAACAGACCCGCGCAAGACAGAGAGGAATCGACATGAAGAACGTCGGCATCATGACGACCGGGGTGGCCGGGGTGGTGGCGCTTTTGGCGCTGGCGCTGGGGATCCGCTCGCTGCCTGACATCCAGCGTTACCTCCGCATCCGATCGATGTAGGGGGGCCGGGCATGCACGAGATGGGCTACTGCGAGGGCGTGCTGGAGGCGGTCGAGCGTCGGGCGAAGGGGCGCCGGGTGGCGCGCGTCGGGGTCCGCATCGGTGCGGTGCACCGGGTGGTGCCGGACGCCTTCGCGCAGTCCTTCCAGCTGGCCGCGGCGGGTGGTCCGGCCGAGAGCGCCGCCACCGAGCTCACGGTGCTGCCGGTCCACGGGCACTGTATGGACTGCCGCAACGATTTCCACTCGCTTGATCCGTCCCCGGCCTGCCCCTCGTGCGGTTCCCTCGACGTCGCCGCCGAGGGCGGTGACGAGGTGGTTCTCGAGTGGATCGAGTACGCCGGCCCGGCCGACGTCGCCTCCAGCGCGGACGCCTCGGACAACGAGGCCGAGCTCGTGCCGCCACACACCCATCCCGCCGTCCTTTCAGGAGGGTTTTAGTCGTGTGCCTTGCCATTCCCGGCCGGCTGGTGGAATTCCTGCCCGGTAACAACGATCAACTGGCGCTGGTCGACGTGGTCGGCGTCAAGCGCAAGATCAACATCGGCCTCATGGATGACGTGAGGCTGGATATCGGCGATTACGTTCTCATCCACGTCGGCTTCGCGATGTCCAAGGTCGACGAGCGGGAGGCCGCCGAGGCACTGTCCATGCTGGAGATGATGGGCCAGGCCTTCACCGACGAGCTGCAGGCCGTCGCCGAGTCGAGCATCGAATGAGCACCGTCGACGCGGCTGAGGGCTGCAGCCTGGAGCCCGGCTGCATCACCTGCGGTGACGTCGCCGTCGTGCTGACGGTGGCGAGCGTGACCGGCACCGATGCCCGGTGCCGCGACGAGCAGGGTCGCAGCGAGCTCGTCGCGACCGAGCTGGTGGGTGACGTCGCGCCGGGCGACCGGGTGCTCGTACATGCCGGTGTCGCGATCGAGCGGGTGTCGGACACTTTGGAGTCCGCGGTGGGGGTGGCAACGTGACGATGCGATTCGTGGACGAGTTCCGCGACCCGGAGCTGGCCGGGATGCTCGGCCGCAAGATCACCGAGCTCTGCGAGCCCGGCCGGCACTACAAAATAATGGAAGTGTGCGGCGGCCACACGCACACCATCTACCGGTACGGCGTGCAGGACCACCTGCCGGACAACATCGAGCTGGTGCACGGGCCGGGCTGCCCGGTCTGCGTGATCCCGATGGGTCGGGTCGATGACGGCATCGCGATCGCCGAGCGCGACGGCGTGATCCTGACCTGCTTCGGCGACATGATGCGGGTGCCGGGCGGGCGCGGGTCGTTCCTGGAGGCCAACGCCAGGGGCGCCGACATCCGGATGGTTTATTCACCGCTCGACGCGCTGCGGATCGCGCGCCAGAATCCGGACCGCCAGGTGGTTTTCTATGCGATCGGCTTCGAGACCACGGCTCCGTCGACGGCGCTGACCATCCTGCGGGCGGCGAAGGAAGGCATCGAGAATTTCTCGGTCTTCTGCAGCCACGTCACGATCATTCCGGCCATCAAGGCGATCCTGGACTCCCCCGACCTGCGGCTGGACGCCTTCATCGGGCCGGGACACGTCTCCACGGTCATCGGCTGCCGGCCCTACGAGTGGATCCCGCGAGACTTCGGCATGCCGCTGGTGTGTGCCGGCTTCGAGCCGCTCGACCTGCTGCAGTCGGTCTACATGATCATGAAGCAGTTGGCCGAGGGCCGGTCCGAGGTGGAGAACCAGTACACCCGCATCGTCTCCTACGACGGCAATCCGGTGGCGCTGAAGGTGCTCAGCGAGGTGTTCGCGCTGCGGCCGTTCTTCGAGTGGCGGGGCCTCGGTTCGATCCCGCATTCCGCCCTGAAACTCGCGCCGAAATATGCCCACTACGACGCCGAGCTGCGCTACGACCTGCCGGGCGTACGGGTGGCCGATCCGAAGGCGTGCCAGTGCGGCGAGGTGCTCAAGGGCGTGCTCAAACCGTGGGAATGCAAGGTGTTCGGCACCGCCTGCACGCCGGAGACGCCGATCGGCACCTGCATGGTCTCGTCCGAGGGCGCATGTGCGGCTTATTACAATTACGGGCAGTACGCCAAGCAGCGGCTGACCCTGGAGGTGCTGCGGTGAGCGCGGCCGAGGATCTGGTCGGTGAGCGCATCGAGGTGATGCGGCGGCGGCCGCAACGCTTCCGCGACGAGCGCGTCACCATGGCCCACGGCGCCGGCGGCAAGGCGAGCCGCGCCCTGGTCGAAGGGCTGGTGGTGCCGCTGCTGGCCAATCCCGCGCTGGAGGCGCTTTCCGACGCCGGCATGTTCACCCTCGGGACGTCGCGGTTGGCGCTCACCACCGACGCCTTCGTCGTCCGCCCGATTCGCTTTCCGGGTGGGTCGATCGGTGAGCTCGCGGTCAACGGGACGGTGAACGACCTGGCCGTCTCCGGCGCCCGGCCGGTGGCGCTGTCAGCGGCCCTCATCCTCGAGGAAGGACTCGCGGCTGACGTCCTCAAAGCGGAGATCACCGCAATGGCCGATGCGGCGCGGGCCGCCGGCGTGTCCGTGGTGACAGGTGACACCAAGGTGGTCGAGCGCGGGAAGTGCGACTCGATGTACATCGTCACAACCGGCATCGGGCTGGTCGCCGAGGGCATCGCTCTCTCGCCCCAGCTGGTCCGGCCCGGCGACAAGGTGCTGGTGTCCGGGACGGTCGGCGACCACGGCGTGGCGATCATGCTGGCCCGCGGCGACCTCGACATCGAGGCCGACGTGCGCAGCGACACCCGGCCGCTGTGGCCGCTGGCCGAGGCGTTGATGAACGAGTGTGGCGACGGCCTGCGTTGCATGCGCGACGCGACCCGCGGCGGCGTCGCTACCGTGCTCAACGAGATCGCGCTGGCGGCCGAAGTCGGCATCGTGCTGGAGGAAAGCCGCGTCCCGGTGCGCCCGGAGGTGGTCGGGGCGGGCGAGATCCTCGGCATCGACCCGCTCTACGTCGCCAACGAGGGCAAGCTGGTGGCCTTCGTCGGCGCCGAGCACGCCGACGCAGCGCTGGCGGCCATGCGCGCGCTGCCGGCCGGTGCCGAGGCGGCGATCGTCGGTGAGGTTCGTGAAGAGCCACCTGGCCGCGTCCTCGGCCGCACCACGTTCGGCGGTCACCGCCTCATCGACATGCTCGTCGGAGACCCGCTGCCCCGCATCTGCTGACCCGCCGGACCTAACGGCGGTCGAGTCCGGAAAGGACACCGGCCGTGACCAGGCCGTACGCCAGGTGGGGAACGACATCAGCGACCCAGTCCGCGGCCGCCCAACTGCGTGGATCGCTGATGCCAAGAGCCGTCATCGGACCGTTCGTGCCGACGAGGGCGCCGACGGTGGCGGCCAGGCTGCCGACCACCAGGCCGGGTCGCCACCCGACCGCCCGGAGAAGTCCCAGCGCCCCGCCGACCCCGACGCCGGCCAGCAGGCCGGTGAGCGGGCCAAGTCCCGCGACGCGATTGTCCCGAGCTTCCCCCTCACCGGCCACCGGCAGGTGGGTAATCGCCGACAGCTTCTCGACCGTCTGCTCAGGGGTGGTGCTCGCCGGGCGCGCCCGCGCCACCATGTCGAGGTACGTCACGGCGTTGAGCGCTGTCGTGCCGGCCGCACCGGCCGCGGCGCCGCGCAGCCCCCACCGCAGGTATGAGTTCATGCGTCTCTCTCTACCCCGCCGGCGCACCGGATCACCAATTCGTGCGGACGAATGTCTGCACGGCCAGTCCCACCGCGAGCTGCGCAGCGAGCCACCGGCGTCGGTGCCTGAGCGGCAGCACCGCTGTGGCGGTGAGCAGCCACGGGGTGAACGGCAACCAGATCCGCTCGACTTCCGCTTTGGACAATCCACTGAGATCGGCGAGGAGGATGCCGGTGACTGCGGTCAGCGGCAGCAGGGCGATCGCCGTCCGCCGAAGGCGGATGATTCCCGGCAGGGCCGCAACGGTGGCGGGTCCGACGACGAGGCCGAGCACGGCCAGGTTCGCGAACAGGAAGTAAAGGTACGAGCGAGCCGAGGCCGAGCCCTGCTGATAGCGGATCCGCGTCTGAGTAAGGCCGTCGAACCACCAGAACCCCTGGGAGGCGAAGACGGCCACGACCACGCCGACGCTGACGGCGGCCACGGCCAGGTGTCGCCAGCTTCGCCGGGTGGCGAAGGTGACGGCCAGTGCGACCGGTGCCAGCAGCACCAGGCCGTACGACAGGAACATGGTCAGTCCGAGCAGCAGACCCCCGCCGGCGACCAGCAGGTCGCCGCCCGCGCCGCCCCGCCGGGTCCCGAGGGCAAGGCTGGCGATGCCCCAGGCGGACACGCCGAGGAACCACGCATCGGCCGAGGTGGCGACCCAGATCGCGGCCGGTGCCGCGGCCAGGAAGGGAGCCGCGACCCGGGCGCGTTCCTCACCGGCGATCGCCCGAAGCGTGATGAGTGCGGCCCCGGCGGCCGACGCGCCGGCGCCGATGCAGAGGGCGGCCGCCCAGTCCGGCCCGCCGAGGCCGAGGCGGTCGAGAGCGACGAAGGTGAGCAGTGCTCCCGGTGGGTGGCCCGATACGTGCGTGACCCAGGCGAAGCCGGGGCTGCCGACGATGATGTGGTCGCTGAATCCGCTCAGGAACGCGGGTATGCCTCTCACCCGGTGGACATCGGCCAGGTACTCAGCCCCCGTAGAGATCGGCCGGCCCAGGGCCGTCCCGTCGACCAACGCCAGACTGACCGCCCACGCTGCCGAGGCGACGACGGACCACCCGAGCAACCAGCGCCAGGGCCACTGCTGTGCGGCCCCAGGCAGCAACAGCAGGAGCACGGCCACCACCGCGATTGGCAGCAGCGTGCGCGCTGAGAGCCGGATGTCGAGGTGACCCGACAGCGGGACCGCGTCGCCGAGCCGCAGGTGCAGGCCGTGCCGGGTGAGCGCCTGCCCCACCGCCACGGCCGCGGCATAGGCAATGGCGGCGGTCGCCACGGCACTACCGCGCCGAGAAATAAATCCCACTGCGTTTCCCAATTCGTAAGGGTCTGGCGCACGTTCGGTGACTAGCGTCGCACTTGTGACCGATGTAGTCCTGCCGTGCCTCGACGAGGCGATCGCGCTGCCCCAGGTGCTGGCCGGGCTGCCGATCGGATACCTGGCCGTGGTGGCCGACAACGGCTCGACGGACGGCTCGGGAGAATTGGCCGCAGGCTTGGGCGCGCGGGTGGTGTTGGTGCCGGAGCGGGGTTTCGGCGCCGCGGCGCACGGCGGCCTGCTTGCCTGCACCGCGGACATCGTCTGCTTCGCCGATGCCGACGGGTCACTGGATCTCGCCGAGTTGCCGCGGCTCGTCGCGCCCCTGCTCGCCGGCACGGCCGACCTCGTGCTCGGCCGCCGGCGTCCGGTCTCCCGCGCTGCCTGGCCCCTGCACGCCCGGATCGGCAACGCGCTCCTCACCCGGCGGCTCAGCCGGCGCATCGGCCATCGTCTCCACGACCTCGGGCCGATGCGCGCTGCCCGCCGCCTCGACCTCCTGTCGCTGGATCTCACCGATCGGCGCTTCGGCTACCCGTTGGAAATGGTCACCGTCGCCGCCGCCCGTGGCTGGCGGCTGCATGAGGTCGATGTCACGTACCGGCCACGGGCCGCCGGCTCGCACTCCAAGGTGACCGGCACGCTGCTCGGCACGGTCCGCACGGTGCACGACATGGCGGCGGTGCTCGGGCGGTGAGCACCATCGTCGTCCTCGCCAAGGCGCCGGTCGCCGGCCGGGTGAAGACCCGCCTGTGCCCGCCGCTCACCTTGACGACCGCCGCGACCGTCGCGGCGGCCGCCCTTGCCGACACCCTGGATGCGGTGCGCGGGAGCACGGCCGACCGGCGGGTGCTGG
>JAABUK010006884.1_pt1 | contig 16703 bp, 17 predicted proteins | sample 5559141 | NCBI WGS metagenome assembly JAABUK01 (sample SAMN10711869, study PRJNA513367) | rock metagenome | isolation source: Antarctica rocks | place: Antarctica: Victoria Land, Pudding Butte nord | collected 2016-01-03
GAAAGCCACTGCGCCGATCCATCGCCAGCAAGCAGACGGCAGAAAACGCACGAGTCGCTCATGGGCAGCATCCTCCCAAAGCGACCTGCACGTCGGACCGCAAGCCCATCGTCGTGCGGAGCACGCAAGGGGATCGCCAACCGGGCATCTCGATCGGACGCGTTTGGTTCGGTCGGCTCTTATCCCACCCACGCGGCCCGGCGATCGCCGGCGTCTCGTTCGAGTGTCTTGAGGTACACGCTGAGCTTGCCGTAGAAGATGTAGACGGCCTCGCGTTATAGGTGGCGCTCCATCAGGCCTCGCCGTGACCATCGCGCTGTGCACCGGCACCTGGGATCGGCACCTGTTACCTCGCCCTGACATCTCAGCAGCCGCGCGGACCGTCGGCGATCAGGACAGCGATGCGCTCAGCTCGAGGTGTACTCCGTCGGGATCGTTGAAGGACAGGATCGTGAGTCCGGCGTCAGCAAGGTCGGTGACCTCGCCGTGGGGGATGCCGGCGTCCTCGAGCTTCTGGTGCGCGGTGACGAGGTCTGCACGGGAGTCGACCTGGAAACTGATGTGGTCCAACCCGGTGTGCTCGGAATCGAATCGCTGATTACTCGGCGCGACGGGGCGAAGGCCGAACAACATTCCCGACGGAGTCTGATAGACCGTGCCGCCGTAGAACTGCTCTGGGGACTCCCGGACGCCGGGGTCGTCGACGTTCGCAGATTGGTCTATCGCTGCTGGCCAACCGAACACCTGGTCGTAGAAGGCCTTCGATCGGGCGATGTCAGTGACGGTCAGTCGCACATGGGCGAAACCGGAGCTGGTGATAAGGGCCATGGGACAGTTCTACCCTCAATCCCGAAGCTGTTCTTCCGAGCGGGTCATCACGAGCCGGTCGGGTTGCTCGGCTGGGGAGGGGCTGGTTGGCGGCTCTGCGGACCTCGTCCCATTCATCGATCCCTGACCGGGCGGTCCTGAGGAGGTTTGGCACCGGTCCACGGGGACGGTCGCTGTTGTAGTGTCGGCTGGACAACCGGATAGCTCAGAGTGGCCGACTCGACTCGACCCCACCTTTCGCACGTCAGTTGGCGCGGCACTGTCGCACATCACCCGGCACAGGACAGCGGGTGAGCATGATGTTTCGTGAGACTTGTCCTTACTGGTTCAAGCGCCGGGCTCCGCCCGGCGGCGCTCCCTCCCGCTCCGGTCGCTCGGATAGATCGTCCGCTTGACACCAATAGGAGCATCCAAACTCTGGGCAGACCCACCCGACAGCAGCTTGATGAATGTCGGAGCGTGTGTGGCCCTCTTTTGCATCAGAGGCATTGCCAAAAGTGTCTAGAGATGCTATGCACGTGATGTCCCGCCATGTTGGGCAGCGGATCACGGGTGAGGAGAAACCATGCGCCTTCCAGGAACAATCGCGGCGGTGGGAGCGGCTCTCGTTCTAGCGCTAGGTGCCCTCGCGCCTTCTCAGGCAGCCGCCGACGCTGGACCGCAGAAACCCGTGAAACCGGACTTGTCCATCCCAGCAGGCACAACCTTGGCGGAGCTAGCCACTTCAACGGACCGGATGAAGCTTCTCGACGACCTACGGGACGCGGCGGCCGCGAACCCGCAGCGCTACGGGGGAGTCGACACCAATGGCGACGCAAACATCATGCTCTGCGATAACGGCTCTGGCCCCGCCGCCGCGACGGACAAACCGGTGGCTGCGCTCCGCGCTACTGGAGCCATGGTCACGATCAAGAGGTGCGCCCGCAACCTCAACGATCTGAACAAGGTACTCGCCGAGGTCGCGTCATCCAAGGTGTTCAGCTCAAACAGCGTGACCCTCACGCGGTGGGGGATCGACTACGGCAGGAACGCAGTCGAAATCGGGGTCGACACGATTCCGCCGAATTTCGCCGATAAGGTGAGCTCTCATTGGGGCGACGCCGTCTATCTCATGATTCCACCCACGGAATACCTCCAGTCAAGGACCAACCATTTTCCGCCGTTCTTGGGGATTTGCCTACTCTTCGGTGCGGCAGCGTGCACCTCAAGCGGTAGTAGTAGTCCGACTGTGAAGCCGTCAAGTTCCGCCAGTACAACCAGCGGGACCCTTAGCTGCTTCGAGGTGGCCGCGTCTAGGGGCGCACCAGCGTACGTGGGGCTGAGTCTTAAGGATGCCGAGTCGAGAGCCAAGGCACGCCATGACCGCCTCATTGTTGTCGAAGAAGAGGGCACGTGTACCGTAAGGGCTTTGCCTGGCTATATCGGACCGTCACTCACCGTGGAGGTCGCGCTGGTAGATGGAAAGGTCGCCGAAGCGCGGTCCAGCTATGCGACATCGAGTTGACGCAAGTTGGCACCGTGCTGGGATGGACGGTCGATCACAGGGTCTAACGAGCCGAGCTCGATAGACCGAGCGAAGGTTGACAGGGCGAAGGCGGTGACGCGCGAGCGGCCCGGACACCCGTCTCCTCGGCCGTGCCGCGCTCGTCGCGCGAGTGTCCCGTATGACGACCGTTCTACGGGAACGTCGCAGGTCAGGGGGCGCACGCGTGTTCGATAGCGCCGGATGCCCCGCCCGCGTTAATGCCCGGTGACCGTGCGCTATGTGACACGCCCCGTAGGGGTGTCTGGGGTACACCCCAACGACACACCCGAGGAGACCCAGTCCAAGCGTGCAACTGGGGTCCTAATCCCCGTTGTGGGGCGTTTCTGTTCTAGGTTCTAGACATGGCGGGACAGATCATCGGGTATGTGCGGGTGAGCACCCTCGAGCAGAACCCGGACCGGCAGGTCGCGGCGATCGGGGTGGTCGACGAGACGTTCACCGACCGGGTCAGCGGTAAGAACCGCGCCAACCGGCCCGGCCTGGCCGGCATGCTGCGGCATGTCCGTCGCGGGGACACGGTGCGAGTGTCGTCGATGGATCGGCTGGCCCGTTCGGTCGTCGACCTGGCCCAGCTGGTGCAGGAGATGACCAGTCGGGGAGTCCGAGTCGAGTTCGTCGCCGATCGGTTGACGTTCGATCCCGGCGCTGAGGATCCGTTCGCGACGTTTCAACTGCATCTGCTCGGTGCGGTCGCCCAGCTCGAACGGTCGCTGATCCGGGAGCGGCAGCGGGAGGGCATCGAGATCGCCAAGAGCAACGGCGTCTACCGGGGCCGGGCCCGCAAACTCACCTCGGAGCAGGTGGCCGACGCCCAACGGCTGGTCGACGCGGGTGTGCCCAAGGCCAAGGTCGCCCGCGACCTCGGCTGCTCCCGCCGCGTGCTCTACGACGCCCTCGCCGCCCGGGGCGCCTACGCGCCGTCGGCGAGGGACCCTAAGATCACGGTCCGTGCCCACCACTCCTGACAGGTTGGCGGTCAACAGTTCGCGCGCCGGCCGTGTCACCTGGTGGGGTCTACATGCGTGCGATCAGCTCTGCCTTTTTCGCCTCGAACTCCTCGTTGCTGAGTAGCCCGCGGTCTCGAAGTGCTGCCAGGCGCTCGATCTGCATGATCGGGTCGGTCGCGGCTGGGGTGGGAGGGACCTGCGCAGCTGCGGTCTGGTGGTGGGACTGTCGAACGGTGCGGAAGGCCCGGTCGAGGGCATCGGCCTGACCGTGGCCCATCGACTTGATGTCGGCGGTGTGCCCAGCGGTGAAGATCTGGAGGGTTTCGCCGGTCATCTTCTTGCTGACCGTCATCGACGTGATCACGTCGAGGTCGAACTGCTCGAGCGTCTCGCCGCCGAGGCTCTTCTCGAGGAAGAAGACCCGTTCATCGGTGAGTACCACGAGGCCTTGTTTGCCCTGGTACTGACCTTGACCAAGTTCGTGTACGTGTTCGCTGTAGTGCAGCAGGTTCCCCAGGTGGCGGAGTTCTTTGCGGCCGAAGAGACGGCCGGCCTTCCCGAGTCGCTCTCCGGCGGCGCCGAGCCCACGGTCGTCGAAGAACTGGTCACCGACAGTCTCGACGATGTCCGCCGCGACCTCGTAGTGCTTCGTGCCGGCTGGCATGGAGACCCGGCACGCAGCCGCCGAGCCGTCGGGTGCCGCGGTGATCTCGACGGTGACCTCGGCAGACCACCGGTTCTTCAGGATCGCGCGCTTAGACACACCGTGGATCGACCCTGGTGGCCCGTCGGGCTGTAGCTCCAGCTGGGTAAAAGCCTGGCGGATGTAGGCGTCGGCTTCCTCGGCGTTGCAGCGCAGCTTCCATTCAACGGTTCTGACGATGGCCATGGCGTTCCTTCCGTTGGGCCGTACCGTATCGGCGGCGCGTGCCGGCAGGGGTCTGGATCTGTGCTGCAGGCTCCGAAGCGGGGGCGCGTCGTTCGCGGGGATGCTGCTTTTCGGCTCGGTGAGCGGCCCAAACGGCCAAGCGGCACCGAAGGCGTCCGCCGCGGCTGCAGCGAGCGTCGACAGGGCCACGCTTGGGCGTGTAATCTGGTTATCGCAGACCCCCCCACACACGTGGATAAGGGGGTCTCGCTGTTTCTGGGCCTAAATTTCTTGTGGTTCGCGGTGGGGGTCCCGCTCGGCGAGATGGGTCGAGTACCAGTCCCAGGCGAATTGGTTACCTCGGTGGCGGTCGACGTGCGCGTTCGCGCTCCACGCCACGAGGTCGGCCATCTGGATTAGTTGCGAGGTTCGGGAGTCGATGTGCACGGCGTCCTCGATGACGCTTCGCTCGGCCAGTTTCAAGCTTCGGTGGGTTGACCGGTAGGAGCTGTCGCTGCCGTCGCCGTCCATGAACACCATCGCGAGGGAGCTGGTCCCGGCGAGGTCGTGTTCGAAGCGTTCGATGAGTGCTGCGTAGGTCTCTTGTCTGGTCCGGGCCAGCTCGCCGGACGGCCGCCGGCGCCACACCGCGCCCACGGTCAGTCCTTCGGTGTAGCGGATCGTTTCCAGGCACTCGATGGCGACCTCGCGGCCGAAGTCTTTCCAGTATTCGACGCCGGCATGGATGTGGCGGTCGGGGATCTGGGTGGAGACGCGGCCTCGGCCGTTGACGTACGCGGTGGCGTGGAGTTCCTCGACTACGGGGATCGAGAACTCACGCCAGAGCCGTTTGCGGGTGTCGAGCCAGGACCGGAGAACGCTCGACCAGCGGTCGGGGTGGAACTCGATCCAGCCGTAGATGACCAGACCGGAATCCGGGTGTCCCGAGTCGTCGACATAGACCAGTCGGTCGAGGTTCCGGCTCACCCACGTCACCCTATAGATGACGTTCGAGCCCGGCCCAGTTCTTTCCCGTTTCCTCGTCTATGCCGCTTTACACGGGTGGGTGGTGGGTCAGTCCGGGGGGTGCGGGGGAGCAGGTTTCTGGTGCGATATAGGCGGAGTGCGTGCCGGAAAGGTGTGGGGGGCGGTCGGCGGAGCTGACTTGGCGGTGTCTGGCGGTGTGAGGATCGCGGCCGAGGGGCGGGTTCCGGGTGCCTGCACGCCCGGACGGGATCGAGGACGCGCTCGAGGGCCAGCTCCGGGTCCTGATCACGGCCGCTGGTCAGGTCGCTGAACGCGTCACGCGCGCCCGCGAAGACGCGCTCCGCCGGACCCGAGCCGGCAGCGAACACGAGGCGCGGGCCGTGCAGTCCCGGCTGGCCGCCGAGCAGGCCGCCGCACGCGTCGAACTGGGCAACGTGCACCGCCCGGACTGGTGGGAGCAGGCCAGCCCGGCACAGATCGGGCACACCTATCAGGTCGCCCGGGCCTGGGCGGCCGACGACCCCGAAGCTGAACGGGCCGAGCAGCGCATCAGAGACGAACTGCGCACCCGCTACGGCATCGACGTCGACCATGCCGGTGCCAACCCGGCGGCCGTGCGTCACGCCGTCGAACAAGCCGAACACGACGGCGTCCAGCCCACCGCCCGCCATAATCGAGTTGCCGAGAACGCCGAGGCGCAGCTCCTCATGACTCAGGACGGGCAACGCGATCCGTCAGGGCGATCCCCCGAACGTGGCGACCCCATGACGTATGACAGCGTCGAGCGGCGTGCTGCCACCGCGCACGACCTACAAGCCCAAGGCATCGACCCACACGCGATCGCCACGCGAATGCACGCCGACACCAGCCAAGCCACACCGGCCACCGAAGCGGTCAAGACTGCCGGTAAAAACCCGGCATCACCCCTGGCCCGCAAAACCCCCAGCCGTGGTACCCAGGTCCAACCCGCCAGCCTCGACAGGTAAGAACACCGACGACACGTAGGCAGAAGGAAAGAGCGGCGGACTCGCCTCGCCACTGGGCGGAAAACCCGCTGGAATCGAACCGACGACCTTCTCATTACCAGGGGCATTTGGTGTGTGCGCGGGTGGGTCTCAGCGTCTCCTGGCGAGTGAAGGAGCCGACCTGACTGACGAACGAGCGAGGAATCCGGGGTCTGAGTAGCAAATTTGAACCAGAACCCGCCCTTGAGCCCGACCCGTTGCGCCACCTACGCTTGCTCAGCGCTCGACCCGCAGGCCGCCGTGCCGGCTACGACCGAGCAGACCGGCGTCCTCCTAAACGCAGTCGTCAGAAGATCGGGCTACGGAGCCCCGGCGGGCCCACGAGGCTCCGCAACACCCCCCGCGACCGCGAACCAGATCGCGAAGGCAACGAACTCGACGCGGCGGGTGCAGCCGGAGATGGCCGCGGCCCTGGACGCGACGGTGCGGAAGCGACGAGGATCGAACGCGACGTCCTCGACCGACTGCAGCGGATCCCCCTCACCGGGTACGCAGCACCGACACCCAGGCAGCTCGCGGTCGAGGCCGGCGACACCCGATCGGTCGAAGCGATGGCCGTCGCCCAAGCCGGCCAGACGCCGACCCGTGGGTCAAGCGCGGCGGGGGAGCAGTCGACAACCCCGGATCCGTTGCCGCGGCGGCTCACCCCGGCGCAGCAACGCGCACTCCGCGACAGCGGACACGAACGCTAAGCCCGGATCCACCGTCTGTGGATCGGTCAGGCTCCAGGGGCGGTGGCGGAGTTGTTGCCGGGTTGAGGGCGTGTTTGTGGGGCCGGGTGGGCCGGTGGTCTCCACTTGCTGCTCCTGGTTGGTCCTGGCGGACGGTGGATGGGTCAGGCCGCGAGGGGTGGTCCTTCTCGGGCGGTCGTGGCCATCTGTGTCCAGGCGGTCTCCCATGGCCAGTGGGTGGGCAGGTGCAGGACGAGCCGTCGGGCGGAGCGGGCGAGTCGGCCGGGCACGTTGATCAGTTGGGCTCGGATGGTGCCGGTGTTGGCGTGGAATGTCGAGGCGAGGACTCCAGCGGTGCGGGTGAGGTTGAACGCGATCGCGGCGCAGACCAGCCAGGCGCTGTTCGCGGTGAACGATCCGGACGGTAGGTGCGCGAGCGGGCCGTTCTTTAGGTCGGCGATGACCTGCTCGACGATCGCGTGTCCGCGGTGCGCGCTCTTGGCGTCGAGCATCGGCAACGGTGTGTTGGTGAGCACTGCGTGGTAGCGGTAGACGGTGAACAGCGGGTTCTGGTTCGCCGGGTTGACGTCGGGGACTCGGCGCACGATCAGCCGTGCGGTCACCTGCTTGGCTTTGGCCAAGGAACCGAACGCGGTGAAGGTGATCTCGGCGACCTCGGCGTCGCTGATCCACTGTTGCGCGTGCTCGTCCCAGACGGCGTTGGTGTACTTGATCGCGGTCCACGCGTCGGCGTTGATGGTCTCGATTGCCTTGCGCACGGGCGGGTTGAGCCGCGCGGTGATCGAGAAGCAAGCGTTGCGTCGCAGCACCGCCGCGATCACGTCGGACCCGAAGAAGGCCGAGTCCGCGCGCAGCACCAACGTCGCGGTCGCGCCAGCCTTCTTCGCGGTGATCAGCGCGTCTGCCACGAACCGGTGGGCGCCCTTCGCGCTGTTCGTCGAGCCTTTGCGCAAGCGGGCGGCGGCGATCACCGGCCGGCTGGTCGGGGTGCTGATGATCCCCAGCAGCACGTTCAGTCCCTTCACGCCGGTGTAGCCGCGGCCGGCGCCCTGCTTGGCGTAGCCGAACGTCGGCTTCACGGTGTCGTCCACATCGACATAGGCCAGCGTGGCCGCGCCCGGCAGCAGCGGCGCGCGCCGGGACAGGTTGATTAGAAACCGCGATGCCACCGCGTCGAGTTGGCGGACGTGGCCGAAGGTGAACGTGCGCAGGAACGTCCCGAGTGTCGACGGCGCCCGGACCGCGGCGAACAGCCGGCGCATCGCGCCGTGGCGCAACAAGCCCATATCGTCGATCGAGTCGGCCCCGGCGATCATGCCCGCGGCCAGCGCCACCACCTTCAGGACGGCGTTCCCGCCACCGCGCTTGTCGATCCGAACATGCTCGGCGACCAACTCGTGCAGACCGGCCCGTTGGGCGAGTTCTAGCACCGGCGCGAGACCCGCACACGACACGAGGTTGGGATCATCGAACGTCGACGTGACGCCATGGCAGACTCGCATCCAACGGATGCCCTTCTGTGAGTTGAGTTTGTAGCCGTCGCAAGCCACATTCTCTTTGCACAGCAGGGCATCCGTGCGTCACGACCCGCCGCTCAGCTCAAGTGGACGGTGGATCCGGGCTAAGACAAGGAGACAGCCATGGCTGACGAAGACGTGCTCGAACAGGCCCGAGCCGCAGGACTGACCATCGCCACCGGTGTGTCGAGGTTGGGGGACACGTTCATCCGCGCCGCCCAGCAACGCGCCGAAGCCGACGTCCGGGACAAGCAGCTCCACGTCGAGGACGCGCAACGCCGGTACGAAGCCCAGGCCCAGGTCGCCGAGCAGCTGTACCGACGGGCAGCCGACCCCGACTGGATGCGCAGCGTCGACCAGGCCGAGGCACTCAGCGTCTGGGAAGCCGCCCAACTCTGGGCCGACCTCGACCAAGAACGCTTCCGCGCCGCCGCCGACCAGCTCACCGATGCCTACCAGGAGGCCTACTCACAGGCACCGGCAGCTGTAGATGCGCAGAACCACGGCTCGCAGGGTTTGGTCGCTGGTGCTGACTACGACAGCGGTGCAGCGCGGTCGGCTCGCGCTGCTGCACTCGGAGACGCCGGCTGGCCGGCTGAGGCGATCCACGCTCGTACCCTCTCCGACCGGCTCAACAGCCACGACCCCAAGCAGGCTCCGGTGCAGCCAACGAATGGACGGTCATCCGCTCGTCCAGCTGTACCGCAGCGAGCGCGACCCCGGCCGGAACGAGCAGCACGGGAGCGGAGCCGGTGACGGGTCACCGACGCAGTCGAGAGGTGAGCGGATCATCGTGAACGCGGAGGACTCTCAGAAGGAGTACCTACGAGTCTCACTGGCATCAGGTCGCGACGCGATCATGTCGCGGTTGGATGGGTTATCAGAGTTCGACATGCGTCGACCGATGACGCGCACGGGAACCAACCTGCTCGGTCTCGTGAAGCACCTCATCGGGATGGAGGCCACCTATCTAGGCGAGAATTTTGGCCGTCCCTTTCCCGAGCCGCTGCCCTGGTACGAAGGCGGCCGCGGATGGGACAACGAAGACATGTGGGCGACCACATACGAGCCCAGTAGCTTCATCCTCGACTTGTACCGGCGAGCATGCTCGCACTCAGACGCCACGATCGCGTCGCACGCCCTCGATGCGATCGGCACCTCTAACGGCGACGGGCACGAGATGACACTGCTCAAGGGCATCGTGACTGTCCTCGGCGAGACGTATCGCCACGGTGGGCATGCCGACATCGTGCGTGAACTCGTCGACGGAAGGGTTGGCGCTAATGGTGACGACACTTTGCTGCCGTACGCGAGCGACGACGACAACGCTTGGGGCGCCTACGTAGCCAAGCTGACCGAAGCAGCGGACCACTTCCGGTCCATGTAGCTCGGAAACGGTGGGCATCTGAGCTGTGGGGTGGCGCTGCCGGCTGTGCTAGCAGACTCCGGCAGCGAGGTGCAGGGTCGCGCTGTCGGCGGGTAGTGGGTCAGTTTGAGGTCGACCCCGCCTTGACCGCGCCCAGCACCGTGGGACGATGGGCGCATGCCTGACCGCTCACGCAAACGCCCGACCGACCTCAACGCCTTGGCCGCGTCCATCGTCGCTGACGCCACCGATGAGGACAAGTCGGAGGCAGTAGACGACGGGAAGGACCCCGCCGCCGTCGCTCTCGGCAGACGTGGCGGGCTGAAGGGCGGCAAGGCCAGGGCGGCGAAGCTCACCCCCGAACGGCGGTCCGAGATCGCCCGGAACGCTGCGCGGGCCAGGTGGTCACGCGACGCGTAGGTGACTCCACTTCTGGAGCTGTTGAAGGTGCTTGCGATTGACTCCTAGTTCGCGCGCCACTGCGTCTGTGCCGCCGTTGGCGACAACGAGACGGTTCATCAGTTCGCCGTGGACGGGAGGGAACGTGGCCGGCTCTGCCTTGCGCCATTTCGACATCTGGATCTGCAACGCCCGATAGCGGCGATCGTCGATATGGTCCAGCTCGTGCGCCCGGTAGACGAGCGCCGCGACGGACACTCCCCATGACGACTTCAGCGACACGAAGTCACGAAGCTGTGGGCGATCCAGCATCTGCGCATCGAACTCGGATTGAGGGAACAGCAGCGCGCTCGCGAATCGGTTCGCCTCGCTCTCTGTCGTCGAGCCAGGGCGCGTGTGAAACAACAGGTGCCCCATCTCATGTCCGAGAGTAAGACGGAACCTGTCGCCGGGAACCGATGGGGATATGCCAATCACCGGGACGCCGTTCACCCACGATGACAGGCCGTCGATGCCGTCGAGTCCGACGATGGGAATGATGCAAACTCCCGCTCGCTCTACCGCAGCGGTCAGGTTCCTGATCGGCCCAGTCTCTTCGTGCCGGAGGGTGAAGCGGACATCGATAGCTAGCTCTTCTATCTCGTCTACTGAGACCGGCGCAGGGAGCGGATCAAGGGCGACGTGCGGCGCACGCTCGGTGCGACCGCACAGCTCGCGGAAGACCTCACCGGCGAGGCGCAGCAGCTCGTGTGCCCGCTTGCGTGACGCGACTTTGGTCGACGCGCGCTGGCGGTGAAGCGGCTCGGACATCTCCGGAAGCTCCAGCCGAGCGTTCGAGTAGCCCAGGGCGGCGAGATCACCAATGAAGCCGCGGCGGCCGCCCTCGATCGCGGAGACCATCTGCGGCGACAAGCCCAACAGCTTGCCCAGATCGTCCTGGCCGATCCCCTCGATGTCCCGGTACGCCCGGAGGCGATTCATGCCGTCACACCCTCTTCCCCTTCGTCGTCATCCTCGACATCACCGAGGCCGCCGACATCACCGAACGGGTCGGCTCCGCTCTGGCTGAACGGAGAACGCTGGCCCTCAGGGGTGGTGTAGGGCCACAAGCCAACGAACTCAGGAAACCCGCACGCGATGAGCCGCTTGCGCCTGGCCTGTTGGACCGTGTCGGCCACTGAGAGATTCAGCCCCTCTGCGCTGAACTCGTAAATAACCAACTGGACGTCGGATGCGGGCACCGGAATATCCAAGGCGAACTGCTCGAAGCGCTTGGATTTCTCGATCGCGACCGCAGCCGAGCTGCGCAACAAGAAGGTGCGTCCGATCTGATGATCCTTGAATTGGACGCGTCCGTACTCCGCGTAGTCGGGCATCAATTCATAGCGATCGCCCTGCGCTATCGCGGCCTGGACGACTGCCAGCAGGTGGTGCCTCTTGGACATCAGCGTCGGTGGCGAGGCGTGATCATCGAGGAACTGGCGACTGTAGATCGCCGTCTCCAGGTAGCTGCTGATGAGGTGCGCGGCGACTGAGTCGAGCTGTTCCTTATCCACGAGACCTGATACTACTGTCGTTGTGGAATCTACACAAGCGATGTTGCATTACCTGACCGGTCAAGTATGATGGTCAGTATGAACAGGTTGAGCACGGATCAGCGCGCGCGGATCGTCGGGTGCCTGGTCGAGGGCATGTCGATCCGAGCAACGGTGCGCGTGACCGGGGCGGCGAAGAACACCATCGTCAAGCTCTTGGCCGATCTAGGCGCGGCGTGCGCCGCGTACCAGGATCGGGCGCTGTGCCAGCTTCCGTGCACGCGGATCGAGTGCGACGAGATCTGGTCGTTCTGCTACTCCAAGGCGAAGAACGTTCCGGCTGAGCATGAGGGCGAGTTCGGGTACGGCGACGTGTGGACGTGGACCGCGATCTGCGCGGACACCAAGCTGGTGCCGTCGTGGCTCGTCGGTGAGCGGAACGGGTTCGACGCGGAAGTGTTCATGCGCGACCTCGCGTCCCGGCTGACCAACCGTGTGCAACTCACCACCGATGGACACAAGCCCTATCTCTCGGCTGTCGAGTCCGCGTTCGGTGCTGACATCGACTACGCGATGCTGCACAAGATCTACGGCGCATCGACCGGCAAGGGCGATGAGCGCCGCTACAGCCCGGCTGTGTGCACCGGCATCGACATCCGACCTGTGACCGGCAACCCCGACATCGAGAAGGCGTCCACGTCCTACGTGGAGCGGCAGAACCTCACCATGCGGATGGGGATGCGGCGCTTCACCCGGCTGACGAACGGGTTCTCCAAGAAGGTCGAGAACCTGGCGCACGCGGTGTCCCTGCACTACATGCACTACAACTTCGCACGCCCGCACAAGACGCTCACCAAGGCCCGCAACGGCTACCCGACCACGCCCGCGATGGCGGCCGGCGTTGCTGACCACGTGTGGACCCTGACGGAGATCGCTGGGCTGCTGGACTAGGTTAGCCAGCGTGACCTCACCTATGACATACATGGAGTCGGGCGTTATCTACTGTGACGACAGCCTCCGCAGGATGGCCCAGTTCCCACCCGAGTGTGTCGACCTTGTGTATCTCGATCCGCCGTTCTTCTCGAACCGGAACTACGAAGTGATATGGGGCGACGAGGCAGAGGTGCGGTCGTTCGAGGACCGCTGGGAGGGAGGCATCCAAGTCTACATCGCATGGATGCGTGAGCGAATGATCGAAATTCGGCGCATCCTTAAACCCGGCGGGACGGTCTACCTCCACTGCGACCATCACGCCAGTCACTACCTAAAGGTGATGATGGATGAAGTGTTTGGGGTCCGGCAGTTCGTCAACGAGGTCATCTGGCACTACGAGAGCGCCAGCGGTGCACCTAAAAAGTGGCTGCACCGGAACCACGACACCATTCTGCGCTACGCCGCGACCAACCCGAAGCTAGTGACCTGGAATCCTCCTCTGAAACCTTGGCCGCAGAGCACCATCGACAAATGGCAGCGCGACGAAGGTGGGCGCGTCTACCACCAAAACGGCGCGACGCGCTACTACATCAACCCTGAGGGAAAGTTGGACGACGACGTGTGGGATATCACGTTCGCCACGCGTTCCAGCGAGCGTCTCGGTTACCCGACACAGAAACCGGAAGCCCTGCTGGAGAAGATCCTCTCCGCGAGCAGCAACAAGGGTGATCTGGTACTCGACCCGTTCTGCGGATGCGGAACCGCACTGGTCGCGGCACAGAGACTCGGGCGTCAATGGATCGGCATAGATATTAGTCCCACCGCTGTAGGTCTGATGGAACGCCGGGTGCAGATGGCGGGAGCACGGAGAATTAAACTCGTCGGTATGCCCGTCACCGAGGCGCAGCTCCACACGCTAAAGCCGTTTGAGTTTCAGAACTGGGTGATCCAGCGACTCAACGGCACGCACTCGGCGCGCAAGTCCGGAGACATGGGCATCGACGGATTCTCATTCTTCTATCACGACCCGATCCAAGTGAAGCAATCGGAGCGGGTCGGCCGGAACGTCATAGACAACTTCGAGACAGCCGTCGAGCGGAACGGGAGCACCCGCGGATCCATCGTCGCGTTCAGCTTCACCCGTGGAGCGCACGAAGAGGCCGCCCGGGTCAACGCCGTCAAGCAGGTTGAGATCAAGCTGGTCACAGTCGCGGACCTACTCAGTTCGGACCTAGCCGATCTGGTGACTCCGGATCAATCCGCTCTTATCCCAGCGACCGCCGCGCTGCCACTGCCCCGCGGGCGCAGCGTCCCAGACCTGCCTACGGCGGGCGCTCTGCTGTCCAGCGAGCGCGATTCAAACTGACCCACTACCGACGGCCGCTCCGCTCCCGGTGCACGGCATCGTGCGCCGCAACGGGTGGTGGCCGAAGCTCGAAACTTCCAGCACCGCCCGGCTGAATCGACGGTCGACCTGGAGTGCCATCGGTCCGATTCCGCCGCCGAAGCTGCCGCCCCAGTACGCCAGCCGCCGACCGGCGCCGGGGACGAGTTCGCCGAGGGCAGTCGCCGCACACCAGATGTCGGCCGCACAACCGCCGTGGATGTAGGTCGACGGATCGGCGATGCCGACGAGGACGTGGCCACTGCCCTCCGCCGGCACGCCGGGCAGCAGGCTGCGGGTCGGCAGGCGCGCGAGCAGGGGAAGATCGCGGCGGTCCGGGGCGGGATCAGCGAGAGGTCCGGCTCCTCGCGGCCGCCGTAGCCATGGCTCACGACGATGCCGGCATCGACGCGGCCGGCCGCCGGAACGACGAGCCAGCCGCCGATCCGGACGTCGTCGAGCGAGGTGAACGCGATGTCGAGCACCGTCCACCGGAGCGCCGACTGATCTGGCGAGTCGATGGGGGAGCCGATCACCGCCGGCGCCACGACGACCTCGTCGGCACGATGCTTGAGGCTGGCCCAGAACGCGTCGAAGCCTGCGGGCTCCGGCGGCCGTCCGACGCCGAGCAGTCGCGCGAGGTCGTAGCCCTGGGTGGGATCGAAGCCGGGATCCGGTTCGACGACGGCCGCCGCGCTCGCGCCGAGAACGGTGTGTCCCACGACCCGCACGCTAACGCGTTGGACGACCGTGCGGGCAAGCGACCCGGAGTCGTTCTTCTGGCCCGATCCGACCCAGCGCGAGCTCTGAGCCGGCCCGAGGACTCGCGGGTGGCGGCGTGTCGCTGCACCCGAAGCGGACAATGAGCAGGTGCGTGCCTCCCGGATTCTCGTCGTCGACGACAGTGAGGTCATCCGCGTCGCCGTTGAGACCGCCCTGACGGAGCACGGATTCGACGTAGCCGGTCGACCCGACGGCGCCAGCTTCGAGAGCGATCTGCGTTCGACCCAACCGGATCTGGTCATCCTGGACGTGATGATGCCGGGTCGGGACGGTTTCGAGTTGCTGGCGGTGGCACGCCGTGAGAGCGCTGCCGGCGTGTTGATGCTGACCGCGCGCAACGCCGTGGACGACCGGCTGAACGGCCTTCGCCGGGGCGCCGACGACTACCTGGTCAAGCCGTTCGCGATGGCCGAGTTGGTCGCCCGGTCGCATGCGATCCTGCGTCGCGTCGGCGGGGCCGGCTCCCGTCGCGTCGTCGGCAACCTGCTCCTCGACGATGACGGTGCGGTCGTCCATCGCGGCGAGCATGCGATCGCGCTGACGCGCACCGAGCGCAAGCTCCTCGACGTGCTCGCCGAACACCGTGGCACCGTGTTGTCGAAGACCCAGATCCTGAACGCGGTTTGGGGAATCGACGAGCGGGCCGACAATCTCGTCGAGATCAATGTCAGCCCGCTGAGACGCAAGCTGGAGGCGGACGGCCCGCGGGTCGTCCATACGGTCCGCGGACTCGGTTACGTGCTGGCCGAACGAAGTCCGGAGGCGCCGTGAAGCCGGTCGCGGCTGACGCCGGCGAACCTCGATGAAGACCGTTTCATTGCGCCGCCGGGTCACGGTTCTCGTACTCGTCGTGCTGACATCCGCCTTGCTGGTCTCGGGAATCGCCGTCGACGCGGTCTTCGGCGTCCAGTCCGACCGAAACCTCAACGCGCTGCTCGACGGTCGTGTCCAGCTCGCACGACAGCTCGCACGGCAGGGTGTTGTGCCGGCGGCGCTGATCCGTCGGGTCCAGACCGAAGGAGTGCAGGCGAGCCTGGTGCTGGCCGACGGAACCGCGATCGGCGAGACTCCGCCGCCGCAGCAGAGCCTCCGCACGGTGCGGGCCAAGCTGATCGGCGTGGGCCGGAGCAACGGCGCTCAGCTGACGTTGACGATCGACACGAGCATCGTCGAGCGGTCGCATCGCACGCTACGGCTGGTGTTGCTGATCGCGGGTGTCGGCGTGCTGCTGGCCGCCGGACTCGCGACGGCGCTCGGCACTCGCGTCGCCCTTGCCCCGTTGGACACCATGACATCGCTGGCCCATTCGATCGGCGCCGGCCGGCGCGGGGAGCGGCTGCGGGTGGATCGCAGCGATACCGAGCTCGGCCGGACCGCCCAGGCGTTCGACGACATGCTCGACGAACTCGAGGCGGCCGAGACGCGGCAACGTCAGTTCGTCGCCGATGCCGCGCACGAGCTCCGCACTCCGATCGCCGGAATCCGCGCCGCCGCCGACGTCCTGCGAACCGGTGGCGGTGACGACGCGCAGCGACAACGCCTGCAGGAGTTGATGATCGTGGAAGCGGACCGGGCGGCGGAGCTCGTCGAGGACCTACTCGAATCGGCACGCCTGGACGAGGGCTCACCGCTGCACATCGATCACGTCGACCTGATGGCGGTCGTCGCGCGTGAGCTCGAAGCCGTCGCCGCAACCGGCGTGCGCACCGAGCTCACCGGCGATGCGGTCGTCGTGCGCGCCGACGGTCCGCGACTGTCGGCGCTCACCCGAAACCTGGTCCTCAACGCCACCCACGCATTGGCCTCGACGTCCGACCCCCTGATTCAAGTGGCGCTCGGCGCGTCGGTGACCGGCGTCGTCGTCACCGTGACGGACAACGGTGCCGGGGTGCC